>Ga0247832_1007523_pt1 | contig 11302 bp, 8 predicted proteins | sample LaCruzMarch2015__10_FD_192407 | JGI IMG/M metagenome (GOLD analysis project Ga0247832, IMG submission 192407) | Freshwater microbial communities from meromictic Lake La Cruz, Castile-La Mancha, Spain - LaCruzMarch2015_4m | ecosystem: Environmental > Aquatic > Freshwater > Lake | place: Spain...
TTACTGAATAGGAACTGCTATAAACCAATCCACCTGCACCACCACCACCACCGTGACGACTTCCTCCACCACCTCCACCTCCCACAACAAGAACTTCAATTCCTGTCACATTTGATGGGGCAACCCAGGCACAAGAACTCGGCGTGGACAAGAATTGTTTTACATTCATTTGAACACCGTTAATTGTTGGCGTTGTACTTGTAGCACTACAAGAACTGACAATTACTGTTGTGGCAGTAGAAGTTGTATTTGCACTACCACCAGCATTTGTGACAGTAATTTTTACTTTAATAAATTTAGTTGCTTCACTTGATGTCAAAACATATGTTGATGAAGTTGCACTAGGAATGGCTGCATATGTTCCACCAGAAGTTGCAGATGATTGCCACTCATAGGTAGTAGTAACAGAAGTACCAGTGACAGTATTTGCGGTTGCCGTTAAAGTTTCACCAACAACTTTGTTTCCTGTAATTGTGGCACTTGCGATAGTTGGAGTTGCTAATACTTCTGTGGTCGCACTAGATGTAGCCGACGCACTACCCGTTGCGTTTGTATTAGTGACAATTACTTTTATGAATTTTGTTGCTTCGCTTGACGTTAGGACATATGTATTTGCTATTGCTCCAGAAATATCTGAATATGTACCACCAGATGTAGCAGCAGATTGCCATTGATAAGACAGAGTTGCCACAGAACCAGTTGGCGATCCCGCACTTGCAGTTAAAGTCTGACCAACTCCCGCCGTTCCTGAAATGGATGCACTTGCAATTGTTGGGGCGTTAAGACTCCATCCTGCATAAACTGTTGCGGTTGCAGCTGGCGAATACTCCGCACTTGCTAAGCCAAGTCTGGTTGCAGTCGATGCATTGGCTCCGTCATACCAACCAAGAAATGTATAACCAGAACGTGTAGTTGCTGTTGGAAGTTGTAGTTTTCCTGAAGTGGTTCCAGAAGTTGGGGAGGGAGTAGAGCCACTATTCGCGTTATAGGTAAGTGTTTTATAAGTAATTTCGCCAATTTCTGCTGCTGTAAAAGAACCTGCATAAATTCGTAGTGAGCGAATTAAACCTTGATATTGAGGATCTCCAGACCAGTTACTTTTACCTATAAAGTTATCGGTCCATGTTAAACCCGTTGTAACTCTTGCAGAATATGCAACAGAGTAATAGTTAACTCCAGAAGTTGCCTTATTTTTTGCAATTACACATGTCGAGCCATTTAAGGTAATGGTGTATCTAGTTAAAGAGTTTTCTGTAATTCCATTTGTAAAAGTACAATAATTGGATGAGCTTCCATCAAATACAACAACTGAAAGATCACTTGTGGTTCCATGTCTTGCAATCACTAAATTGTCATTTCCAGGACCCCCTTCAGAAAAGTCAATGATTCTTTCATAACTATCTTTTGAATTTCCAAAAGTTGCATCGAAATCAATAGTTATTCCTGAAGTATTAAATTGAGAAGTGCTTATGTCTGCAACATCAATATATGGACCTGCCGCATTAGTTCCTCCGGGAAAACTCCAAGAGGTGAGCGTTGGCCAAGAATCGAACGTAACATTTCCAACAACCGTTGCCCCAATTGAGTTTCCAGATAAATCAGTAATTGAACTACTTGAGGATGAGTAGGAGTTTCTATCTGATGCGTTATAAGAAATTGCAGGTTGTGGATAATCAACAATAGACGTTGCAGCTGAATCAGCAGTTGCTGTTCCACTAGAATTTGTTACAGTTACTCGAGCTCTTAAGTATTTTCCGTAGTAAGTTGTGCCAGATATTGTGTACGTAGAACTCGTTGCGCTTCCTATATTCGTCCAACTTGTTGATCCATCGTTTGAGTATTGCCATTGATAAGTTGTAGAAGTAATAGTTCCAGTTGTTGAACCAGCGCTTGCTGTTAAAGTGCTTCCAATTTTTGCAGTTCCTGAAACAGAAGCATTTGCAATTGTAGGAGCAGGAGTTATTGTTAATTTGAAAACTACAAGTCCAGTTCCTCCAGCGCCACCAGTGTTATATAACGTGTAAGTGGCTCCACCGCCTCCACTACCAGTGTTATTGGTTCCTTGTAAAACATTTTGACTTTGGTTTGCACCTTGTCCTCCACCGCCAGAACCTCCTGTTCCAGGAGTTGCACTACCTCTGGTTCCACCTCCTCCACCACCTGCAATTCGACCTGCGGTTGTTGCCGTTTGCCAACCTGCAGCCATAAGTGAAGAAATTGGAGTGATCCAACTGGATAAAGCGACACCTGCTCCACCATTTCCTCCAACACCATTTGAACCGTTGGCGCCGACAGCTCCAGCACCTCCACCTCCACCACCAGATTGTGTTGCCCCAGGGGAGCTTCCACTTCCTCCAGCAAAGCCATATCCGGTTCGGGTTCCAGAAGTTGAAGCAGTTGATAAACCTCCAGTGTTATTGGCATTTGTGTGCTCGGTTCCGCCACCACCGGATCCACCATTATTTCCTTTTGTGTAAACATCAGCAGAGCCATAAGCGTAAGAAGCTCCTGCTCCACCACCTTTTGCAACTATTCCTGAGGAAGTATTCAACCAAGTGTCTGAACCATTTCCTGACGCATTTGCTGGGGGAGTTAAACCAGTTGATCCGGGGATACCGCCAGATCCAACATTGATATTTACTGCAACGCCACGTGTATAAGAGAACTGTTCGTAAACAACAACTTCTCCTGCTCCTCCACCACCACCCCAGGCACCTGATCCTCCCGAACCGCCTCCTGCAATTAATAAGGCATCAATTCGTGAAACTTCAGAAGATGGAGTCCAAGTACAATTTGTAACCGTAGAAAATACAACGTATGTAAATCCACCTGTAGTTGTTTGAGTTGGACTACATGCAGCTGCTATTTGAAATAAACTAACAATTCCTTCACCGCAATAAATATCAGCGTTGATATCGCATTGGGTGTCAGCAAATTCTCTGACAGATTCTTTATTTGTAATCTGACTCTTAACATCAGTTGGATTAAATGTTGGATCGGTGCTGAATATTCTTGCAGCAATTGCTGAAACATGTGCTGCTGAAATTGATGTTCCTTGTTGTGATGCGTAACCAAAGCTGGCAGGTTCTGTTAATCCAGAATTAGCCGTGGAATAAATTCCGTTATCGTTTGCATCTCCACCAGGAGCTGAAACATCAATTCCTAAACCATAGTTTGAATAACTGGCACGCTTACCATCTTTATTACTTGCTCCAACTGAAATTACGTTTTCACAATTTGCTGGGGCATAGTTTTTAACATCATCGTTGTTATTTCCTGCAGCTGCAACTAAAACTGATCCTCTAGCAAATGCATCATTAATGGCGGTTTGTAATGAGGTTGGACAAACAGAATTAACACTAAATGACATGTTGATTACTTTTGCTGGTGTTGGATTATCTGCTACACCAGTTACAGATCCACCACTTGCCCAAGTAATAGAAGTTGCAATATCTGATAACAATCCTCCGCGCCAAGAAAGAGCACGAATTGGTTGAATCTTGGCACCCGGTGCAATTCCAGCAACTCCTTCTTGGTTTTCACTTTGAGCAGCTATAACTCCAGCAATGTGGGTTCCATGCCAAGTTGAATTTCTAACTGGGCCAACTCCACGCCAATCTCCTGGATCTGTGGGGTTGTCATCCCAACCAAGGGATCCGTATTTTTCACTATTTATATAGTCACCGTCGAAGGAAACCTGAGGACCGTTTTCCTCACGGGTGGCCTTGAGGAACTCTGGGTCTGAAACAAAGTCAAAGCCTGGGATTACTTGGGAATCAAGATCTGGGTGAGAGGTAATACCGGTATCAATGACTGCCACAGTGATTCCTTGACCTGCGGTCAAGGACCAGGCTGTGGTCATCTCTTTATTGGTTTGGCCAATTCCTATTCCGTACTTATCCCACAGGTTCCATTGATCTGTTGAATAGTTTGGATCATTAATAACTTCAGTTGAAGAGGTGTAAACAAATTGATCAGGTTCAGCCCAAACAACTTGTGGGTCTTGAGAAATTTCATTAGCAATAGTTTTAGCTTCTTCTAAAGTTGTTGCTTCACTGAATTCAACAACGTGCACATCTTCTGTAATTTTGTTTTCAATAGTTAATTCGACTTGGGTAACTAACTCTTCACCTGGAACATCTAATTGACCTTGTTCCACATTTGCTTCAGGTTTGAATTCAACAATGATGCCAGCAACTTCACCTTCGTTTCCACTTAGTGGAATTGCGGTAACAAGTTCACTTGCGATACTGCTTCCATATTCACTTGCGGCATAAACAATGATTGAGTAACTAGTTCCATTAGTTAAACCAGAGATTGTGGTGGAAGTTCTATCAGCAGAAACTTTAAATACTTGAGCAGTCTCTAATACTTTGACGTAGTAGTCAGTTATGTTTTCTATTGTGTTTGGTTCAGCACTAACTCCAGGGATCCAAGAAATTTCTAGTTGAGTATTTTGTGGTTTAACAATTACATTTGTAACAGGACTTGGACAAATTATTGTTGGATCAGTTTGGGTTTCTGATTTGTTTATCGGAGAAGAAAGCTCAGCAGCAGGAAGTTCCGGTGCAACATAATCTCCGGATAAGAATTCTGGAGACGGAGTTGGTGATGGAGTTGGTGTTACTTCCGGAGTTGGAGTTGGCTCAGGGGTTGGAGCAAGAATTTCAGGTGTTGGACTTGGAGAGGTCTCTGGATTTTCAATCGGGGTTTCAGTTGGAGTCGGAGTTGGGCTAGGGCTGACTTGAACAGGTTGGGCAATTAGAGCTGGGTCGCAAAGGGCCGGGATTTGGACCCCTTGGTCTGGGTTTTCTAGAGCCGCAACCCCTGTACCCAGGGAAGTTGAAATCAGAGTGGAAACCAGCAGGATCGAGATGAAGGATCTTTTCTTGCTATATATATAGACAGAGGAACGAGCGCGTTTTGCCCGCACAAATCCCATCTTTATTACTCCCTGGAATGCTCTATATAAATAGTTCAAATAAGGACAAGAATAGAAAACCCCTACTCGACTAGCCTGAAAAGTGAGGGTTTTCCCTTCTCGAGGGATTTCCCTAGCCCAAATTGAGCGTGAAAATGGGGGTAGGGCAGACTGATTTCATGACTCTCAGCAAGCGCCGAATCTTGATTGTTGAAGATGAACCTTTAATGGCATCCCTTCTTAGCCAGTCTCTAACTTCAGCTGATTTTGAAGTTGAACATGCCAGTGATACCGCTTCGGCCAAAAAAAAGATCACTCAATTTGACCCAGATATTTTGCTTCTCGATATTTCCCTGGGCGATGGCCCAAGTGGGCTTCATCTAGCCCATGCCATTGACCAGACCAGGCCAGATATTGCCATCCTGATTTTGACCAAGCACCCAGATGCCAAGTCGGCCACCAGTGAGGGCCTGGAATTGCCAGCCCGGGTGGGTTTTTTGAGAAAGCATTTGGTCAATGACGTGAGCTATTTGTTAAATGCAATTGAAAAAGTGCTCGCAGATAGATCAAATGAAGTTCGACAAGACAGTGATTCAGATTCTCCATTTAAGGGTTTAACTCCACAAGCTTTTCAAGTCTTAAGTTTAATTGCGCAAGGTTATAACAATAATGAAATAGCTTCCAGAAGCAAATTAAGTGTTAAGTCTGTTGAAAGATGGATTGACATTATTTATAAAGAATTAGAAATTAGTAAGAATGGTGAAATAAATCAACGAGTCGAAGCAGCTAGAAAGTATTATCAAGATGTTGGAATTCCGAAGAGATAAAATGAAAAACTTTTATAATCTTTTCTTACCTAAGTTTTTATTTTCCCCTTCAGTTTTTATCGTTATGTTTCTGTGGACAACATATGTTCATTTTCTTGACTTTACAAACAATAGTAGTTCTGAGTATTTACTTAGATTTGCAATCGTAACAATTGTTTTCTTAAGTGCAATTATTCTTTTGGTATTTGCTTTTATTTTGTTCCTAAAGGTAGATCAAAAGTATCAACCCTATTTATTATTGATTTCAATAATAATTGCAGCAGCAATGCGCGGTTATTTACTAGATATGTTGTTGGAAAGATTCTTATTAGATTTTGAATCAAGACCAGCTTTTAGAATTGCCTCTTCTGTTCTTAATTTCACAGTCAGTGCAGTTCTTGCCACAATTGCTAATGGAAAAGTTAGGGAACATTCCACAAGTGTTTTTAGACTTATTAGAGAACAAAATCGTCTTTCCTATGTTGAAAAAGTGACAAAGGAAAATTTGGAAGATTTCGATAGAACCCAGGTCGAGCCCATCAAAAATCGGTTGCTGGCAAGTGTTAATTCCCTCAGGAAACAGGGGGTTGACCAGGCTCTTTTGACCATCCGCAAAACCATCGACGAGATCGTCCAACCACTGAGTCGAAGTTTGGATGAGCTCATTAGTCAGTGGAGTCCACCTGAAGTTGCCCTGAAAGATGCTCGAATTAAGTGGCGCAAGGCTGCCAGACAAGCAGCAGTTCAATCTGAAGTTGATCCCAAGATCACACCAGTGATCTTGACCTTAATTGGAATTCCCACCATGGTTTCAAACTATGGGCAAGTCACAGGATTAATAATTATTGTGCAGTCGTTTCTGACTGGATACTTAATTCATAGTTTGGTGAAAAGATTAATTTCTAAATTATTTACTAATGCTTTTGGATTTATTTTGACTTTAGTTCTAGCTGGCCTTTTGCAAGCATCTCTTACTCTTATTTGGTCGTATCGAATTGATTCATCCTTGGGTATTTTGATTCTTACCCCAGGAGCAGCAATTGTGATTGGTTTTTTGGTGGCATTAGTGAACTCAGCATCAAATCAACTAAATGAAGTTCGAATAAATATTTCTCAGACTACCCAAGACTTAAGTTGGGCAGTTTCAAGAATTAGAAATGAACAACACCAGAGAAGTAGAAACTTGGGAAGAAAACTACATGGCGAAATTCAAGCAAGATTCTCATCAGCGTTCTTGATGTTACAAAACAGTCAAAGTGATCCAGAAAAAGCTAAATCACTTATTCTTGAAATTGCTGACAACTTAGAAAAAGATGTTTTAAAACTTGAAGATACTAATCTTCAAATTCAAAACTTAGATGGAGTTTTGGAAAACATCACCGAAACTTGGCAAGGCTTAGCAAAGATTAGCTTTGTGGCAGATGAAAAACTTAAAGAAAGAATTCAAAATGATAATCTGTGTCAAACTGCTTTAGTTGATGTGATTCCTGAATTATGCTTTAACAGCATCAAACACGGCAAAGCCAGTGAAGTAGAAGTTTCCCTGGAACAAAACAGTCCTAAAACCATCATCTTAAAAGTCCAAGACAACGGAAATAAAATAGGAGAAAAGTCAACCAAAGGTTTGGGTACTAAATTATTAGATGAATGTGCCATTAGTTGGAAAAGAGAAAAGTCAAAGGATTTAGTAATTACTAGTGCTGAGTTTGCCTTTAGCTCTTAACTTGCTTTTAGGTATTTCTCTAAGGCAAGTCTGGTTAGATCTGAGAGAGACAATCCTTTTTGTTTAGATATCTGCTTTGCTAATTTTTGAAGATTTAGTGGAAGTCTCACTGAAATTTGATGAAAGTCTTTATTTGCTTTAGAACGCTTTAGAGTAAATTTTGTTGATTTTGAACCAACTCGTTGCTTAGCCATATAACTCCAATAGATAGCAATAAACACTTAGCGCAATCAAAAACTTGTTTAGGAAAGCCTACTTATTAATTTAACTTAGGCAAGCAAAGTAATCCTTTTGGTTTTTACTTTCAAAAATTTCTTAATTACTTGATCTCCGTACCTGGAACAAGTTCTGCGAAAAGACAGTTATCCACAGCTGGTACTTATACACAGTTTCTTTAAAAACTGATAAAGGGATTCTCCAAATCTTTCATAGTTGAAGGTAACTATGACAACAAAATCATTCACTAATAAATATCGATTACTAGCACTTGACACATATGCGCTATAACACATATAGTGAAAGTGGCTCTTGGGAAATCGTTATTCATCCAACAGTCAGTAAATGGCTGGATTCACTTGCACGAAGCGAGTACCAAAAAGTTGTAATCGCTTTAAAAGTACTGCAGGAGCAAGGACCATTTCTTGGCCGACCATTCGTCGACCAAGTTAAGAATTCAAGATTTAAAAACATGAAGGAGCTACGACCAAGAGGTAAAAATCTTAGGCTACTTTTTGCTTTCGATCCGAATCGGAAAGCAATAATTTTGGTAGCAGGAGATAAGACCAATAATTGGATTAAGTGGTATGAGCAAAACATTCCAATTGCTGATCAAAGATTTAGTGAACACTTAAAAAACAATAATAAAAGGAGTTAATTATGGCGACCAAATACATCACTCTTGATGAAATGCTTAAAATTCGTCCAGTTAATGAAAAGAAAGTTAAGAAAGAAGTTCGAAAAATGATCAATGAATCCAATGCCATGCGTCTTGTAGAAATTCGAAAGACCTTGGATTTAACTCAAGTTGAAATAGCTGATGTGATTGGGGTTGATCAATCTAATGTTTCACGTATTGAAAAGGGCAAATTCTGTAATACAGAAATTGGCACACTGCAAGCCTACGTTGAAGCTTTAGGTGGCAAATTAGAAATTTATGCACGAATGGGTAAAAAAACTCACCGATTAATTGATTGAGATTAAGACAAAGTAGGGGCTACTTACACTTCTCTATTGAATTCGATATACTAGTGTAATGATGATAGGTGTAAGTGAATATGCCTCACAATTAGGCATTTCACCGGGCAGAGTCCGACAATTGATTTCGGCTCAAAGAATCCCTGCGCATAAAAGTGGTGGAACCTGGCTAATAGATCAAAGCCAATTGAAACTTAGACAACTTCAATCTCGTCCAATGAGTAAATCAATTGCTACAAATTTCATTTACTTACTTTCAGGCATGCCATGGGGAGAGAACTTGCAATCTAATGAGAAATTAAGGCTGCAAGACTATCTTGCGGAATTAAAAAGCAGTGAGAATCCAACAGCCTTGCTAGCTGCTTGGTTTAAAGGTTTTCGGGTTGGACACAGATTACAGATAAATCCAAAAGATCTTGCTGGACTTAGGAATGAAAATAAAATAGTTGCTTCTGGGGTGAGTGATAAAAGAAGTAATTTTGCCCAAGCAAACCTATTTGAAGGCTATGTTGAAAAAAAGAATTTAAGTGAAATTAAACGAAAATTCTTAATGGTTGAATCAAATAATTTTAATGTTTTATTGAGAACAAGTCCCATCAAGTTACAAAAGCCAATTCCTCTGGGATTGCTTTTGGCGGATTTAGCTGATCACAACCAACCCAGAGAAGACAAGCAAGTAAAGACTTTAGTTAGAGCACTCTGAAAGAAATTAGACTTCCCAATCCACCATTCTTGGGTGATGCTTCCTGGATTGGGTTATTGGACATTTCAGATTTAATTCCTGATGGCTGGACACTTATTGGTGGACAACTTGTGCATCTTCATTGTTTTGAAAGAAACATATTTCCTACTAGGCCAACCACAGACATTGACACCGTGCTAGACATTAGAACTTATCCTGAAATGCTTTTAACCTTTACAAAAACATTGAAGGATTTAGGTTTCTCTTCTCCTTTAACTAACCAAAGAGAACATCAATATCGCTGGATTAGAGAAGATGCAGTAATAGATCTATTGATTCCAACCAACCTTGGTAATCGAAGTAGTGCGCGAAAAGGTGTTACGGGTTCGACAACAATTTCAACTTTAGGAGCTCAAGGAGCTCTGAACCGAGCAGAAAAAGTATTAATCAAAATAGGTCCAAGGCATGGAATTATTAATAGGCCTCATTTGATGGGAAGCATAATCATGAAATCTGGAGCATTTAGCAATTTTCAGGATCAAGCAAGAGACAGACATCTAATGGATTTACTAACACTTTTTTCACTTATAGAGATAAATGATGAAAAAGATTTTAAAATTACCCACGAGGAAAGAAAAAGAATAAATTTAGTTATTACTGCAATTCAAGACAACCCCTTCATTTTAAACACCGTTGAGGGCGGGAGAGAAGCTTTGGATAGGTTCAAAATTTTATTTAATGCAAATTAAAACTAATTACTCAACCATTCCAAAACTCCACCGTGTCTGGAACATGTGCCACTGCGGGTTTTGGAGAAAGAATAAGTTCCGTCTTTGCATTTAGCAGTTGATCCTTTTGGTGCTCCAGTTTCTGAAACCACTGGACCTGAAGTCTTAGTTGGAGAAGTTGTTGCAGGCTTGGAAGTTGTGGGATTACTACTTACAGGGGTCCCACCATTGGTACAAGTATTAAGAGCATTTACTAGAAAATCTTTTTCAACTTGATCAACACTTAAATTCCAGCGTTTTTTAACATCAATCCAATCAATTAAGTATTGGCACACATAACTACTGGTGGGTAACCAATTTTGAGGTTCTTTGCTGCCTTTGCTTCTGTTTGTGCTAAGAGTTACGGCAATTAAAGAATTGCCTTCTGATAAATCATTAGCAAAGTCTTGTCGTTTCTTATTACTCCATTGATCTGCTCCTGATTGCCAAGCTTCTTGCAAAGGAACTAAATGATCAACATCAAGCTTTGAGGAATCAGTAATTGTTTTGTTGTCATAAACCGAAAACCATTCACCAGTTGATACCTTGCATCTAGACTTAAATTTAGGCCAGGTTTTTGATTCAGCAATGAGAACTTCAACTCGGGTGTCAAAGCAGTCTTTGTCAGCATCTATCCAATGTTTAAAAAGAGCACGGTTATAAGTAGTTGTTGATTCGGGAGAAACAGTTAAATCATTAACACTGGCATAAGAGGAATTGGGAAATAGGACAAAAAGAACAGTAAGGAGAAGACTGAGTTTGTACCTTTTTTGGAACATACTTACACAGTAGCGTAGAGTGATTCATTATGAAAAAATCGCACATTAGAAATCCAAACGTCAAAACCATTCAAGCAATAAAAGACGCCGTGAATGGCAAATCTATAAAAACCAAGGATAAAAAGGATTTATTTAAGAAATTAAATAATTCCTAATTAGATCAATTCTCTAACCGATAGCATCAATCCTGCCACTAGGTTTCTGGCAAATTTTAGAGTTATCTTCTTAAAACTAAGAGCAACAGCTAGTCAAATAGCAATACTTGGTTTTCCCACTACAATCGAATTAAGCAGCTTTCTTTTATAGCAGAATATGGGCTAAACATCATCAAAATGCAAGATCTATGAGAAATAAACTTTCCCCTCGAGATCGCCTATGGGTATTTGCTGACCCTGGTTTAAAAGAACTAATCATTAAATGTGAACTGCAC
>Ga0247832_1007524_pt1 | contig 11302 bp, 10 predicted proteins | sample LaCruzMarch2015__10_FD_192407 | JGI IMG/M metagenome (GOLD analysis project Ga0247832, IMG submission 192407) | Freshwater microbial communities from meromictic Lake La Cruz, Castile-La Mancha, Spain - LaCruzMarch2015_4m | ecosystem: Environmental > Aquatic > Freshwater > Lake | place: Spain...
TCATATTACTAATCTAGAATACGAGATTAGACATTTTACTCTGACACCATTTGCCTCATTCACATTTCCGTACTTCTTTTTATTTGGCTCGGCCATCCCAAAGGAAGGTGAAGTATCGTCAGCATCAATCTCCTCACAATCTTCAATCTCAATCAACAACAACAGCATCATCAACCATGGCCCGTACCAAGCAAACCGCACGCAAGTCCACCGGAGGCAAGGCCCCACGCAAACAGCTCGCCACCAAGGCAGCTCGCAAGTCCGCCCCGGCCACCGGAGGCGTGAAGAAGCCCCACAGGTACCGCCCAGGAACCGTCGCCCTTCGTGAGATCCGTCGGTACCAGAAGTCGACCGACCTTCTCATCCGCAAGCTTCCCTTCCAGCGTCTCGTGAGGGAAATTGCACAGGACTTCAAGAGTGACCTTCGCTTCCAGGGCTCTGCCGTCCTCGCATTGCAGGAGGCAGCCGAGGCCTACCTTGTCGGACTCTTCGAGGACACCAACTTGTGCGCGATCCATGCCAAGCGTGTTACCATCATGCCCAAGGATATTCAGCTTGCACGTCGCATCCGTGGTGAACGTTCTTAAATATGTCCTTTATTGTACAAAAGTGATGACGACCAATTGAGCTACTACTAGATACACAGTACTAATTATAGCTACCATGGAGTCTTCTCAACAAACAAACAACCGGATTTTCTAAAATCCACCCTACGACCAAAGATACATATAACATTCGATCTGTTTTAATTGATGAGGCTGATTCAAACATATTCTACAGGTAATAGCGACTCTTAGTTTATTCTCTCTCGTAAAATAATTTAGTCACTATCTCCGTCCTCAGCCTCGCTACCTTCATCTCCGCCATACATTAAACTTAATCGTATTCCTCCTTGGTTATTTTCTTCGACCTCAATTTCTTGTACATACAGCCTTTCCTCCTTTGCCAGCTCATCCCATTCATCAAATAATAGAGCCTGCTTCCCCTTCTTCTTGTGAGGATTGCTAGGTACTATTGCGTTCTTCCTTGCGCCAAAAACGAATCCCCTATCGGCTTGTGACGATAATATTATGACAAGCCAGGAAGAGGGCAATCGGAAGCGGCCACACTCTTCCTCCGCGTTATTATTCTCTTGCCCCATGGGATGTCGTACACTGGTATCAGAGTTTGACGTTAATGATCATTTGGATCGATGCCTTGGTGGACATTGTGATGAGAAAGACATTGCCACTGTGGACGACGATGGAGAAACGAACGCCAAACACGCAAGCTCAAACTCAACAGTGTCGGTAGTAATAAACACGCCTCCGACGAAAAATGCATTCTCACTAATGATGGAGCGTTCCGCCGCCGTATTCTCGACAAATAAATCCCGCAATAACGATCACGGAAATGTGATACGTCATCGATTTCACTTACACAATTCAGAGGGACACGTCACGTGGAATACTCAGGACAACTGTGATGGTGAAAATCATGATGGGGATTCAAATGGCACCGAGATTGGAACATCAATATCGGCTGGTTTGAGTAGAGATATACATTGGTCCGCTATTATCATGATGAAACAAGTGAAACGCGTAAATACCAGGCTGGGGGACAACACTTCCTACGATGAACGTCACCAACAAAAGGCGTTAGAACTAACGATGAGTTCATCCCTACCATCCTCCACAATCCAAAGAATCGAGAATATGAGGCTCGTTCGTAAGCATTCTCGTCTTTCGGTGTCTCAGCTTAAATCCTGTCTACAAAAGTCAATTCGTAGACGAGCCCCACTACCTGCACTTCGTGTAGCAATGGAATTGGCTGATAGATCATGGGCTGACTTGATACGACGGCTGCCAATAATTGTATTGGAAGATAGCACATTGCATCCAGACTTTGGATTATTAGTTTGGTTAATGGTGGCTGAATCGAAGGGATATTGCCCCTGCATGTCGTTAGTCAAACGAGTGTTGCAGATTGTCTTTGAGGTTGCATCATGTGCACGGCAGGATGCTACTTCACGAGATGATAATATTGACAAGTCTGCTTATGATACGTTACCATCGTATCTTTCGTTGAAGTCTACAACGGCACAACTACTTCCTAATAACCAACTAAACGACAATTTGTGCGAGTTGCTCATACGATCTATACTGCTCCGTGCCCAATACGGCGGTATGAAGTGTGATGTGGAAATGCTTCATTCGTTTGCTATAACTTGGTTGAAAAGATTCCAATCCAGGTTTGTACCTGCAGACGTACTCGGCGATATAGTCACAGAATTGAAGGTCGTTCATTGGTGTGACCTTCCGCGGATTCTTCATAAAATATCACATGAGAAGAGCGTCGAGCTTATCACATCTGATATCGTATGTCATGGTGGTCTTACCAAATTGAACTTCAACGATTTGTGCAGTGCTGGCATTGATTATCACTGCTCGTCAATTATCGAATATTTATTGACTCAGAAAGATGTGTATTCATGCCTCAGTGAACGATTGGCATTATCGAAGGACAAAGAAGACCCACAGGTTTGGATGACAGACCAGATTAAATTCATGATATGGAATTACAGCTCCGCTATTAATTACAGAAGGCCATTGCTCGAGATGGAAAACAAGAATGCGGCTACTTCTAGCAGGGCTATGTGGGAAACTGTTGTCAAACCATTATTTGAATGCTACACGAAGAACTTTATCAAGGATAGACTCGGATAATTTTTTTTAATTATCAGCGCTTTTCGTACGTGATTATGGCGTACTCCAATGCCCGCCCAATCATGATGTCATGTTGATACTCATTGGGTATGTTATCATTGGTAGCATTTGGGTACGATAGGATTTGTCTTTACGTTTTCCTTGTCATAGTAAATTGATAGAATCGTTCGTTTGGAAAGAAATCCTACAACGGTGGTGGTATTATTGGTGTGAGAGTGCAAGTGAGTTATGTTCAATAAGTACAGATGAAGTTAAAGAGTGCTCAACCAATGGACCTCACCTTTGGGTTAGGACGATAGACTGGATCTACAAAGTAGCTATCAAAGCTAACTGATATAGAACTGTCGCCACCCACATGCTCCCACACTGCCGCAAGTACAGGACCGATAAAGTCGGGTACAAATCTCGATCCCTCGCCATTGATTTGCAGTGCGCCACCGAGAGTCGCTGGGTCAAATATGCTCACCAAACAATCGACCGAGCCTCCGTTTACTGCAATCTCTTCATCATCTAGAGTGTCAAACACTTTCAGTCCCGACCTTACCTCATCATTATTATCACCAAGACGATAGCCGGTGCAGTAGTTGGAAGATTGAAATACATTCAAGATTTCGATTACGCATGGTACACTTCCTGTCAAAGTCAGATCACTTTTACTGTTCAATGCATCAAATGATTCTTTGGATAGAAAAGTCAGCATTTCATTCAACAACCGTCGGCCAATGTTTCTCATGAACAGATCCCTTCTGGCAAAATCTTGTGCTATCACAGATGATGCTGTTCGCCAAATAGCATAGCATGTCAAATCGAAATAGTATTCATCGCGTATGAGTTCTTCTTCCCATGGATGTGACGTCTTAAAAGCAGGTTTGACTTTAGTTCTGATATCTCTTATTTGTTCCGCGAGGGCAGTGTTTGGTATTTTACTTATTTGGGAAAATTCCGAGATGGGGATGCACGATTGCAAATCATCATCGAGAAGCAGTGGTAGTAATTGTCCTTGCAACTTGCGTGGTGTATGGGGTGGCGAAGCATTCGATACTGGTAGATTTCCTTCTCGATTGTTCCCCATCCTTCCGAGCAAATAGAGGTATCATTGTAATTTAAGTAATAGATAAAATATGCATACAAATTCTCTGAATTGCATTTACATGTAACACATTTCTTTCACTCACAAAAGATCTCGCATGTAATACTCCAAATCATATTCTGCTGCACCTTTCGCAGCGAATGCCGGCGGTCCTACTGCTGTCACTCCCAACAATGACGAGACTGGCACCGACGAAAGAAGAAACAGCCGTCGTTTGTTAGGTGCATCAAGCAAACGTGAATAATTCATGTCAGCGAAGTCGATGATGTTCTTCTTCTTTGAGTGGTCATCCAAGACTTGTCTAACGGATGATGTGATGCGTGAAATTCTTGATATCAAAGCATGTGATGTTGATGAAAACGATATAACATGATAGGGCTGGATGCAAATAAGCACTAGCAGAAACGACCGTAGATGGACAGTCCAACTGAACAACAGGAGGAGACTGGGCATGATACACACACAAACCCCAGACAGATATTGTATCGTCGAGGGTAGAGGCGCACCCACCCCCACTTTTCATTTGAGCTGAAAAGAAGGGTAGCGGGTATCGCATGATTAGGTAGGATACACACTAATGTCTAGCAATGCTACCGATAGCAAGGTCTTTGTCTACATAGGCCCAGGAGGAGCTGCCGTCCCACGTGATGTGGTCCGTCTTTGTGTCGATCCCTCCGTCACGTCAATTCCCCCTCATGCATTTATGGACGCAAGAAGTTGACCGAGGTGGAGCTGTGTGAAGGCCTCGTGGAAATCGGGTATTATTCCTTCGGTGGCTGCGGCATAACGAAGATCATCATCCCCAACTCACTCCAGAGGATCAAAGATTGGGCATTCTATTGCTCTCTTCGATGTCCCTTTCGTCTCCACGATGGCATTGAAAGCATTGGAGAGTACGCATTCGCTTGCTGCATCTTCACCAATTTTAGAGTCCCACCCCTCATCACCATGATTCCCGAGGGCATGTTATACGTTTTCTTTGGAGCTACCAGAGACAATAGAGATTGAGAACTATGCATTTTCCAATTGTTTCTGCCTACGAAATGTGGCCTTTCCTCCAAATGCTGTCATCGACTATAACATCTTTATTGAAGAAGAAGATCACGGATCTTCAGCTACTGTTTGGTAATTTGAATGGAAGAATTATAAGTGCGCTGATGCGTCGATTTGATGGACTACCAATCCACCATATTGTTTACTACCAATCATATAATCAGGGGAAGCTTCAGATTCTCATTGCTGCAATAAACATGAGATCGGGTCAGCGCCGGACATTACGCAGTAAGCTGGATCCAACAGGTAGTCAACAAGACTGTCTTGGCATGACCCCTCTTCATATTCTGGCTTGCTCATCAGTCCATGATATAGAACTTTACCGCCTAATCATTGAGAACTACCCTACAAATCTAATCACCGAAGATAGGTGGGGGGCAGTACCACTACTATATGCATTTTGGGGAGTTGCACCTGCTGAGATTATCAAGTTCCTGCTTGAGAGCTATCAGTCACTTTACCCTGATCACGTATTCAATTGGGCAATGATGGTGGAGACAATGGGGAGGTGTGATACACCAAAGGAAAGCATTGCGAATCTGCTATGTGTGAAACAAATGCATTTCCCCTCACAGCCTATTGATTGGGATCATTTGCTTGATAATTTTGCTTTACCTTCACATTACTCATTGGGTGGACAACCGTTTCAAGAAAGAATGAAATTTCTATTCATGTGCGGCGTGTCAGACCGTGTGGAAGCACTTCCCTTCAAAGTTTGGCGTGATCATATTACAAATATGATTCACATTGCCATTTTTGAAGAAAATGGGGACAACTTTGGTGTTTTGCGTTGGATTCGTGCAAGGATTGCCCATTTTGAGGGCGAATACCTCAAGCTGAAGGAAATCACGACAATATTGGAGCTTGCATTGTGGAAGTTGAGGATGAATGAGAATATTCCCCAGCAGGAAGTATCTCATTCCCATAAGAAAATGAGGACCGATGAATCAGAAATTCGACGACAATGCCATATAAATGGTGGAGCTGACATTGTCATTCGGCATATACTGCCATATCTGATCAATGCAGCCGATGAAGAATCTGACTCAGAATCTGATGCCAATGACCTTGTTGATGACAATGAGAGCAGTGACAGTGAATAAGCTGGAATAAGTAAGTAGTACTTGGGTCAAGTTATTCAAGCACGGACTCATTCAAGAGATCATATCATAAAACATGTACTGCCATTTCTGATCTCTGTCTTAGATTAAGTAAATCAAGAATCATAAATTCCTAAATTATTGATTGTGTGTACCACTCAGTTTTGTCCCATGCTTCCTAAATTTAGGTACATTTGGGCACCCGAACTGATCTAGGATCTTTAAGAAAGTCATTGTATTTTTGAGATTATTCAATATTTACTTGCCAACGTACACAGATTTGGATCTTTATCAGCTGTTTGGTAATTCGAATGGAAGAGTTATATGGGAGCTGCAGCATCGATTTGATAAACTACCAGTACACAAATTGGTTTACTACCAGTCTTATCATCAGGGATTACTACAGATTCTCTTGGCTGCGGTAGACATGAGCTCCGGTCAGCTTCGGGCATTACGCAGCAAGTTGGATCCAACGGGTGATCAACAAGATTGTATTGGTATGACCCCGCTTCATATATTGACGTGCTCATCTGTCCACGACATAGATGTTTAACGTGTAATTGTCGAAAAGTACCCAGCAAATCTAATTACTGAAGATAGGTGGGGAGCACTTCTTCCACTGTTGTAAGCATTTTGGGGAGCTGCACCAGCTGAAATTATACAATTCTTCTTGAGAGCTATCAATAACTCTACCCTGGCTACGAGTTCAATTGGACAATGATGGTGGAGATGATGGGGAAGAAGACTGATACACCAAAGCAAAGCATTGAGAATCTACTTCATGTAAAGCGAATGCACTTCCCCGATTAACCAATTGATGATCAGTTTGCCAAACCATCACATCTCTCCTTAACTTTTAGACAAAGGGTGCAATTTCTGGTTATGTGTGGCATGTCAGAGCGTGTGGAATCTCTTGCCTTTAAAGTTTGGCGTGACCATCAAAAACATGATTCATACTGCCAACTTCCCATACAATGTTGAATGTTTCTATATCTGCTGTGGAATACGTGATTAAGTTGCCTATTTTGAGGACGAATACCTCAAGCTGAAGGAAATTACATCGATACTCGAGCTTGCATTGTGGAAGTCTAGGATGAATGCATCTCAACTCCAGAAGAAAATCAAGACTGATGAATCGAGCATGAGAAGACAGCGCCGCATGATCTGTGGAGCTGATGTGCGCCGCTGAAGAATCTGACTTCTACCACTGAATTGTTATACTCTAACGCCTCCTCTGATGACGAGAGCAGCAACAGTATGTGATAGAAAGAAACATATCATCATCAATCTGTCTACTCTTTAGGATGTGATGAAAATCTAGTATTTGTTTAGTTTTAATGTTGCTTGGAGCGGAATTGAATTATCGTACACTTTCACTCATCAAATATCACTTAAAAAGATAGATCAGTTCCTCCACAAGATAGGAATAACTCATTGCTTCCTTGTTGAGATGAACCACAGAGTGTTAGTCAATGAGTTGCCGCATGCTCCTTGTGATATGAAAACCTCGGAAGGAATTTTCAATGCAAACTCTAATGCGTCGTCAATTCTACCTATCTCCGCCAGGAGAGCTCCTTCAAAAATGGACCAACCGTTCTTTTCACAGAATCCATCATGTGCTTCATTCGAGGATTTGCAGCTTTCAGCGTAGACAGGATAAACGACTTTGCTCCATTTGGGATCATCTCTCCGCTCTGACACTGCTGTGAGTGGAATGAGCTGTATCCCATAGGATACCACAGGTTCCGATGAAAACCATGTCTACAATGAAAAGAAGAATGAAGATGTTAGCCACAAAATCGTTTTTTGACAACAGCTTTGTCACCACTTACCTGAAACGAAGCCATAGTATCATACATCATGCCCACAACAGGCCTTTTATATTCAGCAGGATAAGTATCGATATGTGTCATTCGACTCTCCCCTTTAGTCGAGTTATTCTGTTCGCCGATATAACTACCGATAGTCGGCCCCCAAACATGCCAAAATCGATTCGCCGCTGACACCTCCATCGCAGTTAGTAGCTCACCCACATTTCGTACCAGACGGGCAGAGCCTACCTTTTCTTTATCTCCGACAAACACGTCCATCATAACTTTGCCATACAAGGCAATCCCCTCAAAGGCTGCTATCGCTTCGGAGGAGCTCTCCTGTTCTCGACCATGTGGACTAAGTTCCATTGACAACAATCCACCAGCCCATGAGTTCCCAAGGTACCAGTCTTTCTGACGAAACATAGGAAAGTGCTTGTCGTCAGCTGAAGGGTTAGCAATATCACGAATGTAGAGAAGAATTCGTTCGTGATATTTCTTGGCCCAATCGGGTCGATGTTTTGCAACAATAGCAGCAGCATAAATGTGGTAACCATAGTGAAAGTGATGATCGTTGTAGAAGCCATTGCCGAAATTCTCGTTCACGCTTGCTAGCGCTGGACAGTCAGGGAAGGTGTTACTACAGTTTCCTTTATCTTCATGGCCCTTGTCAAACTTGTACTTACAGCCGCAATTAACAAAGCCTCCCCACGTCTTGTCGTAGAGGAACTCAGCTTCTGCTCCACCCTTCTCTTTCCCTCCTGGGTTCAGCCAAACCTCTATTGACTGCTGTAGATTGTCAAGAAGAGCCTCAACTTCTCCATCAGATGGAAGATCCACTCCTGAAGCAGCAGACTCCGCATCTTCAATGACAAATTTGTCTGCATCTGAATAAACATTTGACTGTTCTCCACCCGATTTTAATAGTTGAATTTCGTCTTTTATCTCAATGATACGTCCCATCTTAGCTAAGATCTTAGCAGGGAAATATGTATCTGCTGCACCTCTCAAGACATTGTCTGTTATTGTATACTTTATGTCCTCGCTCAACGCCGTGGTAATTAACGGGATTGCAGTAGCCGCGGGTGGACGATCAGCAATGAAGGAATGCGGTTTGCCATGTGATACGGGCATGTTCCAGGTGGATCCTTGAACCAAGCAAGTGCGACCGTGGAAGGAGGGAATGCACAGTGAATCCCCAAGATTCTCAGATGAGAAATGTAAGTCCTCGAGATGATGCGGCAAGGCAAACATGATGAATGCATCATCCTCGCTTTTCGACTTGCCCAATCGATCAGTCGATGTAGCACGCAGGCCAAATGACCCGTCGACGACAGACGCATCAACATTTTCGTGTCCTATGAGAGATTTCCCCTTCGGATTGACAGATGTGACGTCCCAATCAAAAACAATATTCGTTACACGACTACTATCCTCAACTCCTTCATCCTTGTCTGGGAATTGTGTACCAACCTCTGGACTCTTAGGGTATAGCATGGCACCTTCTCTCAAAACTTTGATATATTCCTTTGACCTATCCTTACTGCTAACAGTGGGATACCCCAATGTCGACAAGATGTCACAATGTTCCTTAATAACGCTCTTCCCGGTAGTACATTCATTCAATAATGCCATCCGTACGACTAATTCGTCCTCATTGTTGTCACTTTCATCATCAACCTCAACAACATTTAATCTAAATGACGATCCCTCGGGTGTATCATCGGGAGTACTGACCATGGGGAAGAAGCTAGAGTAACATTGAACCTTGACTGGTTTCGAAAAGAAGACAATCCATGTAAAGTCAGATGTATCCATATGTAAAATAAGTTCACGTGTTACGGAATATGATTCCGCCTTGCCAGTTGACGAAATTGCCGCTTTTTGATTATTCTGATCCTGTTCGACTGGTTTGCCCGTGAACGATCCGCACATTATCGTCTTCTTCTTACTATCAAACGACGACCCTTCTTCTTTTTCGTTTTGCAATCCTACGGTATCGTTCGAATCAATCAAGATGGAAATTACACGATTACCGGAGAGTATGGTGGGCAACACATGTTTCTTATGGGCATCTCTACCGAATCGAATGGTGCCATATGGCATGCCTCGTACAATGTGACTTTTCATATTCACATGATTCCATTTAATACTTACCCCTAATGGACTAATCGATTCATCCGGATCAACAATGTATGATGTTAGTGATGGTGGTGGCCCACCGCCATCATCACCCTCCTTCTTGGGATGATCGTTGTTGTTGTTGTACTTTGTTGATATACTACCTCCACCATCAACGACGGCCCCTAATGACATGCCATTATTTTTATCAAATACCATTTGCATATTGTTATCACTTGCTTTGACTACTGGCATGAATAATTGTATACCCGCCATAGTCTGCATTGCTGCTGTTGAAGTAGTAGCTTTGGACTTTGGCAAGACTTCCGCCTTTGGTGGGGATACACCCACAATGTATGGGATGGTGTACACATGTGCCACTTCCTCAGCGTTGGTTGGGTCTAAGGCTGCACGATGCGATAGGAGATTCTAATTAACAAAGCAAAGATGGATCAGTATATCCAGTAAAAAGAAAGGTGTTGTAAATGAATATGTAGATCTAATAATACACGCTACACGGTAGCTTACCAAATACCATTGATTGGTTGGGAGGGGTGTAAATTTTGATTGTTGCTTGGCTCTCCATTCCTTCCATGCAGTCGAGGGTAATGCATCATCTTTCCGTATCACTTGCCGGAAGCCCAAATCGGACGTTGGATCGAGTAATGATAATGGTTGTGGCATAGGAAAAGCCACCCTCTTATTCTTGCTGTTGTCATTGTCAACATTAAAACTGTTATCCTTGCTGGCAGAGTAGCCAATAGCACGAGTGTGCCAATAATTGGCAGAGAAGAGACAGAGCAATGCAGCGAGGGTGTATGAGATGCATCGATGACTCCACCATGATTTGGAACTCTGAAAAGGAGCGGTGATATCCCCGTTTAGATACTGCGTATGAGGTACCACCCCATTATCATCTCCTTTATCCTGGAGGGATCCATACTGCGGATGAGGCGTCATAAAAGGAGGGTGATAAAACGTGTTCGGACCTGGAACGAGAAGATTTGCTACGATACTTCCTCGAGGCCGCCGCACCTTCCTCGCGTCTCTGTCTCTGTCATATCTTGGCTTTTTGGCCATGACTCATTGCTGAACAAGCACAAACCATGTCGCAGGTGTTGAGGACACTAAATCTTTTCACCCATGAATCTAGCTGATAGACGAAAAAGAAATAGAGATCGAGCAAGACTTAGGCGTCAAGACCCTGCATATAGAAATGAAGAACGACTTAGGCGTCAAGACCCTGCATATAGAAATGCAGAACGTACAAGAGACGCAGCAGCCCGTCGTATTGCTCGGCAGCAGCCTAATGTTAGAGCTCGAACTAATGTCTAAAAAAAAACTCATTTTAAATTATCATCTACATTTCTATTGTAAATAATAGCTATTCCGTCATACGGAACTGCTTTCTTTCCCCCCCCC
>Ga0247832_1007525_pt1 | contig 11301 bp, 10 predicted proteins | sample LaCruzMarch2015__10_FD_192407 | JGI IMG/M metagenome (GOLD analysis project Ga0247832, IMG submission 192407) | Freshwater microbial communities from meromictic Lake La Cruz, Castile-La Mancha, Spain - LaCruzMarch2015_4m | ecosystem: Environmental > Aquatic > Freshwater > Lake | place: Spain...
GGCGTCGTCACCGCCGACGAGATCTCGCGCTGGCGTCGAGATCTTGAGCTGTCAGCGGCACAAGGGACCTTCCTCGCGCTGAGCACGGCGGTGTTGGCGTGGGGAACCCGCGCGCCCCCGTCGACGTCTCCGGAGACCGGCAGCGCCACGGGGTGATCGCTATCGCTGTGGATGTCACGACGGCGAGAGTCTGCTGCTGCTGCTTCGATGGCTGCTGACGTGAACACCGACGACAAAGTCTGTGGGCGCTGCGGTCGGTCCTTTTCCTGGCGCAAGAAGTTCTGATGATTCTTTGGCTGGCGCCAAAGAAATGGGCCCTCAACTGGGCCGAGGTCCGCTTCTGCAGCGACGCCTGTCGAGCCCACAAACGCGGCACGATCGACGACGAACTTGAACAGGCCATCGTCGCCCTGCTGGCGGAGCGGGGGGCAGGCAAGACCATCTGCCCGAGCGAGGCGGCCCGCCGTGTCAGCGGTGAGCCCGACGTTGAAGCCCGGTGGCGACCGCTGCTGGAGCCCGCCCGCCAGGCCGCCCGCCGGTTGGTGGCCACGGGCGCCATCCAGATTCTGCAAGACGGTGTCGTCGTCGACGGCGACACGGCGCGCGGCCCGATTCGCCTCCGCGCGCTGATGGGCGCGCGGACGCCGGCGCTGACGCGGTGAGGGCTCCGCCCCGGCTCAGCGCTTCTCGGCGGTGCATTCTCCTTCACCGGTGTGGTGGACCAGGGTGCGGCTCTGGGCGGCCAGGTAATCCCCGAGGGACAGCACGTCGGAGGCGCCGCCGACGCCGTATTGGTCGCCAGGGAGCGCCGACAGGTCCACGGCGTCGAACTCGCCGCGCTCGATGACGTCGTCGGCGTTGCTGTCGGCGAGCATGATGGCCGAGAGCACCCTCGGCGAAAGCCGCGAGCTCGCGGCCCGCCCGCTCTTTGGCGAATACGCGCTGTACATTCCGGCAGCGTCGTTGGCGGTCATCGACGCCACCGGCACGGCCAGCGGCAACGGCCTGCGCCTCAACGAGGTCGACGACGTGCTGCTCCGGGTCGAATACGTGTCGGTCAGCCGCTGAGCCGACCGGGGCGAAGCTGCAGGCTGAGCGTGAAACGGCTCCCGCCGACGTGACCGTACTCGAAAACAGCGCCAGCCTGGCGGGCGAGGGCTCGCACCATCCGCAAGCCGAGGGTCGCAGGACGCTGCAGCTGCTCGGGCGCGAGGCCCGGGCCGGCATCAGTGACGACGAGTGCCATCTGGTCGCGGTCCTGACGCAGTTGCACCCCGATGCCAGCGGCGCCGGCGTGCTTGATGGCGTTGGTGAGGAGCTCGTTCACGATGAGGCCCAACGGGACGGCGATGTCGATGGGGACCTTGATCCGGTCGGCCTGGAAGGCGATGGGAGAGGCCACGGCGAGGCTGCGCCGCACCCCCTGGATGAGGCGGGCGAGGTAGTCGCCGAGCTCCACCGTCGAGAGTGACTCGTCCTGGTAGAGCGACTGATGGACCATCGCCATGGCCTGGATCCGCAGCGCGCTGTCGCGCATGGCCGCGACGGCCACGGGTTCGCTCGCGGCCGCCAACTGCATCTGCAGCAGGCTCGAGACGATCTGCAGGTTGTTCTTGACGCGATGGTGCACCTCGTGGAGCAGGGTCCGCTGCTGGGCGAGGCTCCGCTCCAGGCGGTGGAGGACCTGTTGACGAGCGGTGACGTCCAACAGTCCGATCAGGATGACGTCATCGACGGCGCTGAGGCCGACCTCGATCTCAAGCTCGGCACCATCGAGTCGCTTCGCGACGAAGCTCCGCGTGCCAGACATCGGGCGCCCGCACATCGCGGCGCTGAAGCCATCTCGATCCTCGCAATCCTGCACCAGTGCCGGGAGGAGAACCTCGACGGGGAGGCCGAGCAGTGATCCGTCGAACGCGGCGAACAGTGTGCACGCGCGTGCGTTGGCCCGGACCACCTGGCTGGTCGACCGGCTCACAACGAGCATCGCCTGCGGCGCCTGGTCAAAGAAGCTGAGGAGGTCACGCCGTCGGCGAAACCCTCCGGCCATCACCTCGCCGAGCACCGTGAGGAGCCCGGCGAGCTCCTGATCAGGGATCGCCTGCTCGGAGGGCTCCTCAATCACGAGAAGCCCATCTCCCGGCGCAAGCGCGATGCACCAGCAGCGTTCTGCAGCCAACAGGCCACGGGCTGCGTGGTCGGCGTTCGGCGTGGCCAACACCACACCCACACCCACACCTGCCATCGCGGCAGCGATCTTCTCTGCGGTGACCTCCGCCCACGGGCCTTCACCCGGAACCGCGTGCAGCGCCGGCGAGGAGCTCGGGAGGTGGATCCACGCCCGGCGCGCCCCAAGGTGCTCGACGATGGCGCCGAGGGCATCGAGGGCGGCGCCACTGGTGTCGTGGTGCTGGACGAACGCCTGCGAAACCGCCCCGATCATGGCCTGAATTCGCGACAGGCTCTCAAGGCGTTGCTCGCCAGCCACCCGGTCGGTGATGTCGAAGGAGGCGCCGATGGCGTGGCTGGCGACACCGGGGGCGCCACTGAGGTGCAGCTCGTCACGGAGCCACCGCCAGGTCCCGTCGGCGTGACGAAAGCGATACTCGTGCAGGAGCCTGCCGGTCTGGAAGAGCGCCGGGATGCCCTTCAGGATCCGGTCGCGATCGGCGGGGTGGAGCCTCTCGACCCAGAAGTCATGACCAAGCGCCTCCTCCGGCCGATACCCGAGGACCTGCTGGAACGACTCGCTCACCTGCTCCACACGCATCCCGTCGAGGGCGACGAGGTAGATGCTCGCCGCGGCGCCCTGCAGGAGGACGGCAAGTCGGGCTCGCTCCGCTTCAATGGCGTCAAGATGAGCGCGTCGCTCGGCGGTCGTGGCCACGAGGTCGGCGAGGAAGCCCAGGAGGACCTTCGCGGAGTTCACGCGCGCCGGGTTCGGGTTGTCGAGACCGAGGAATCCCAGAAGCCTGGAACCGACGATGAGCGGCGCCGCGAAGAGGCAGTGGATCCCTTGCGCGAGCAGCACCTCACGACTCCGGTCGCCCGGTGGGAGGTCCTCCACGGACGGAATGTGCAGGACCTCAGCCCTGCGCAGCGGGTCCATGAACGTGTCGAAGTCCGCAGGGTCTATGTCCTGCAGGTTCTGGATCTGGGACTCGACCCCCGCAGCGCACCACTCCTTGGTGTTGAAGAGGCGACCGTTCCTCTGCTCGAAGAGGTAGGCCCGATCGGCACCCAGGCGCGCACCGACAAAGGCGAGCGTCTCATCAATAAGCAGTGGCCAGCGTTCCGGCCCTTCGACGAGGAGCGCTCGGGAGAGTCGCAGAAGCGGTTCGAGCAGGACTTCGTCTGGCACCGGGTCAGACCATCAGGGTTGGCACTTGCGAGGAGCGCTCTGCCCGAACGGGCAAGTCGACCACGATGCGGGTCCCCCTGCCGGGCTCGCTCGTCAACTGCACCGCGCCTCCGAACCGCTCCGCGATGGAGCGCACCATCATGAGGCCGAGTCCGTTACCCCCTTGTCCCTTGGTGGTGAAGCCGGGATCGAAAGCCCGGGCTGCGATGTCGCGCGACATGCCGCCGCCGTTGTCTTCCAGAAGGAGGCGCGCGCGACCGTCCTGGACGAAGATGGACAGGTTCAGCTGCCCGGTCTTTCCAGTGATGGCGTCGCGTCCATTGATGATGAGGTTCATCAGGATCTGGGCGAGCGCGGTGGAGGAGATGGCGCAGCGCCAGCCCCGCGCCGAGCCTTGTACCTGCAGGCGGGCCGGGCTGGCGGCGCGGGTGAGAAGCGGCGTCAGCAGCGCCACCGCAGCTCCAAGCTCGATGTCGTCACCGTCACCTGCCTTGGTCAGGTCGAGGAGCTGACGGGTGAGAGAGGAAGCCCTCGTGGCGGATTGCTGAATGAGCAGCATCTCGTCGTCGGTCTCTCTTGAGGTGGCCCGCTGCATCACGAGCTCCGTCAAGAGGATGATGACCGTCAGCTCATTGTTGAAGTCGTTGGCGAGGCCCTGGGCGACGCGAGAGACGAGCTCTTGTCGTTGGCTGTCCTCCAGCAGCGCTTCGGTCTGGTGAAGGCGGGTGATGTCGGTCGCGAAGATGGCCACCCGGTCGTCCTCCACCCGCTCGGCGTGGATGGAGAGCGTCTTGCCGTCGCTCGAGGAGATGAGCGTCTGGGAGCGTTCGCCGCTCGTGAGCAGACGGCGACACGCATCGAGGATGATCTCGCGGACGGCAACGGCGGTTGCCCAGCGAGCAAAGGATGGGTTGGCCAACACCGGGATGATGAGTTCTTCGTCGATCACGTCACAGAGGAAGATGCCGACATCGGCGCGCTCGATGACCTGTCTGATCATGCGGAGCTGCTTATCTGCGTCATGGCGTTCGAGAGCGACGCTCAGGGTGGCCACGAGGGTCCGCTCATCGAACGGCTTGATGATGTAGCCGTATGGCGTGGTGGCCGAGGCCCGTACAATGGTCTCGTCGTCGGAGAAGGCGGTCAAGAAGACCACGCCGATGTTGGCCCGGGCGATCGCGGTTGCGACCTCGATCCCGCTCATCGCCGACGCGAGGTGGATGTCGAGCAGGACGATGTCGGGCGACGTCTGCAGGATCAGGTCGACCGCGGACTGCCCGTCAGCCTCCACGCCGAGAACGCGAAAGCCGAGTCGGCCCAGGCGACCCTCGAGGTCCATGGCCACCAAGGCCTCATCCTCAACGATGACAACGGTCTTTCCGGCGAATCGCCCCATCACTGCTCCCTTGGCCCCCATCAGGTCGTTCGAAAATCACCGTACGGCCCGCACGTTGTCGTCGCCTAGAGAGACAGATTCGCTAGACGAACCTGGACACGGACTTGTCAATACCGAAAAAACCTCGACCATCATGAGCTGCGATCTGCGGTGTGCTTCTGCATAGTCTCTCCATGAAAGCCGAATTCGCGCGTGCCCTCGGGTTGGCGGAACTGGTGACGGAGGTCGGCGCCGCGATCGCCGGTGCCGATGACGCTTCACTGGACCAGGTCGTTGACGGCGCCCTCGCACGGATTGGCGCCTACGTCGACGCGGACCGTGCCTACCTGATGTTGTTTGACGACGAGAAACACACGAGCCGAAACAGCCACGAGTGGTGCGCGCCGGGGATCGAGCCCCAGATCGAGCATCTCCAGGATGTGCCGCACGCGCTCGTTCCGTGGTTCATGGCGCAACTCCGGCAGGGACCGCTGGTGGCAGACATCGCCTCCCTGCCCGAAGAGGCCCGCGCCGAGCGTGAGCTGCTTGAGCCACAGGGAATCATCTCCATCATCATCGTGCCCATGCAGGTGTCGAACCGCATTGTCGGCTTTGTCGGCTTCGACGCTGTCCGCGGCAAGAGGGAGTGGACGTCTTCCGACGCCAGCCTGCTGACGACGATGTCGCATGGGTTCGCCGCGCTCTTGGAGAGGCGTCGCGCCATGCTGCGGCTTGAAGGCCAGCGGGCGGAGCTGCAGGCCGTCCTGCAGGCCATCCCCGACCTCGTGTTCTCTGTCGATCGTCTCGGCGTGGTCCACTACCAGAAGGTCGGCGTTGCGGCCGATTTGGCGGTCTCGCCCGAGCTCGGTGACGGGCGGACCCTGCATGAGCTCCTCCCCGCACCCATCGCCGCCGCCGTCCTCGACGGGGTCCACCGAGCGCTGGAGACCGCGGCCGTCGTCGCGGTTCGCTATGAGCTGACCCTCGAGCGTGGCCCGCAGGATTTTGAGGTGCGCCTGTTCGTGCGGGATGCCACGTCGGTGGTGGCCATCGTGCGGAACATCACGGAGGAATTGCGGGCCCACCGCGATCTGGAGACCCATCGCACCCGCCTGCAGCAGCTGGCGCAGCGGCTGACACGGGAGGAAGCCGACCTCCGGAAGCGGATCGCCGGCGAGGTGCACGACGGCATCGCTCAGGAGTTGGCCATGACCAAGATGCTCCTGCGCAAGGCAATGAGCGAACCCGAGGCCGTCGTCGATGTCCTCGGCATGGCGGTGACGGTCATCGACGGGGCGATCGACCGGATCGATCACCTCACCGAAGAGCTGGCGCCGCCGTCGCTGCGCACGCTTGGCCTCGCGTCGGCGCTTCGTGAGGTCTGCGCACGTCTGCGGCAGTTGCATGGGGTCGACTTCACGGTGCAGGTCGGCGCCCGTCCCCAGCTGTCCTACGAGCTGGAGTCGATGCTCTACTGGTCGGCGCGCGAGCTGATTTTCAACGCCGTCAAGCACGCTGCCTGCACCCGAATCGAAGTGCGCATCTCGGACAACGAGGAGCGCCACGAGATCGTCGTCGAGGACGACGGGCGCGGGATGGCTGATGTCGACGAGCACTTCGGGCGCGGATTCGGCCTGTTCAATACCCGGGAGCGGATGCGTCTGGCGGGAGGTGACCTCATCGTGACGGCGACAGAGCGCGGGACCCGGGGCCGCATCGGGTTGCCCCATCGGCGGCCGTCGTGCTGAGGGTCGTGCTGGTCGACGACCACCAGCTCGTGCGTCAGTGCCTGCGCATGTGCCTTGGCACGAGCACGAGCGTGGCGGTGGTGGGCGAAGCGGCGAGCGGTGAAGCGGCCATCGATCTCGCCTCGCAGCTGACGCCCGATGTGGTGGTCCTCGATGTGAGCCTGCCCGGGATGGCCGGACCCGAGGTCGCCGTCGAGGTCCTTGAGAAGTCTCCGCGGAGCCAGATACTCGCGCTGTCGATGCACGCCGAGCGTGAGTTCGTCATGTCCATGTTCAGGGCAGGCGCCACCGGCTACGTGTTGAAGGCCAGCGCCTACGACGAGCTGCTGCAAGCCATTGTTGTGGTGGGGAGCGGCGGGACCTACGTGAGCCCCGGACTCGCCGGGCACCTCCTTCTTGACGTGGCCCACGGTCGCGGCGCCGATGGCCTTGCGCCGTTGACCCCCCGCGAGAGAGGGGTGCTGGGTCTCCTTGGGCAGGGCCTGAGCACCAAGGAGGCGGCATGGGAGCTCGGCCTCAGCGACAAAACGGTGCACGCCGTTCGGAGCCGTCTCCAGAAGAAGCTCGGCCTGCGAAGCACCGCTGAGCTCATTCGCTTCGCGATTCGGAGCGGCGTGAGCTCGTGATGGACGCTCGTCACGGTCGGCGGACGGCGCCGTCGAGGCCGATGATGAAGAGCTCGTCGGGGGCGAGGTCGAAGTCGTAGGCGACGAAGGTGATGGCGGCGACGTCGTTGTCGATGAGGGCGGCGCGGTCGGCGGCCCCGAGGGCGGGGTCGCGGCGGGGCTCGATGACCATGGCGGCGCCGAAGTTGTGGTGCAGGGGCAGGTAGGTGAGGGCGTAGGGCGACGTCAACGTCAGGGGCGTTGGCGTCAGACCCGTGAGGGTGGTCGTGCCGAAGCGGCGCAGGTAGAGGATCTTCAGGATGACGGCGATGTTCTGGGGGATGGCATCATGGAACACGGTGGCGGTCACGCCGATGTCACCGGCCACGTTGGGGGCCCAGGTGGCGGCGGTCTCGCCGGCGGTGGGGCCGTCGTCGACGGTGCAGTCGACGAGCAGTGAGGTGTCGCTGGACCGCGTCGAGGGGACGCCGTCGATGATGCTGCCGAGCACGGGCTCGTCGTACGTCGCTGTGACCGCGGCGGTGGTGCCAAAGAGCGGGTCTCCGCCGACGAAGACGAAGGGGCCGGCGTCGGCGCCCGCCGGCGTGATGGTGAACGCCAGACGCCGCCCGCTGTCGACGAGGGTCTGGGTGATGATGCCACCAGCGATGACGGCGGTGCCGTCTGGCGGGAGGGTGCGGCTGGCGAGGGTGCCGGTCTCGTCGGTGGCCTGCAGGCGCCAGGTACCCTGGAGGTCGGTGGCGCCGGCGCCGGGAGCGACGGCGATGACGTCGCCGACGAAGGCGACATCGAAGCGCCCCCCGAGCCGGTGCACGGCGAAGACGTCGCTCTGCTCCCCCTGCATCACACACAGGGGCCGCGACGGCGACACGAGCACCTGCGGCAACGCCCCACCCTCGGCTTTGGCGTCGAGCACCGCCTGGAGCGCCGCCGGCTGCACGCGGGTGGCGGCGAAGACGTCCACACGGCAGGCGTCGGTCTCGTCGAAGGAAAAGACGGGGGCGGCCTGCACCACGAGGCGCTCGCCGGCGTGGGTGGCGAGGCGGCCCCGGTCGGCGGCGGGGAGCAGGATCACGGGGACGTCGTCGGGGTTTGCGCCCGGGATGGCGTCAACCAGCACCGCCTGCACCAGGGGCACCGACGCCACGGTGCCCGTGACGAGGACGACGTCGTTGGCGCTGACGCGGCCGGCGGCGAGGTCGTCCGCGAGGGTGGCGGCAGCGGCGACGCGCAGGGTGCCTGCGCCGACGCCGAGGTGGGGACACGAGGCCACTCGGTGGCGGACGAGGTCGATGCCGTCGCTGGCGGTTTCCCCCTCGCCTTCCCCTTCCCCCTCGCCTTCCCCTTCCCCCTCGCCTTCCCCTTCCCCCTCGCCTTCTCCTTCCCCCTCGCCTTCTCCTTCACCCTCGGCGGCGCCGGTGGTCTCGTTTGACTGACATGAAGGCGGGCGGGCGCCTGAGTTCGCCCTGATTCATTTGCCGGAGGGCGCAGCTCAGGGCCGCGCCACATTCAGGGGCGGACCTTGTCTTCACCGCCACAACTCCCTTTGTGATTGGCAACGTCAGCCGAGCACGCCCACTGAGCAGCCGCATGAGGACCGAGGGGTGACTGCCGACTTCTGATCGACTTTCTTGAGGGCCAAAGAATGAACCCCCTCAGGAAACTTGTGAAAGCTCCTGAGAGGGCCCATCTCCGAGTTTGCGAAGACAACGGAGGTGATCATTGTGGCACGAAACCTGTCCGGACCGTGCGGTGTTTGTTGGTCTCGTCGTCATTGACCAGGCGCTCGCCGACGACGCACGCGCCCTGGGCTGTCCGGCATGTGGTGGAGCCCTCCACACCCGGAACTTCCAGCGCAAGCCTCGTGGCGGGCTGATGGCGGCGGCTGGCGAAGAATTCTGCCGGCGGCTTGGGCTGTGCTGCAGTCGGGAGGGGTGCCGTCGAAGCGTCCTGCCACCGTCGGTCCGGTTTCTCGGCCGGCGCGTCTACCTGGAGGCGGTCGTCGTCCTCGTGTGCATGCAGGTGTTGCTCTCGGGGGTGGGCTGCATCGCGGCTGTGGCGAGCGTGCCGGTGAAGACCATCCGTCGTTGGCTTTCGTGGTGGACGTCGACGTTGCCAGCGTCGCCCACCTGGCTCTGGATGCGCGGGCGTCTGATGCCGCCCGTCGACGAGACGCTCTTGCCTCGTTCGTTTGTCGAGCGGGTAGCTGAAGGGCTTGGCGATGAGCCAGATGTCGGCCAGGTGCTGACCATTGCGGGCCGATGGCTTGCGCCACTGACGACGCGGTCGATGAACGTTCAATCGCTTTTTGCGCGGGGCGCGTAGCGAGAAACGATTCACGCAGAGGTTGGCCCAACCACCGGCGCACATCGTCTCTACGGTGCTCGTTGAGGTATTCACCATGGTTGACGACGACACGGGCGCCACACGCGTCCGCTGGGCAAGGCTACGCTTTTCCATCATTGGCCCCCTGCTGAGCGCGCCGCCCGACACGGGGGAACTCTGGGCACAGATTGAGGCGCTGGCGGCGAGGAACTGGCGGCATCCGACGACGTCAAACGCCATCCGCTTCAGTGCAAAGACCATCGAGCGGTGGTTCTACACGGCGAGAAGTGAGGCTGATCCGATCCGGGCCCTTGAGCGGCGAGTGCCGAGCCACGCAGGAACGTTTCCGAGCATCAGTGACGACGTTGCCGCCGAGATTCGTGGGCTTCGGCGCGATCATCCGCGGTGGACGTTTCAGTTGGTGCACGACAATCTCGTGGCCATCGCCGTCGGCAAACCAAGCCTGTTGCCGCTCCCCGGCTACGCGAGCGTCTGCCGCTTCATGCGTCATCACGGCCTGGGAAAGGCACGTCGTCCTCGTCGTCACGAACAGGAACAGGGCTTCGTCGCTCGCGAACGGCGCTCCTTCGAGGTTCGGCACAGCCATGCGCTTTGGCACTGCGACTTTCACGACTGCAGCAGGAGTGTCCTCATGCCGAACGGCACGTGGAAGAAGCCATTTCTCTTTGGCGTCCTCGATGATCACTCGCGCCTGTGCTGCCATGCCCAGTGGTACCTCGACGTCACCACCGACTCCCTCGTGCACGGCCTGTCGCAGGCCATCATGAAGCGCGGCATCCCTCGGGCGCTCCTGTCCGACAACGGCTCGGCGATGGTGGCCGCCGAGACAGTTCAGGGCCTTGAGCGGCTCTCGATCACACACGAGACCACCCTGCCGAGGACTCCAGAGCAGAACGGCAAGCAGGAGGCATTCTGGGGCGTCATAGAAGGCCGTCTGATGCCGATGCTCGAAGGCGAAAAGGCGCTCACCCTCGAGTTGCTCAATCGCGCCACGCAGGCATTTGTCGAGGAGGACTACCACCGCAACACGCACAGCGAGGTCAAAGAGCCACCCCTGACCCGCTATCTGCGCGAGCCTCATCTCGGGCGGCCATCCCCGTCGAGCGATGCGCTCCGTCGAGCATTTCGGGTGGAAATGACACGGACTCAGCGGCGGAGCGACGGCACCATCACCGTTGAAGGCGTTCGATACGAAATCCCGGCCGCATATCGAACCCTGCTGCGCCCCTGTGTCCGGGTCGCTCGATGGGACCTGTCGAGCATCGAGCTCGTCGACCCCCGAACCGGCGTCCACTTGTCGACGCTGATGCCCATCGACAAACACGCGAACAGTGACGGCCGACGACGGGCCATCCCAAGGGACGAGGCGCCATCGACGGCGCCGGCGACCGGCATTGCACCATTGCTCAAGCAACAAATGGCCGACTACGCCGCCACCGGCGCGCCCCCCGCCTACATCCCAAAGCCTGTCGCCACTGACGATGACGACCCCCAAATAACCAGCGCTCGAGACATCAAGGATGGTGACCAATGACCCGAACTCTCTTGCAGACCTATGGATTGAAATTCCATCCGTTTCGCCCCGACGTGCCCATCGAGGCGCTGTACGTCACGCCGACCCTCGACGCGTTCCTGCGCCGCGTCGAACTCAGCATCGCTGACGGCGGCTACGTGATGATCACCGGCGACCCCGGCACCGGAAAGAGCGTCGCCCTCCGACTCTTGAAGAAGCGACTCGATGGGCTGCGGGACGTCGTCGTCGGCATCGTCGAACACCCCCAATCGCGTATCTCAGATTTCTATCGCGAGGTCGGCGATCTTTTCGGCGTACCCCTCCAGGCCCAC
>Ga0247832_1007531_pt1 | contig 11296 bp, 10 predicted proteins | sample LaCruzMarch2015__10_FD_192407 | JGI IMG/M metagenome (GOLD analysis project Ga0247832, IMG submission 192407) | Freshwater microbial communities from meromictic Lake La Cruz, Castile-La Mancha, Spain - LaCruzMarch2015_4m | ecosystem: Environmental > Aquatic > Freshwater > Lake | place: Spain...
GATTCATACTCTTTTAGGGCTTTTAAAATTTGTGCCTCGCTAAATTTTTGCTTTTTCATTCTGTTTTTTAGTTTAAAGTTAATAATTTTCTAATTTTAAACTGTCCAAATTTTGGGGAGGGTTACGAAAGGTTTCTATTTATATATTGTTGATTCTGACTTTGATTGAAATTTAATTATGAATACTTCAAAAGAAATCTTTTTTGATGTAAATAGAATTTTAAAACGCTCTTTCTATTTGTTCTTGTGCTTTATCTATTAATTTATTGATGTTTCTAAAAAATTGAAGGCGCTGTTTTTCGCTTACACTGCTAATGAGTACAGACTTTTTAATAAGATTTTGTATCCATTGTTCGTTTTCGTTGCAATAGTTTAAATTAAAAGTGAGCAATGAGTTAAAGGTATTGAACGAAAGTAGTGAAATTTTTAATTTATCGGTGTTTACTAAGATGGAGTTGTTGCCTATTTGTACCTCGCAACTGTACAAATTAAAACTTTGATTGTGAATTGGGTCTTTATCATTTCTTAAACATTTACTATTTATTTCTGCTTGACGTTGTAGGTGTTCTGCCATAAGTCTTATGTCATTAAGTACATTCATGGCATCTTTTTTTGTTGTGAAAAGACCGCTGTCGGCATAATAAATTACTTGGCTTAGTATACTACTTATGGTTTCTTCTGTCCATATTTCGGTACAAGGTATTGAAAGATATAATTGATTGATTTTTTTTGCCAAAATAAGGCTTGCATTTGAGATAACTTTGGCATCAAATTTTTTTCCTTGTAAGGTAACATCATTTAAAATTGATTTACGCCAATAGAAAAATTTAAATGGAGTAAGGTATACATAATCTAAGTGATGGAATAAAGGTACATCTTCTGCAGCAAAGAATAGATGCGGGTTTGGAAATGAAAGTGCATTTTCTAAATCTTGTATTATGCTTTTTAAATAATTATCTAAATCAATAGCATCTGTAGTTAAACTTTTATAGCTAAAGGTTACAGTACCAGGTGTTTTCTCTGTTAATAATTCTGGTGAAACTCTAAAGCGTTTACATAATAAAACAACTTCATCAATTGAGATGGCAGTTTCACATCTAATTCTTCGATATGCACTGTCACTACTAATGCTTAATACGTCGGCAATCTCATCCGCCAACGACTTGTTTGGAGTAACTCTTTTAAGGTGTTCTATGAATCTGGCTTGTACTGCGAAATCTGCGTTTTTAATGGCCATATTAAAAAATGTTTCGTGAAAAGTACTAAAATTTAATTAAATATTTTGCATAAATCGCAAATAAAACAATCATAAGGTACAATCACTTGCGAAAAACCATAATTTTTAAGTGTGCCAACAATCGTATTTGCGGAAAGCCTCAAAAGTTTAAAAAACCTTATCGATTATCAATAAACACTGGGGCAAAACTCAGCCTAGTTTTGCATCGTCAAAAAAAATAATAAAGCAACAAATTAAAACAAGTAAGTGATGAACACTAAAACTATAAAAAGTATCTCAATTATAATAATCTTCTTAATCTTTCATTTTGAAATTAAAGCCCAAGAAATTAAATCTAAAAAAGATAACAGAATATATACAAGTATTGATTATACCATTTTTGGTCCACAAGGTAGCTTAGCATACGACTTTTATACTTTAAAAGGAAGATGTTTCGGTTTTTCAGTTTCACAAGCCATGGGTTTATATCAAATCAATAAAGATCCCACAATTTATTATAATATGAATGAGATCAGATTAAATTTAAGTTTCAGACATACAAATACAATATTTGAAAGCAAAGTTGTAGATGCATTTTTTATAATAAAAGCAGGTATTTCTTACAATAGCCTTTACGATAAAAACACCGTATTAATATTGCCAAGCTTTAATGTAGGTTCAGGATTGGATATTAAATTAATAAAATCATCTGGAATAAGACTTGAGGTAGGCATAGGTTCCCCTTACTGTGCCTCTATTGGTTACTTTTTCAAATATTAAACTTATAACAAAAATAAATACAAACCTAAAATCAAAAACAAAATGAAAACAAATCAAATTTTTAAAATTGTGTTAAGAGTTATTTTAATTGGCGCTTTCCAGTTTGCTACAGCGCAAAATACTACAAAGCCAAAATTAGCTGTTTTAAGTATTGATTACCGTGAAACAGCTGTAACACCTTCACTCCTTGGAAATTATTTAAGAACAGAGGTGTCTAAAATTGATACTTACGAAGTGATGGACCGTTATGATCAATTATATTTGAGTAAAACAAAGAATATAAGTTTAGAGGATTGTTATGGAAAACTCTGTTTAGTTGAAGTTGGTAAATCACTTGGTGTTGATAAAATGATGACAGGATTGATTGATCCTTATGGGGAAACTATTGTGGTTACGTTAAATTTAATTGATGTAAAAACAGGTGTAATTGAAAAAACATTTGTAAAAGAGTTCTTAAATCTAAATAAAGAGTTTCCAAATATCATCGCTATTGCTGTAAACGATATGTTTGGTAGGCCTAATGATGCTGAGTTGGTAAAGAAATTAACTAAGAAATTCAATATCGATAATTCTCATAATAATCCAGATGCTACAACCTTAGAGCTCGATGGCCCAAGGTTTGGTGCTGTTTTTTTAACAGGTACGGCATCAAGTATAATGAAGGCATCAAAAAATCAGGGTGGTTTTGATGGTTACCCTGCGATGTTTCAGTTTGGCTATCAATTTGAGAAGCAATATTTAACTCAAGGTAATTTGCAAGCTTTGTTTGAGTTTTTGCCTATGATTACTGGATTAGATCAAGGTTTATTTATTCCAAGCATGGCTGTAATGCATGGTTTAAGAAGTAATAAATCGGGTTTAGAATTTGCGTTTGGTCCAACAATCAGATTATCTAAAAAAGCAAACGGATTTTATGATGGTGCAGGAGGTTGGCATTTAAAGAATGACTGGGAAAGTGACTGGGGCACAAATCCATATTCCATAGTTTCAAGAATGGATAGTAGAGGTCAGTTGGCTATAGAAACAGGTTTTGTATTTGCAGTTGGTTGCACATTTAAATCAGGCAACTTAAATATTCCAGTCAATGCCTTTGTAGTTCCAAATAAAGATGGAGCAAGAATTGGAGCTTCGTTTGGATTTAATGCTAAGGCACCCAAACACTAGACTAATATTCTAGAAAATAAAAAGCCATTCAATTTATGAATGGCTTTTTATTTGTAATTATCTTTTCTAATAAGCTCTTTAGGAAGCTATATTTTGATACAGTTTTTTTCGTAACCAGAAAGCAACATTCACTAAAATTATTAGAGCGGGCACTTCAACCAAAGGTCCAATTACACCTGCAAAAGCTTGGCCAGAATTGATTCCAAAAACGCCAATTGAAACAGCTATAGCTAACTCAAAATTGTTGCCAGCTGCAGTAAAAGAAAGTGCCACATTGTCGGCATAAGTAGCTCCTAAATATTTTCCAATGAAAAACATTAAGGTAAACATGATTGCAAAAAATATGACTAATGGCAAAGCAATTTTTAAAACATCAAAGGGTACACTCACTATTGCATTTCCTTTTAAGCAAAACATAATAATTATGGTAAATAGTAATGCCATCAAAGTAATTGGAGAAATAGCTGGAATAAATTTACGGTTTAACCATTCCTCTCCTTTGGTTTTAATTAAAATGATTCTGGTTAATAAAGCAGTTAAAAAAGGTATTCCTAAATAAATTCCTACTGTAGTTGCAATTTCTGTAATTGTAATATTGAGTGATAAACCATGGATGCCAAATAGTGGCAACATAATTTCTAAATAAAAATAGGCATAAAGACTAAAGAAGAAAACCTGAATTAAACTATTTATACCTACTAGGCCTGCTACTAGTTGTCTATTTCCTGCTGCTAATTCATTCCACACCACCACCATAGCGATACAAGGTGCTAGGCCAATAATGATAAGGCCAGTCATATATTCTGGTTGATCTTTAAGAAAAAATACGGCTAGCAAAAACATTAAAAACGGTCCAATAATCCAAGTGATGATGAATGAGGCAAGTAGTAATTTTGGCTGATTAAGAACTTTAGGAATTTCAGTAAATTTAATTTTAACCAATGGTGGATACATCATTAGAATGAGTCCAATAGCTAAAAAAATATTTGTTGAGCCACTTGAGTATTTATTAATATTTTCAGCACTCGAAGGTATAAAATAGCCGATGCTAATTCCTAAAATCATGGCTAAAAATATCCATAAGGTTAGGTATCTATCTAAGAAAGTAAGTCTTTTTCTTTTAGGATGAAGTGCTTGATTTAAGTCGGCCATGATTTTAAATTCTTTGAATTTTAATGGTTTGTTACTAAAGAGAAGGCGTATAAAGTTTCGGTAGTAATTTGTTTGAATCTTTCAACATATACTTTATTGACTTCCTTGGTATTATCGGCTTCTTTGGGGTCATTATAGGTTGTTCCAATACGAATTTTTGCTCCGGCAATGAAAGGACAATTTTGCTCAGCATCTGAACAAGTCATGATGGCAGCGAAGTTATCTTTTGGATTACTTTCATCATCATATAATTTAGAGAAACATTTTTCGAATTGAGTATTACTGTATGCAACTTGATACAATGGATTTTTGGAATCTGACTCCTTGGTATTTATTTCAAATCCCAATTCTTTAAGTGCGTTTATAGCATTTGTATTAAAGGCAGTAACTTGGGTGCCACCTGAGAAGCAGTGCACATTGTTGATTTTAAAATAAGATGCAGCAATTGCAGCGGCAACTTGTCCGAAATGACTTCTCCTTGAATTGTGTGTGCAGATATAAACTAAATTAATTTCTTCATTTGCCAACATTTTTTCATTAATATAGGTACTTAAATTTTGCAAAATGACTTTTCTTTCAGCTGGAATTTCATCAAAATTATTTACTAATTGACGAAGTAAAGTTTCAATTTTTTCAAACATATTTAAAAGGATTAACTTATTAACAGCAACCGCCACCAGGCTTACAACTAGCATTTGTATTGGCTGTTCCAATTTCTGAGAGAGTAACTTTCAATTTTTCTGTTGGAATGCCACAACTATCGCTGGCTAGGCAAGCTGTTTGTTTTTGAGTCAATAAAAAATTAATACCATCAAAGTCTAAACCATATTTACCAATCGTTTCATTTTGATATTCTACTTCAATTTCTATATTTGGAATGCCGAGTTTTGTTTCCGATAAATGAATGATATTAAGTAGTTTTTCTGACTTTAATCTGTGGTCAATATCATTGGCGCTCCACAATTGAAAATTAATTACTTTTTCGTCTCTTATTGTTCCACCACAATCAATAAAATGTTTAGAAATTAACCCAACTTCAGTAACATGAAAATGTGCTGGAACCAGAGAACCATTTGGTAAAATAAAGTTAATGTTGCTGGTGTTTTTGAGATGTTCTTTAATTTGAGCTAAGTTCATTTTTTTTAAATTTTAAGTATTAACAACAATTTAATTTTTTCTTTTCGAGTTTTGTTTCTAGGTTATTGAAATATTTTTGAAAAGTTTGTAAGGCTTTTTCATCAATGCAGTAACAAATGGCAGTTCCTGAAATATTACCTTTGATGATACCCGCATTTTTTAATTCTTTTAGGTGTTGAGAAATGGTGGGTTGTGCTAATTTAATTTCATTTACAATATCTCCACAAATACAAGTATCCACTTTTAGTAAATAATCAATAATGGCAATCCTTGCGGGATGCCCAAGTGCTTTAGCCATAATTGCAATTTGATTTTGTTTAGGTGTAAAAATTTCTGTTTTAGTGGCTCCCATATATTATTTATATATTGCAATATTACGATATATATTTGAATTGAAACATATTTTTAAAATTTATTTTTTAAGATGGTGAAATTCAATTACATCTGTTCGGGCACTTTTGCACCAAGTAAATCCATTGCCGCTTTAATGATTTGTGCAATCAATTGAATGAGTTGAAGTCTGAACAATTTAATTTGTTCGTTTTCTTCTTTTAGGATTTGGCATTCGTGATAGAATTGGTTAAATTCTTTAGCCAAATCATATACATAATTAGCAATAATTGCCGGACTATAGTTATTAGCAGCATCAGTTATTGCTTGTTGAAATTCGTAAATTAATTTTAGTAAATCTCTTTCTTTTACGTGTAAATCAATTTCGGGGACTTCATTGCTAAAGCTGCCATTTTTTCTTAAAATAGATTTAATTCGCGCATGTGTGTATTGAATAAAAGGCCCGGTATTACCGTGAAAGTCTATTGATTCTGCAGGATTAAACAACATTTTCTTTTTTGGATCAACTTTAAGTATAAAATATTTTAAAGCACCTAATCCAATGGTGCTGTATAATTCATTTTTATCAGTTTCATCCAAACCATCTGTTTTTCCTAATTCTTCGGTTGTTTGTTGAGCAGTTTTAATCATTTCATCAATTAAGTCATCTGCATCAACTACAGTGCCTTCTCTTGATTTCATTTTACCTTCGGGTAGTTCCACCATTCCATAACTACAATGATACAAGCCTTTTGCCCAATCGAAGCCGAACTTTTGTAGTATCTTAAATAGCACTTTAAAGTGATAATCTTGCTCGTTGCCAACTACATAAATCATTTGGTTAAATCCAAACTCCTCGTGTCGTTTAATTGAAGTGCCAATATCTTGTGTAATGTAAAGAGAAGTGCCATCGCCACGCATTACTACTTTTTCATCAAGGCCATCCTTGCTTAAATCTATCCAAACTGAATTATCTTCTTTTTTAAAGAAAACATTTTTGGCTATTCCTTCTTCTACTTTTTGTTTTCCAATAAGGTAGGTTTCTGACTCATAATATATCTTATCGAAGTTAACTCCTAAAGTTTTATAGGTAATGTCAAAACCCTGATATACCCATGAATTCATGGTTTCCCATAGTTTTTTAACTTGTTCATTTCCAGCTTCCCACTGGCGCAACATTTCCTGTACCTTTAGCATCAAAGGAGCATTTTTTTCAGCTTCCTCTTTTGTTTTTCCTTGTTCAATTAGGTTTGCGACTTCAATTTTGAATTGTTTATCAAATTCGACATAATATTTTCCAACAAGATGATCACCTTTTGTATTGCTTGTTTCAGGTGTTTCACCATTCCCAAAAAGTTGATAGGCTAACATACTTTTACAAATATGAATACCCCGATCGTTTACAATATTTACCTTGTACACTTTTCGGCCATTGGCCTCCAAAATTTTTGCGATTGAATATCCTAATAGGTTATTTCGGATATGTCCTAAGTGCAGAGGTTTGTTTGTGTTTGGAGATGAATACTCAACTAAAACTGGTGCTTGATTTGGGTCAATATTTTTAAATCCGTAATTGTTATTTGAATTATTTATTTTAAAATGGTTGATCCAAATTTTATTGTTTAATTCAAGATTAAGAAACCCTTTCACCACATTATATCCAGCCAATAAGTCAATATTTTTGGCAAGTAAAGATCCTATAATTTCTGCTGTAGCTTCAGGATTTAAATTTGCTAATTTTGTGTACGGGAAAACTACTAGCGTATAATCTCCAACAAATTCTTTCTTTGTTTTTTGGAGTAATATATCTTCGGTTTTTGGATTTATGTTGAATAAAGAAGTTAGAGCATCCGCAATAGCGGTTTTTATTAGCTGTTCTATTTGCATTTTTTTTAATTAATTGGTGAGCTGGGCTACCACTTTTTGTAAAATTTCGAATGAATTCTCGGCCATTAGATTTTCTTTATCGAGCGTTGGATTTACCTCGCATATTTCGAAGCAACATACTTTACCATTTTGGATTAATCTTACACATAAACTTCCAGCTTCTTTTTCGGTGATTCCATTTCTTACTGGAGTTCCTGTGCCTTTGCTTATTGAAGAATCCATACTATCGACATCAAATGAAACATAAATTTGATCGCAAGAACTTAAATGGGCTAGCGTATCTCTGGCTATTTTTTCTACACCATTTCTTTTAACTTCAGCAGTAGTAAAAACTTTAACCTTATGTTTTTTCAAAAGGTATGCTTCTTCAGGTTCGATATCTCTTAATGCGATAAAAACAAGATCCCTGTAATTAATTTTAGGAGTAATACCACCAACTTTTTTCAATTTATTCCAAAGGTCTGTAGTTTCTTTATCGGGTTTATTAATTTTATTGATAGCATTATCTTCTGCGAGTGCTGTAGCCAGTGGCATTCCATGCATATTTCCTGTTGGAGTTGTAAATGGAGAGTGCAAATCGGCATGTGCATCAATCCAAATAGCACCTAATCTTTGTTTTGGATAAGCCATTTTTATGCCAGCAATTGTACCACCGGCGGTACTGTGATCACCAGCTAAAACTACTGGAAAACCATTGTTTTTGAGTGTTTCAGAAACTTCTTTTCCTAAACGTTCATATAAATTAAGAATTCCTTTTATTCTTTTAGCATGCGGACTTCCAACTGCCTCAAATAGGAGTTGATTTTCATTTTCAATTTCAATAGATTCAATTTTTTTAAATAATGCGCTTCCATAATCAAGTGCAGCAATTTTAATGGCATCAACGCCAAGACTGGCACCACGTGTTCCTGCACCTATTTCTGATTTAATTTCAATAAACTTTACTTTCTTCAACATGATGTATCTTTAAATTTATATTTCTATTAATGTAAATATACAAGTTTAATCAGTTTAGATGTTAAATGTGAGTTAAATTAAAAAAATATGAGATATTTTAAATAAAATAAACCCAAAGTATTAACTGACTTTGTATATTCGTTCGCAAATTTAATAAGATTATTATAACCATTACTATATATGCGCCACAGGTACTTTGATTTGATTGACCAAACCTTTGATTTTCCTCAAGAAGGCTTCAAAGTTGTAGATGACGAATTGTATTTTTATGATATTCCTTTGATGGATATCATAAAACAATACGGAACCCCTTTAAAGATTTCGTATTTACCGAAGATAAGTTCTCAAATTCAAAAGGCAAAACGTTTGTTTAATGTGGCCATAGCTAAAGCGGATTACAAAGGCACTTATACCTATTGTTATTGTACAAAAAGCTCACATTTTTCGTTTGTACTTGAGGAGGCATTAAAAAATGATATTCATTTAGAAACGAGCTCAGGTTTTGATATTCCAATAGTAAAGAAGTTATATGAGAATAAGCATATTACCAAGCAAACCTATGTTATTTGTAATGGTTATAAACGTCCAAATTACTTGCAAGCCATTTCTGAATTGATTAATGACGGGTTTGAAAATGTTACTCCAATTTTAGATACAAAAGATGAGTTAAAATATTATGAAAAGGCGATAAAGAAACCTTGTAAAATTGGAATTAGAATAGCTGCCGAGGAGGAGCCTGATTTTGAGTTTTATACTTCTAGGCTGGGTATTAGAGCTAATGATATTGTAGAATTTTATCATACCAAAATAAAAGGCAGTAGTAAATTTCGATTAAAAATGTTGCACTTTTTTATCAATACAGGAATTAAGGATACTGCTTATTATTGGAATGAGTTAACCAAGTGTATTAATGTTTATTGTGATTTAAAAAAGGTTTGTCCTGAGTTAGATAGTATAGACATTGGAGGCGGCTTTCCTATTAAAACATCATTAGCTTTCAATTACGATTATGAGTATATGGCTGAGCAAATTGTGTTACACATTAAAACAATATGCAATGAAAATGGTGTTGACGAGCCCAATATTTTTAGTGAGTTTGGAAGCTTTACAGTTGGAGAAAGTGGTGCAACATTATACAGCATTATTGATCAAAAATACCAAAATGATAAAGAGTTATGGAATATGATAGACTCTTCATTTATCACCACATTGCCAGATACGTGGGGTATTAAGCAGCGCTTTATTATGTTGGCTATAAATAACTGGGATAAAGAGTATGAAAAAGTAAATTTAGGAGGCTTAACATGCGACAGTGATGATTATTATAATTCGGAGGCCCACATTAATCAAATATTTTTGCCAAAATTAGATAAGAAAAAGCCACAGTACATTGGATTTTTTCATACGGGTGCTTATCAAGAATCGCTAGGCGGTTATGGAGGCATACAACATTGTCTAATACCAGCCCCAAAGCACGTGATAATTGATTTGGACGAAGATGGGGAATATTTCACTAAGTTGTTTGCAAAGGAGCAGAGTTACAAATCGATGTTGAAGATATTGGGCTATTAATTACCTAAATCTAAATCCCTCTTCTAAGGCAGAGGGATTTTTTTATTTTCCACTGAAGACTTTTTGATTTCAAATTAAGGTGTTGACTTCTTATAATGCACAAAAAAAAGTCCTTTCAATTAGGAAAGGACTTTTTTAGATTTTGTTTAATTTAATAACAGTATTTGTTTTCTGATATTAATTTTGCAGCAACCATTCTGCGCGCTTCTTTTGCATTGAATGGTTCTGTTTTAGTAAAACGTTTTAAGCCCATTAGCATCATGCGCAATTCATCTCCCTCGGCAAAAGAATTGATGGCTTCTTTCCCATTTTTATTGATGCGATCGGCTGCATCATTGAGGTAAACACGCATTATTTCTATTTGCTCTTTACAGTTATTTTCACCTTTTAGGGAACTCAATTTTTCGGCACGTAACAATACACTTTCTGAAACATACAAATCGATCATCATATCTGCGATGTTAATTAGTACTTCTTGCTCTTTAGAAAGCTCCATCATTAATTTTTGAGCTGCTGCTCCGGCCACCATTAATACTGCCTTTTTAAAGTTAGTAATATACTTTTTCTCTCTTGCAAAAGGCGCATCATCATCACTGCCAAAGTCGGGAATACTCATTAATTCACCAGCTACTTTTTGTGCTGGGCCCATTAAATCAAGTTCACCTTTCATGGCTTTGCGGATCATCATATCTACAATTAGCATGCGGTTAATTTCATTAGTTCCCTCAAAAATTCGGTTGATACGACTGTCGCGGTATGCTCTGTCCATTGGCGCTTCGGCACTGTAGCCCATACCACCGTATATTTGTACCCCTTCATCAACAACATAGTCCAATACTTCGCTACCAACCACTTTCATGATGGCAGCTTCAGGTGCAAATTGTTCAACACCTTTTAGTACAGCTTTTCCTCTTTCCATACCTGATGCAACAAAATTATTTATGGCATCATCAATATTCTGCGTAGCTCGATATAAGGCACTTTCCATTGCATATATGCGAATTGCTTGCTCGGCCAATTTGAAGCGAATGGCTCCGTACTTTGCAATTGGACGACCAAACTGTTGGCGCTCATTGGCATAGTTAATTGAAATTGTTGAGGT
>Ga0247832_1007532_pt1 | contig 11295 bp, 13 predicted proteins | sample LaCruzMarch2015__10_FD_192407 | JGI IMG/M metagenome (GOLD analysis project Ga0247832, IMG submission 192407) | Freshwater microbial communities from meromictic Lake La Cruz, Castile-La Mancha, Spain - LaCruzMarch2015_4m | ecosystem: Environmental > Aquatic > Freshwater > Lake | place: Spain...
GAGGTTCCTGTAAAAAAATTCCTCCGGAAAAAACAAGAATCCACAGGAATCCTGAGGAATCCTGGACAGGAACGAAAAACAGGGACCTAGAAATGATATTCCTGAAACAGGAAAATGCAACCTAGCGTGTAACTGTAGGAGTAGTCACGGAGGCATTCACTGAGTCATCATCCATTTGTCTGAGGTACAAGTTGGGGTCGGCTGCGTATCTTCGATACTCTTGATCCGATGATTCCTCCCGTTTCTTTTGGATATCCAGCAAATTGTCGAATACTTTGGTGACCAGGCTGTATCCCTTGCTACTGGGATTGGTGAGGGTGGAGGTGAAAGCCTTGTCAACTGCTTCGGCAAATGAACGCTCGACTGCGCGTTGAATGATGGATTCCAACTTGTCGCTGTCAACTTTTGTCAGAGAGATGGTAGTGGTAGCGGTGTCATTATTATTATTACTGTTGTCAAAGGTACCCCCACCGGGATTAATCTCCCCACCAAGTGGTGTGGAGGAGTCGGTGGTGTGGTCGTCGTCATTATTATTATTATTCCCATCGGGATGAATCCCCCCACCGATGGTGGTGGGCCTGTTGACGGTATGTGGTGGGCCTGTTGACGGTATCTTCGATATTAATATCCCCTTCGATGGCAGTGGTCGTCTCGATACCCCCACCGATGGTGGTGGTTGCTCCGACAGTCGCATCAATGGTACTTCTGCTGTACATACAGTATGTTTGGGGTCAATATGCGATGCGCAATTTGAGGGCAAAGTCAGCGCGACCCCCAGTAGATAAATTCACTAATTTTATGGTTGGAAGGAACCCTTTAGTGATCAAACGACTCCTTCCGCACTTGAAATCCCAAGATGCATCGTCGCAAGGGGCCTCATTTTTCTCCCTCAAAATTTTGCCTTACTATTTATTAGATTCCACTGTCGTTTTGCGTCACGCGCGCAATACTACAATTTTTAAATCATTTGTCACTTTTGCCGCACCCGCGTAACTTTTGCCGGCAAGTTTTCAAGACTTGCCGGCAAAAGTTTTGCGTGAAAAAAAAGAGGACGCACAGGCGAGCCAGGCACTAAAAAACACAACACAGCACCATCGTGTAGTGGTGGAGGCGGGCGTGTCGTAACCCCCCTCCCTCCCTCCCTCCGCTGTATCACCACGTCTACGGCCTCATACAAGTCATCGTCTACGACTACTGTCTACGACCGTCATCGCATGTCCTTCCCTTTGATACGCCCTCCTCTTCAGACCCGGCGAAACAATGCTTCGCATCCATCGGCAGGTGGGCGAGGGACAGGGTATGATCAGACAATGCGTGAGCTGGTGTTGGCGATTCACAATTCAGGAAATTCGAACGATCTATTCGTCCAGAATTTGAGACAGCAACGTTTGATTCCGTCGTTACGTTCCGAGTATCGTTATTCGACATTGAATGCTACGCATGGTCATGTCAGGGCGTGTAGAAGAACGGGTAATAATCGCGCAACTGTTCTGCGTGGTCCCGATATATTCCTCCTCGCTTTGTATCGTATTGTATTTCCAAAAGCCACGGCTGCAGAGGTAAATGCATTCTTATATCGAGCAAATTATGGGAATCTTCACTTCCGTTTCTATTCTTCAGCGCAGATTACAGAAGCGGAGAAACGTATCCACCTTACCAGGAAGAAGGGGAGTACAACTGCCTACCAAGCACTTCTCCCTATTAACATCCAGAAGCGTTGGGCGTTTTGGAATTTGCCGTACCCGTATGGGATTGCTGATATTCGACGGCAAGATATAATCGATCTTGATGAGTGTGGTGTTGAAGTGATGTCTGGTGACCGTTCATGGGGTAAGGCATACGTGGGGAAGCGTGTTAGACAGCCCGGTGCGTATGGGAAAGATACAAAAATCAATCTACTACTTGCAATCTCTGGTGATGGTATCGATCGATATAGATGGAGTGAATATTGGACTGGCGAAGGAACCACTGGTGTGAGAATGATTAATTTCATTCGGACAATCATCAATCAAATAGGCCCAGGCACTGCAAATCGTCGATACTGCTTCATTATGGACAATCTCACGTAAGTACACTCAGTATTCATTTTATGGGCATGACTGTTATTCTATTCTTATATTATCTACTATCTTTCACTAGATCCCATCATAATGTCCAAATGAAGGCAATCATTCGTAATGCAGGTCATAGGATTGCTTTTCGTGCTCCCTATTACCCAGTCGATGGTCCTATTGAGTATGTCTTCAATACGATTCAGGGAATTCTGAGAATCAATATGGCTAACATTACAGACATGCAATCACTTACTGTTGAACTTTTGGATGCTATCACTTCAATTCAGACATTCGAACAATACTTTATCAATTGTGGATTCTGGCGAACTGTCTAACAACTGACGGAATAATTGAATATTGCAATTATAATGATTATAAATGTTCTTTTATATATATATACTACGTTTACTATGAACACCCTAACAGCAATGTAGATAGGTACATCACAGGCGTCCAAAACAATGAACGTAGTAGTTGGCAGTACTAATATGTAGTTGTACGCTATTTCCTCTCAAATCATGTCATCTTCAATAGCATTTCTCAACACTTCTACCTTTTGAGGAGTATCATACTCCTCCTCACGGATTGTAGACAGATGATTTATAGTTGCTCGATCATATGGTCTTGAGAGATTTTTGGTAAGTGTAACGGCAACCTTACGCTGAAGAGCCGTCAATTCATTACGGTTCGCCGTGTAATCAACTATGTTCCGCCCACGGACCTTGACAACTTCTGGATCTGATCCGGTAGAAGTCTGTGATAAATGCATGTCACCATCATTATTTCCGGTAGTCATCGCCCTCTGCTTACCTCCACCGCCATCATCATCATCATCATCATCATTACCGGCAGTATTCCTCCGCTTTCCTCCTCCACCATCGTTATTCCTCGCCCTCCGCTTTCCTCCACCGCCATCATCATCATCATTTCCAGTTGCATAGTTGGCTGAATGAAGAACTGCCACTTGCAATGCCTCTTCATCATCATCCCCAAAGTCTTGAAGCTGCTCCTTTGCGAGCGCTGACAATTGTCGATCCTGCGTAACTGGAGCTAGAGCCACGGATGCCGACCCATTATTAGACTGTGCAAATGAATTCATCATATTCGCTAGATTGTTTGGATTCCCCACAGCGGTCACAAACTTATCCGATAGATGCCTGGTGTTGGGATTGAGATTATCAAGCATTCCCGGGGCAACAGAGCGTGCATTGGAACCAGCTGAAAACCGATTGTTCCTAGCATGAGCATTCAAATTGGTTGAAATCGATCTTGTATTGAATGAATCGCCACTGGGTAAATCTACAATAGTATCACGTCCAAAAGTACGGCCCAAGGAATTCTTTGTTGACAAAGAAAGGTTGGATCCCATCCTTGAAGCCCAGTCTGCTGCACCTGTATAATATAGCTCCTGTCGATGCTCCGAAGTTATTACTGTGCCATGTCGGCTTGCGGCATAGGTAGCATCGCGTACAACTTGATCTGCATTCATCAGAGTCTGAGCAATAAAGTTTCTTGTTTCGGTAGCAGGCTTAGGAATGATTGGTAGACTACTACTGCCTTGCAATACCAACCCCAATGACTGCATATCATCAACAAAAAACAGTTTATTGCAGTTGCACTTGCAGATATGACACGTGCACCTATGCCCCCTAGGTGTCTGTGCCCAAGGAAAGAACGGGAGAGTAGTATCATTGGCAATGTCACCCACACCACGTCTATCGGTAGATGGATGATCACGACACATAATGATACAAGAGTTTCCCACAGGTGATCTTTCCTTGCTACATTGAGAAGTGATGCATACACATAGGCGTCGGGCTTTCTTGAGCTGCTTGGCTGTTACGGAACGAGGGCAGCTCTTGATCTCCTTGTTATTCTTGAACTGGTTCGTGGGGAAAGGAGGTGGTGGGTCACCATTATTAACGGCAGCATCCCTTTGTTTTTCGAATGCCCCCCACTTTGACAGTAGTACACTGTGTTGAGTAATAACGTCATCATTTTCTTCCTCAATCCCATCGTCTTCTAATACTGTAATGAGGCTGGGATGCCAGCAGAAGGGGCAATTCCTCTCCTTCTCGTCAATAGGAATACGTCCATAATCAAATCTACGCCCAACCATGGAAAGTGGCAAAGTAAGTCCACTGGCAAGTTTGTTTGAAGCAGTGGAGCCACGGGTGGCTAATGTATCATTTACAATCTTCTGGTCAACACTGGACTTGAGTTCACGAAGGACTGCGTAGAACTTTTGTGTAGGAGTCAGGGTGGGTTGCCTTGCGTACCTTGTTGTACGAGCCAAATCTAGCTGCTGCTTGGCAAGCTCATCCAGTCCGTTAGAAAGAGACTCGGCAATATCAAAAAGACACAGCACACAAGGAATTAATTCCTCGTTTTTGATGTACTTGACTTTATTTTTGCTTTTCCATTCATATGATACACTCTCAACATAGCCCATTAGATTCAAATTCGAATTAGGATCAACCATAGCAATATCGTTGATGATGCCTCCCTTCAAATCAATAAAACTGTTTGCCAATGACTTCTTCTTCTCATGATTGCACAATGCATTCTTGCCATGACTCCCCAAAACTTTTGCACGTTGCTCATTTGTCACCGACGAAAGAATGATGGCTCTTTCGATATCGTCATCCTCTGCATGTTGCTGACGCAACGTATGCATTTCATGTTGAGGGTTCCCACCCTGACGCATCATTATTTTACCAATGGATCGGTCGCAACCTTATGAACGTGTTATGTGACGACCGTGGAGAGTAGACGATGAAACCCAGGCGGCAGTAGACTGTAGAAGAAGATGACGGTCGTAGACAGTAGTCGTAGAGGAAGAATTGTATGAGGCCGTAGACGTGGTGATACAGCGGAGGGAGGGAGGGGGGTTACGACACGCCCGCCTCCACCACTACACGATGCCGCACAGGCGAGCTACAAACACGCGTAACTTTTGCCGGCAAGTCTTGAAAACTTGCCGGCAAAAGTTACGCGGGCGCGGCAAAAGTGACAAATGATTTAAAAATTGTAGTAAGTAATTCCTATTTAATTCTAATAATTATTGGTTGGGCCTTCTTTTATACTGTATTTTAACATTCTATATCTCTGCCAATATTTGACTTGCAAGAAAATGCCAGCATACAAAACTCATTTTCTCGATCCCGTCTATCATGTTTGTTAAGTAGTCGAAGCGAAATTCCCGATTTTTAAAAACCGATCTACATCTTGACCCCAAACGTACTGTAACTAGGTAGTGCACCAACGTTATGGAGAAGACTAGATAATCTTCTCGTTATTAGAAAGGACTCTTTCCTGTCTACTAGGAATTCCCCCTACATAAAATTTGTATATAGAAACTGGCGGGCCTGATGAATCGTCGAGCGTCGCGAGGATGTCGCGAGGACGCCGTGGATGATCGGATCATTATTGATACCGATCGGACGATATAGATGCGTAGGAGTAGTTCCTACGCATCGCGATAATATTGGGATATTCCCCGCTTTCTTGTGCGTGCCGATGCTCATGCGCATTCGACACTCATTTTAGATAGAATAAAAGAAGATCATAATTTCATTTTTAGCATCATCGCAACATCTCCTGTGTAGCGATATTTTAGGCTCCAGACGTAGTCCCTGCCTAGGACACTATCAATTGATAGTTCCGTCGCATCGCGCGACATAGCAGACACGCTCTACGACGTCTACGACGAGCGTGTACTACGAAAATTCTCGACCGCCACGATAAAATCATCATACCTCGCTGAGTTCGGTTTGGAGGGAATCCTTCATTGCTTACCAACATGATGGACACCAAGTCTCCCAAGTTGTTGAAGAAGGAGGAGGTTGAGAAGGGTAACCACGGAACGGTAGTGGAACTGCCGTACTTGCCAATCGTCGATGAGCGATGAGGAGGCTGAATCGAGCGCACAAGATGTGACCGTCAAGCACGACACAAAAGTGACCATCACCAAGATAGCCCACAGTGCCAACAAGGAGTTGTTCCTCGTCCGCTCAATCGTAGTCAAGAACCATGTATCGAAAGAGATGGGATGGTACTCCGAGGCTGAGGAGCATGAGAAGGAGATGGAGAAGTGCCAGATCGACATCGACAGGTACTATCAAGACCCAGAGGCTGAAGATCAAGACCAGAGGGCTCAGCAGAAGTATGATGTGGCTTTGGAAGAGTATGCCAGGTTGGAGAAGTTGCGGGATGAGGTGGTCAAGAAGATGCTTGATACTTTCAGGCACTTCATCCACGAGAATGTTCGTCACATCTTTGACGATATCCTATCATCCAAGCTTAACGTCACACCGTGGGTAAACTCGTATGGTGTAGAAGAGACTGAGGAAGAGTTAGGGTTCACGCTTTGGGCGTTCCAGGTGGTTTGGATGTTTTGGATGCGCTCAGTCTTTCAAGAGGATGCCGCTGAACACACCTTGGAGTACCTACTCTACGGTATTAAAAAGCCGCAATTCGTCGCGCCACGCATTTTTGTAAGAATAAAAGAAGATCACAATTTCATTTTTAGCATCATCGCTACATCTCCTTTGTAGTGATATTGTAGGCCCCAGACATAGTCTCTGCCTAGGACATTCACTCGTCAGAACTCCACCCTAGGAAAAGCTCACTTCTTAAAATAATCACCATTGCATGATAGCAACACCCCAGTATCTTTAGTAGGGTCTACTGAGCGCCGTCGACACCTACTGCCGCCGAGACTGGGCAGGTGTGTTTAACACGGTCGAGCGGCCACGACGGGACTGTCGGGCCTTCTCTTCCAACATTATTTTAAGAAGTGCTGGTGAATCCTTGCTTGAGATCGACGTAGATTCGCAGGATTGCCAGGAGCGATATAACGCCGCCGACGATACTCCAGGAGTGCAGGAATGGCTCAAGCGAGGAACGGTGGACGTGGTCGAGGCGACGGACGCGCTGGGCGTGATGGTCGTGGCGGTTGGCGGTGCTGGACAATCAGGCCGCGGTGCTGGATAAGCTTTGGCATCAAAGACCGTCAAGTATGGTCTATGTAAGGAGCTCGAAGGCCATGTATTCGAATACGGTGGCCACGGTGCGGCAGACAAGATGCGCATCACGATGGAGAAGATCCAACAGTTTGTTGGTCTGAAGTTTGGCGAGGACGTTTCCAACGAACTCAAGAATCGAGCCAAGGTGGTCCTTCCACCGCCTGAATACTCCGCTGCTACGAAGGCAAGGCATGTGGTGTATGAACAGATGATCAGGACACAGCAGGCTACGTTGTCGGCTGCCATGCGAGCGCAACTCAAAGCCCTTGAAGATACAGCAGCAGCAGCGGCAACAGCAGCATTGGGTGCCAGCATCGCTGGAAGTGGTGGTGTGTCCGGTGTATCGAGTACTGCATCTGTACTTGATGATGAGGCCTTGTTGAAGATAGTGAGGCTGAAGAATGAGATTGCTGAAATCGAGTATGAGAGTATGCAAGAAGTGCCTCACAAGTTAACAAGTGAAGAGGCGTCACTGTACAGCAATGAGATGAAGACCCACAGCATAAGGGTAGCAACCTTGGAGAAGCATCGTGGGCAAGTTTTTGCTCTTATCATTGGACAGTGTACACAGCTCCTGCTCGACAAGATGAAGCAGGAAAAGAAGTGGGAGGTGGTGAGGAGTGCTTCCTACGATCCACACGAGCTCTACAAGCCCATCAAGAGTGTCGTCCTCAAGCAGACCGAGGATCAGTATATCGTGGCTGATATGTGGGACCAGTATAAGCAAGTCTTCAATGCTCAGCAAGGAAGCTTGTCCAACACCGAGTATTATGAGAGGTATCGTACCAAGTTGGAAGTTGCAGAGTCGGTCGGGTGTGTGTTTGCCAATGACAAGACTCTTGAATAGAATATTGTGCTCAGCTGCAGTACAAGACGTCGTATCAAGCACTAGGGTCCGCTGATAAGAAAATAGTGGACGATAATGCTCGTGATAGGTTCATCGCATATGGGCTGTTAACTGTTAAGAACGAGCAACAAGGAACATGATCACCTCAAGAATGCCTTGTCGGATGATTATGCTAAGGATGATGACAAATACCCAACAACTCCACAACAGTCTCTTCGTTCATGGACAAGTACTCCAAGACTCAAGTCGTTGTTACTCAGTCAGAGGGTACCTCCTTTGCCCAGAAGGGAAAGAAGGGGGGCGAGAAGAAGCAGTCTGATGATAAGAATCCCAAGAAGACGGACTTCGATAAAGACTACTATAAAGATAAGGCGTGTTTCCATTGTGGTAAGAAGGGACACCCTAAGTCAGCTTGCACAGTGAAGCTGAAGGACTCTGACAACGATAAGTCGGTCGGAAGTAGGAAATCAGGTTCTTCGTCGGAGATGGTCAAAGCAGTCGGCATCATCAAGGATGCCACAAAGCAATTAGGGAAGGCCATGACTCATGAGCATTTTGAACAGCTCATCGACGATAATGATAGCATTGGAGGTCAGTCTCATGCTCAACTTGGTTGCATTGTATCGGGTGGTAGTGGTGTGTATGCTTTTGCATCCCGTGCTACATCTTTGGAAGACTACGTTCTCCTTTACAACCAGTCAACTGACAACGTCTTCTGTAATCCTCGCCTTGTTTCGAATTTTGGAGACGGGAACGGCAATTGAATTTAGAGAGTAATGGCGGAAATCTACCAATCTCCCAACGTCAAGGAATTTAAGCAGCCTGTGTGGTTTAGCAAGAAGGCTATAACCAACATTCTCTCCCTAAGACTAGTGAAGCGTGAATACCCAGTTAGTTACGACGGGGAAGATTTCATTGTTCATCGTGCTTTGCATGGATATCCTGACATGGTTTTTAGGCCGCATGCGACTGGCCTCCATGTGTTGGATATCAATGACCCAAGAAGTCATGCAAGTTATGTGTTTGTCGTAACGGTAGCTGATAACATGCGGATGTTTACCAAGCGTCAAATCAATGGTAGCAATCTGGCTCGCGAACTCCAAGCAGGACTGGCTTATCCGTCAAACGGGGATTTGAAATGGATTACTCAAGCTAACCTGCTCAAGGATAGTCCTGTGGGACCTCAAGATGTGGATGTCGCGTTGAAGATTTACGGGCCTAGTGTGGCTTTGTTAAAAGGAAAGACTGTCCGTGAGACAGCCTCAGTGGCTAGGCAGGATATAGTCGAGGTGCCGAAGGAGATTTGGCAGTTACACAAGCGTGTAACACTAACAATTGACATTTTTTTGTCAATGGTATCCCATTTTTTGCAACTTTGATTTCCTATCTGTGACCCATCTGTCCAATAGGAAGATACCAACCATCTTTCGAGCCTTAAAGGCCATGCACAACTACTACCTACAGCGTGGATTTCAGATTGTGTTTGTTAAGGGGGATGGAGAAGTCAAGCCGTTAAAGGACTTGATAGAGTCAGAGCTATACGGTGGTCCGACTATGAATCTCACAAGTGCTAACGAGCACGTGCCAGAGATTGAGAGGAAGATTCGTGTCATTAAAGAGCGAGTACGTGCAATTATATACAGTATGCCTGTCAACGCAGTTCCTTCCTTGGTAATGACTCACATGGTGATGTTTGTTGCCAAAGCATAAAATATATTCCCAGTAAAGGGTGGGATTCTGGGTTGGAGTCCAAAGCAAATCATGACCGGCGAGGTCGTGCATTAAAAGTATTACTGTGTTCCTTTTGGCTCCTATTGCCAAATATCGAAGGAGGATACGCCACGCAACAGTATGTTGGCGAGGACTGAAGGTGCCATTGCTCTTGGGCCTAGCGGTAATGCTCAGGGTGGTATCAAGTTTTATACTTTGGCCACAGGTAAGGTGGTGGTTCGTAGACAGTTTAAGAGGCTTCCAATGACTGATGCAGTGATTGCTCGTATTGGATTGTTGGCTGTTGGCCAACCAAGCCATCCTGCACTTTGACTATGAAAGTCATGAGGCGGATGACGATCCTCCAGGAGTGCATCTCCCGGATTCAGACGAGTCTGCCAAAATCCCAGGAGTGGGAACCATCGATCAAGATCCTACAGTAGATGATCCAATTGATGATGATGTCGACGTCGGTGTTGATTTTGGCATTGATGAACCTCAAGACACCGCAGAACTTGTCCAGCCTGACAATGATGCGACAGAGCAACCAGTGGTGGTCGAGCCAGTGGTAGCCAAGCTTGGGGCAACCGAATCTCTGGTGGGAGGGACAGGGGACAGGTGATGTACCTAGTGCCCCAGCTGGAGTGAGGCGATCAGCACGTGAGCGCAAGCAAGTTAAGAATTACGAGCCCAGCATGACTGGGAAGAAGTATTCCTTTGCAGCCATGATGTTGGATAAAAGCTATCAGCACGATGCTGCGGTGGCTTATGCATTTATGCAACAATTGTCCCTAAAGGCTGCTTTGAAGCAGTGGGGCACCGATGCCGAGGATGCTGGTGTGAAGGAAGTCAGCCAGTTGCATTGGAGGGATACGTTTGTCCCTAAAAGATACTCCAATCTCACAGACGAAGAGAAGAAGAAGGTTCTTGAGAGCCATATGTTTGTTGTGAAGAAGAGAGATGGCAAGATGAAAGCTAGAAAGGTAGCAGGTGGGAATACTCAGCGGGATTACTTGACGAAAGAAGATGCAAGCTCACCCACTGTCTCCACCCAAGCTGTACTACTCACATCCATTGTTGATGCACATGAGCGTAGACACGTTGTTGTGATTGACATCCCTAATGCGTACATTCAAACGCGGGTTAATGATCCGAAGGATCGTGTAATCATTTGGATTCGAGGTGTGGTGGTTGACTGGCTAGTCAAGATAGCTCCTGAAGTCTATGGTCCGTTTGTGACAACTGACAAGAAGGGCAATAAAGTGTTGCTAGTGGAATGCTGGAACGCTATTTATGGTACGATGATAGCTGGATTATTGTACTACCGCAAGTTCTCTGAGAGCTTGGCGGAGCAGGGCTATGTAGTGAATGCATACGACCCTTGTGTATGGAACAAGATGATTAAGGGTAAGCAATCCACCATTTGTTTCCATGTCGATGACTGTAAAATCTCCCATAAAAGTCAACGATGACACAATTAGCTGGCTGCGTCGTGATTATGAGTCAATCTTCACGGATGGCAGCGGTGAGGTGAAAGTGGCCCTGACATAGGCGCCATGGTATCGTAGATATTCACGTACCGCGATAGTAGGACGATTCGTATGCTATAAGATGTGATGTACATAACTAGGTAAGGCACCAACGTTATGGAGAAGAT
>Ga0247832_1007537_pt1 | contig 11286 bp, 8 predicted proteins | sample LaCruzMarch2015__10_FD_192407 | JGI IMG/M metagenome (GOLD analysis project Ga0247832, IMG submission 192407) | Freshwater microbial communities from meromictic Lake La Cruz, Castile-La Mancha, Spain - LaCruzMarch2015_4m | ecosystem: Environmental > Aquatic > Freshwater > Lake | place: Spain...
CCGGACGATCCGACGGTGCCCATCGTCCGTCTCACCGTCGAAACGCTGACCGCGCCCGAGCAAGTGATCGAGATCACGCTCGCCGATAGCACGCAGCACATGCGCAAAGCCGCTCCCCCGCCCAAGGGCTTCGACCGCGCGAACTATGTCGTCGATCGACTGGAAGCCACCGCCCCCGATGGCGCCCACGTGCCGGTCACCGTCTTGCGCCACAAGTCGACGCCGCTCGACGGCTCGGCACCGCTGATCCTCTACGGCTACGGCGCCTATGGCGTCGCTGCCGAGCCGAGCTTCGACGCCGACCGGCTGATGCTGGTTGACCGCGGCTTCATCCACGCCACCGCCCACGTGCGCGGTGGCGACGACAAGGGCCGCGGCTGGTACGCGGCCGGCCGCGGACCGAGCAAGATGAACTCGTTCACCGACTTTATCGCGGCAGCTCGTATGCTCGCAGCCGAGCGCTACACCAGCGAAGGCCGCATCGTCGCGCATGGCGATTCGGCCGGCGGGCTGCTGGTTGCAGGTAGCGCCAACATGGCGCCCGAGTTGTTCCTCGCCGTGATCGCGGAAGTACCGTTCGTCGACCCGCTCAACACGCTGCTCGACGCCGAGTTGCCGCTGACGCCCGGCGAGTGGGCCGAACTTGGCAATCCGCTCGCCGATGCCGACGATTTCCGAACCATCGTCGCTTACAGCCCCTACGAGAACGTCAAGGCACAACGCTATCCCCACATCCTCGCCAAGGCGGGGCTCTCCGACCAGCGCGTTACCTATTGGGAGCCAGCGAAGTGGGTGGCGCGGCTGCGTGAGAGAAAGCTCGGTGACAGCCTCGTTTTGTTACGCACTAGCATGACCGGCGGTCACGACGGTGCCTCGGCCGGCGACGATCAGTCGGACGACGCCGCCTTCGACATGGCGTTCATTTTGAAGGTGGTCGGCGAGACGGGCGCGCCCACCGTGTGAGCACGCCCGCCGGCACTTCGATTCAATGTTGCGATCAGTCCGAAGCAGCGTCTTCCGTCGCCTTGCGCTTGGCGCGCGCCGTCTCGACCATGGCCACCGACAGGATCGAGGCCTCGTAGAGCAGCAGCGTCGGCAACGCCATGACGATCTGGCTGACCACGTCGGGCGGCGTCAGGATCGCCGCGACCACGAAGATCGCCAGTACCGCCCAGCGCCGCTTCTCGCGCAACATCTCCGCGGTGACGACACCGGCGCGGCCGAGCAACGTGAGGATCACGGGCAGCTGGAAGATCACGCCAAAGCCGAAGATCAGCGTCATGATCAACGATAGGTACTCGTTGACCTTCGGCAGCAGGTCGACTGGCGTCATGCCGCTGCCGGCCTCCGGCAGCATGCTCAGCGAGAACTTGATGAGCAGCGGCATGGCGATGAAGTAGACGATGGCGCCGCCGAGCAGGAACAGCACCGGCGTCGCGATCAGGTAGGGGATGAACGCATCCCGCTCATGCTTGTAGAGGCCCGGCGCCACGAACTTGTAGATCTGGGCTGCGACGAACGGGAAAGCGATCACCGAGGCGCCGAACAGGGCGACCCGGATGTTGGTGAAGAAGTATTCGAGCGGATGCGTGATGACGAGCTTGGCGGCGGGCCACACCCACACCAGCGGCCACGTCAGGAAATTGTAGATGTGCTTGGCCACCGCGAAGCACAGGAAGAAGCCGATGCCGAGCGCCAGCACGGAATAAAGCAGCCGCTGGCGCAGTTCGATCAGGTGATCCATCAGCGGCGCCTTGGAGGCGTCGATCTCGGTCGTGATCTCGGGAGTGGTGGTCGTGTCGGTCATGGCGTGATCCCCGCAGGCGGGAGGCGGTGAAGAGGGGCGGCTGGCATTAGGGAGGTTGGTCTAACGGGCATCATACCTTGGCGGCGCCAGCTTCTGCGGCCGAGTGGGCGCCGGCTGCACCGTTCAGGCCATTGCCGCTGCCGCTGCCGGCGGTGGTGACGTTGATCTCCTGCGCGCTCGCCTTCACCGAGGTAACTGCGCTTTCTGAACCCGGAGTTGCCGTTGCGGTCTGAGCCTCGAGTGCGGCAGCTTCGCCGCTGACGCGAGCAGCCGCACGCGCTGCCGCATCGGCAACCGGTGTCGGCGAGGCCGGTAGCGGTTCGGCGCCGGTCGACGACGCGCCCGCTGCGACCTCGGCGGCGTCTGCCGCATTCATGTCGCGGCGCGCCGTATCGAGATCGCGGTCGAGCGAACTCTGCGCGTCGCGAATGGCGGAGGTCGCCTGCTCGGTCGACTTCTCGAGATCCTGCTTGACCTTGTCGAGTTCGCTCTCGCGCATCGCCTGATCGAACTGGTCGCGGAACTCGTTCGCCTGACGGCGCATCATGCCGACGTAACGGCCGATGGTGCGCAGCATGACCGGTAGCTCCTTCGGCCCGACGACGAGCAGCGCCACGACGCCGATGACGAGGAGTTCATACCAACCGATGTCCAACATCGCGCTCACCTCGGTGCCGCCGGCAGCGCGCCGCGTAGAGCGCGCGAGCAGCCGTTCGTGAAAATCATATGTCTCAGAACCGAACCGCCCGAGTTGCTCACCCGGGCGGTCCGTCGTGCAGTGGTTCGGCGGCGGCGGCCGTCGGGCAAGGTCAGCCCGTCTTGCCGACCGTCTCGCTGGTCGATGCCGAAGGCGTCGCCACCGGGGCGGTGTTGTCGATCGACTTCGGCGTTTCATCCTTCTTCTGGGCTGTCTGCTCGTCGTCAGACATGCCCTTCTTGAAGCTCTTGATGCCCTTGGCCACGTCGCTCATGATCTCGGAGATCTTGCCGCGACCGAACAACAGCACCACGATCAGCAGCACGATGATCCAGTGCCAAATGCTGGTTGCACCCATTTTATCCAACCTCCTCAAGGGTCTGGCCTCTGCCAGGCCCACAGACATGTTACGGCGACAGCCGCCCGGACCCGCGCGGCACACGATGCATATGTGTCGTTTCCGCCACTATCGCAAATAGTCAGCCGCTCGGCAAGGCACACAAAACAGCGTGCCGCCGGCACAATTGTGGCTTACATCGAGGCGGATATTATCCGATTGCCGCACCCGCTTTCCACGAAAAAGCGGTTAATTGCGGTCAGCCTTGCTCGTCCGCCGGAAACACCAGCAGGCCATCGCGGTCGACCGTGACCGACACCTCCGCGCCGATCTGCGGCTGGTTCGCCTGGCGCACCAGCATGCGCAAGGGCTTGTCGAGTCGCTGGATGCCGATTTCGAGCACCGCGAGATCGCCCTGAAACTTGGCGGCCAAGACGCGACCGATGAGCCCCTCGCCGGCCACCGCAAGGCGGATCGCTCGACGGCGGATGCACAGGATCGCCTTGCTGCCATCCGCGATGCCCGCTGCAGGAACGTCACCGAACGGCGTCGAGACGACACCCTTGGCGACCGGCAGTACGATCTCGTTGATCTCGGAAAACAGCCGGCCGACGAACACGTCCGCCGGCGCCCGGTAGAGTTCCTCAGCCGTGCCCGCCTGCACGATCCGCCCCCGGCGCATCACGGCAATGCGGTCGCCGAGGCGCATCGCCTCTTCGGGATGATGCGTGACGATCATGGTCGTCGCGCGCGTCTCCTTGAGCAGCGCCCGCACCTCTTCCTGCATGGCATCACGCAATTGCACGTCGAGGCCGGAGAACGGCTCGTCCATCAGCACGACGGCCGGTCGCGGCACCAGCGCGCGGGCGAGCGCCACGCGCTGTTGCTGGCCGCCTGACAACGTATCGGGATACTCGTCCGCGAAGGCCTCGAGGCCGACGCGTGAGAGCACGGCGAGCCCCTCGCGGCGGGCGGCGGCGGCCGGCAGGAAGCGCAGCCCGAAAGTGACATTGTCGATGATCGAGAGATGGGGAAACAGCGCGAAGTCCTGGAACATAAGCCCGACGTTGCGCTTCTCGGGCGGCACGAAACGGCTCGGACCCGCCACCTCCTGCTCATTGATGAGCACGCGGCCCGCCGTCGGTCGCTCGATTCCCGAGGCGATGCGCAGCAGTGTGGTCTTGCCGCAACCGGATGGACCGAGGAGGCAGACGATTTCGCCGGGTTCGATCGCGAGCGAGACACCGGCAAGTGCGACCGCCTCGCCGAAACGGCGCTCGACGCCCTCGAAGGCGAGGCTGGCAGCGAACGTCGCGGCCGCGCGCGCGCCGTGCCTCACCGGCTGATCACCTGAGGCTATGCCACGCTGTGCGTCGGCCTCGCCCGAGCGAGTGAGGAAACGCGGGAGAAGATCTTGCAAGCGCAACGGCTCTCGCTCCGAGTGAGAAAGATCGGCGCTCCGCGTGAAAATCGGGCGGCCGACGTGACGCGACCGAACAGCAGCCGGCGGGTCACGTCAATGCCACTGACATCCCGCTCCGTCAGCCCCTCACACTTGGCCGCCATCGTAGCCGCATGCGACCCTCGCCAGTGCGATGCGGCCCGCCTCCGAAGCGAAGCCTTCGGCCAGTGCGCGGGCCTCGGCGCTCTCGGGATCGAGGCCCCGCCCGCGGGCGACCATCCGGACAACCTCGGCCGGGTCCATCAGCGGCAGGCTCGCGAACAAGCCGCGGGCAAGATCGCGGGCGAGCGCGTGCTCGGGGTGGGCCGCGTTCTCGCCCGCCTTGCCGATCTCGTACATGTGGGTCACCGCCCCCCAATCGCCGCGAGCAGCAGGCAGCCGCTCGAACACGTCGGCACACTCTTCGGCGACATAGAAGCGGTTGAGCGTGTCGTCGAGACGGAAGCGGTAGCCGGCCGCGAGCAGGATCGGCTCCCAGCCGGCGTGCGAGGGCATGTTGGTGGCAGGATCGATCGCCTCGACGACGACCACCTTCGGGCGGAAGCGGCGCCAGTCGTTGGAGGCGAGCACCTCGGCCTCGGCGCCCTCGACGTCGACCTTGAGAAAATCGATGCGCATCAGGCCGTAGCGCTCTGCGAGGTCTGCGAGCGTCAGCATCGGCACGCGTCGTGTCGAGAAGTCGTCGCCATGTACGCGCGAGCCCTCGGCGTTGGCGGCGACCGTGGTGCTCAACCCATGCAGGCGGTCGAACACGTAAAGGTCGGCCTCGCCGGTGGTGCGCCCGATCAGGCCTTCGTGAATCACGTCGCGCGGGCGCACGTGCGGGTAGAGGCGGGCGAGCGGGGCCTGCGGCTCGACGACGACACCCTGCCAGCCACGCTCGTAGAACCACAGCGAGACGTTGTCGGCGACCGGATGGCCACCACCGATGTCGATGTAGACCCCGGGACCGTCTGCGCCGAGCGCCTGCCAGAGATGGTAGTCCTCGAGGTTCTGCGCGTACGAGAGCGGCTTGGCGAGGCTGGCAGAGAACTCGGCGGTCTTCGTCGTCATCGAGGCACCTTACGTCGTGGGCTTCGGGAGCGTGGAACCGTGCGGATAGATCGCCAGAGCGGTCGAATTATGGGCGGTTTCAACCAGTGGCGGCACCGCTGGCCCGCTCGCTGCGGGACGCCATCACCTGACGGACCACCACGGGTAGCGCGATCAACAGTCCGATCACCGTCGCTGTCCGCGACGGCATGATCACCATCACCGAGGCGAGCGCCAGCAACGCCCGCTCGAAGCCGCGGATGTGAGTGAGGCCGTAGCCGGTCAACGCTGCGGCGAGCAGCACGATACCGACCACGCAGCCGGCAAGCGTTTCGGCGAACGCCGCCCAGGTAAAACCCTGCGTGACGAGCAGCAGCGACGGCGAGGCGACGAAGACGAACGGAACCAGCGCCTTCGCCGAGCCGAGGCGGAAGGCCGTATTGCCGGTCTTGAACGGATCGGCGCCGGCCATGCTGGCGCCGGCATAGGCGGCGAGCGCCACCGGTGGCGTGATGTCGGCGAGCAGCCCGTAGTAGAAGACGAAGAAGTGCGAGACGATCGGCTCGACGCCGAGCTTGCCGAGCGCCGGCTGCGCGATGGTCACCATGATGATGTAGCAGGCCGTGGTCGGCACGCCGGAGCCGAGCAGGATGCAGACGATCGCTGTAAACACGAGCGTGAAGAACAACGTGAGGCCCTGCGCATCGAACAGGCTTGCCGGCAGGATGGCGCTCCAGAAGCTGGCGAGCGTGCTCGCATAGCCGATTACGATGTCGGACAACTTGAAGCCGACGCCAGTCAACGTGACGATGCCGACGATGATGCCGACGGTCGCCGCCGCAGCACCCACGGCGATCGCATACTTGGCGCCGGTGACGAACGCGTCCGAGATGTCGATCAGGCGGGCCATGCCGTCCGCATCGCGGCTGACGAACCACACGCATGCCACGGCCGACAACGCGAGCAGCGGCACCAGCCCGACCCACTCGACGATCAGGCCGGTCATGGTCGCAGCCACCACGCCCGCGAGAAATGCGACCGCGACGGCGGGATTGCGGTTGGTGAGCCCGACGACAATACACCCCGTGATGCCCCAGAAGGCTGCGAGATAGGGCGTATAGCCCGAGAACAGCACCAACAGCAGCACGATCAGCGGCACGATGGTCGGCCAGTAGGTGGCGAGCACCTGACGCACGTTCGGCATGTCCTCGGGCGGCACGCCTTTCATGCCGAGCTTCTTGGCTTCGAAGTGGACCTGGCAGAATACGCCGAAGAAATGCAGCGCCGCCGGCACGATCGCGGCGAGCACGATCGTCTGGTAGGGCAGGTTGAGGAACTCGACCATCAAGAAGGCGGCCGCGCCCATGATCGGCGGCGTGATCTGGCCGCCGGTCGCAGCCGTCGATTCTACGGCGGCAGCGAAGTGACGCGGGTAGCCGAGCCGGATCATCATCGGGATGGTGAGCGAACCCACCGTCACCGTGTTGGCGATCGACGAGCCCGAGATCATGCCGAACAGGCCCGAGGCGAAGATCGAAACCTTCGCGGGCCCGCCCGAGTAGCGTCCGGCAAGCGCAGTGGCGAGGTCGATGAACAGGCGGCCGAGGCCGATTCGCGTAGCAAGCACCCCGAACAGCACGTAATGAAACACATAGGTTGCAACAACACCGAGCGCGATGCCGTAGATGCCCTGCGAGGTCAGATAGAGGTGATTGACGATCGACTTCCAGGTGTTGCCCGGATGCGCGAATACGCCCGGCAGGTAGTTGCCGAACATGCCGTAGAGCAGCAGCAGCCCCGCGATGATCGGCAACGGCCAACCGATCGAGCGGCGCGTCGCCTCGAGCAGCAGCAGGATGGCGATGGAGCCGATCACCCAGTCTTCGGTGAGCGGGTTGCCGACGCGGAAGGCGAGGTCGTCGTAGATCCACGGCACGTAGAGGCTGGCGCCGATGGCGAGGAAGCACATCGCCCAGTCGTGGATGCCGATGCCGAGGGGGCGCAGCAACGAGTGCGGCTTTGGCTGGCGCCAGCGCGATCCCTCGGTGAAGACCAGGAAGATGAGGCCGCTGACGAAAGCGAGATGCACGCCGCGATGGGTCGTCTCGCGCAGCAAGCCAAAGCCGGCCGTGTAATAGTGAAAGATCGACAGTGCGAGCAGCGAACCCGTCACGATCCACGCCGCCGAGGGCAGCAGCGGGCGGAAGCGGATTTCGGAATCGAGATCTTCCTCGAGCTTCTTGATCTTCTCGAGGTCGAGGTCGGCGCTCATCTGCAGGTCTCGCGTTTCTTTTCAGGCGCCGCCGGCGGCCCTGCTGATTTATGAGCCGAAATGAGGAAAGCCCGCTCGCGCGGGCTTTCCGGTTGCGGGAGGGAGGGCCTTACTTCAGGAGCCCGGCTTCCTTGTAGAAGCGCTCTGCGCCGGCATGCAGCGGGATGCCGAGGCCTTTCAGCGCCGTCGCCTTTTGGATCGCCTTGCCCTTGGCATGGCCGGTGTCGAGCGTGCCGCGCGTCTTGTCGCTCCACAGCGCCTTGGTCACTTCGTAGACGAGGTCTGCGTCGATCTTGGCGCTGGTCACCCACTGCGCGCCGACCGACAACGTCTTGACGCCCTTGACGCCCTTGTAGGCGTCGTCAGGAATGGTGTCCTCGGCAAAAAAGCCGAAATCCTTGAGGAGCTTTGCCGCCTGCGGGCCGTCGACCGCGAGCAGTTCGAAGCCGGTCGTGGTGGCGAGTTCCGTCAGCGCGCCGAGCGGGTAGCCGCCGGTGATGAAGAAGGCATCGAGCGCGCCGTCCTTCAGCTTTTCGGCGGATGGTCCAGGCTTCAGGTTCTCGGCCTTGTAGGCGCCGTCGCCGATGCCGTAGGCGGCGAGCACCGCCTTGGCGTTGACCAGCGAGCCGGAGCCCGGTTCGTCGATCGAGATGCGCTTGCCCTTGAGGTCGGCGATCGACTTGGCGCCGAGGCCCTTCTTGACGACGACGTGGATCGTCTCGGGATAGAGGTTGGCGATGGCGCGCAACTCCTCGACCTTCGGCTTGCCCTGATAGATGCCGGTGCCGGTATAGGCCCAGGCAGCGACGTCGGACTGGCTGAAGCCCGACTCCGAGGCGCCGCCGACGATCGCGTTGACGTTGGCGACCGAGCCGTTCGAGGCGACGGCGCTGGCGTTGACGGCCGCCGAGGAGATCGCGTTGGCGATCAGGCCGCCGATCGGATAATAAGTGCCGGCCGTGCCGCCGGTGCCGATGCGGAAGAACTTCGCCTGCGCGAAGGCCGGGCCGCCCATCGCTGCGAGTGCGGAAAGGCTGGCGGCGCCCTGCAGGGCGTGTCTGCGCGAGATCATCATCGTCGTCGTGTCCTCCTCGCCGTCACCGCGACGGCATCACGCGCCGGGCATGGCCCGGACGTTCGATTTACCCTATCGCAGTCGTGCGCGCAGCGACAACCGCTGTCTGCTCGCGTTCGACTCTAGAAGTCAGGCGGAGGCCCGGGGCACCCAGCGGGCGCCCCGGTTCCCGGCAGGCTCGGCTCGCTCAATGCACGGCGAGCGCGGTACCCGGCGCGCCGGTGGCACCACGGATCGGCATCGGATTGAAGATGTAGGCGAACTTGTAGATCTTCTTCTCCGCCAGCGGGTCGGTATTGACGTTCTCGTGGATGAAGATGCCGTTCTTCGGCAGGAAAATCTGGTGCACCGGGAACACCTGATCGGAGTTGGGGTTCGGCACCACTTCGACCGGCCACGTATCGGCGCCGACGACGGCGACCTTCTTTGCCGCCAGCCATTCGCCGGCCGGAATGCCGATGCCGGGGCAGCCCGAGTTGAACGTCGCGTTGTCCTTGCCCCAGTGCCGCGCCCAGCCGGTGTGGAACAGCACCACGTCACCCTCGGTGATGTCGGCGGCGCTCATGTCCTGTTTCTTCAGCGCGCCCTCGATGTCGGCGACGCTGATCTCCTCGCCCTTCTCCATCGGCTTGCCCTTGTAGGCGGCCATGTCGATCAGGATACCGCGCGTGAAGAACGGCTTGACATTCTCGATGCCGAGCTTCTTCAGGCCGGTCGGGCCGACCACGTCGTTCGCCGGCATGCCGTTGTAGAAGACCTGGTTCGGCCCGCCGACGCCGATGTGACCGAGGCCGTCGAACTGGGTGCCGACTTGGCCGATCTCGGTCGCCAGGAAGTCGTCCATCCAGATCACGTTGTTCTTGCCGAGCGGGCCGCCGGCGAGGCCAGAGGTGCCGCGCAGCGAGAACGCGCGGTGCCCGAACAACGGCATCTTGGCGTCGTAGATGCGAGCGAGCGAGATCGCCTCGCCCTTGGTGATGAGCTTCATCGCCTCCATCACCTTCTTCGGCGTCATCATGTTCGAGGCGCCGGCCTGATCGTCCTTGCCATAGCGGGACGGGAACCACGCATCCTGGGCGAACACGAGCGTGCTGGACAGCGCGAGGGCTGCGGCGGCTGCGGCGAGCTTAAGTCTCATGGGCTACTCCTCCTCGGTTTACGGCCATTCGGCTTTTTTTGATCGACCAACGAAGTGTGCGCCTTATGGCAACCTGCGACAAGATGGCATGTCGTTGAGCAGGGCGGACATGCAGACGTGCCGGAGGTCGCCGCCCGCTGTTCGACACAGTGAACGTGGCCCACCGGGACGCGGTCTTTGCCAACGGCGGGACTCTCCGCCTAATCTCCCCACAACCAACAATGGGACCGCAGGGGGAACCGCCGTGACCACGCCAGAGCCTTCCAATTCCACCCGCCGCATGACCGGCGGCCAGGCCTTGGCCGAGATGCTGAAGCTCGCCGACTGCGGGCCGATGTTCGGCATGGGCGGCTTCCAGCTGCTGCCGTTCTACGAGGCGTGCCGGGCGCTCAAGCTCAAGCACTATCTCATCAACGACGAGCGCTGCGGCGCCTTCGCGGCCGACGCCTACGCCAAGGTGACCAACAAGCCTGCAGTCGCCGACGGCACGCTCGGACCGGGCGCCACCAATCTGGTCACCGGCCTCATCGAGAGCCTCAACGCCGGCATCCCGATGATCGCCATCACAGGCGATGCCAACCGCGAGCACGCCTGGAAGAACATGACGCAGGAAGCGCGCCAGATCGAGATCCTGCGGCCTGCCGTGAAGGAGGTGATACGCGTCGAGGTCACCAAGCGCATCCCTGAGCATCTCCGCCGCGCCTTCGCGGTCGCCACTTCCGGACGACCTGGTCCGGTGCTGATCGATGTGCCGGAGGATGTCGCGCACGGCCAGCACGACTTCGATGCGGCAGACTTCTGGATCGAGCCCGGCACCCTCAAAGCACAAGCCCGGCGCACGCGGCCCGATGGCGCCGACCTCGCGCGGGCCGCCGCCATGATCGCCAAGGCCGAACGGCCATTGATCCTCGCCGGCGGCGGCATTCACATCTCGGAAGCCTACGGCGCACTGCAGGCACTTGCCGAGGCGCACAACATTCCGGTCGCCCACACGATGAGCGGCAAGGGCGCGATCGCCTGCACGCATGCGCTGTCGGCCGGCCTTTTCGGCCGCTACGACCGCATCGCCAATGCGTTGGTGGCCGCGTCGGACTGCCTGATCGTGGTCGGCTGCAAGCTCGGCGAGATCGCCACCAAGCGCTTCGCGCTGATCCCGCCCGGCAAGCCGCTGATCCATGTCGAGATCGAGCCGACCGAGATCGGCCGTACGACCCGCGCCGACGTCGCGCTTGCGGGCGACGCACGCCTGACGCTGGAGGACCTGTTCGCAGCTCTCGGTGCCGGCAAGGCCGAGCGCGCCCGTCGCGCCGGCTACGTTGCCGAGTTGCCGCAGCGCATGGCCGAGTGGCGGGCGGGCGCGGCGGACCGCATGGAATCGACCGAGACGCCGATCAACGTCGGCCGGCTGATGGGCGAACTCAACAAGGTGATGCCGGCCGATGGCGTCGTCGTCGCCGACGGCGGCT
>Ga0247832_1007542_pt1 | contig 11276 bp, 8 predicted proteins | sample LaCruzMarch2015__10_FD_192407 | JGI IMG/M metagenome (GOLD analysis project Ga0247832, IMG submission 192407) | Freshwater microbial communities from meromictic Lake La Cruz, Castile-La Mancha, Spain - LaCruzMarch2015_4m | ecosystem: Environmental > Aquatic > Freshwater > Lake | place: Spain...
GACAGGTTTTCCCTCCGCCGCGAGCGGTGTGACGACCTCGCCGGAAAAAAGGCGCACAGCGGGCATGGTGCGTTTTTGGACTGCGATGGTTTTGAGCCGCAACGCCTGCTCAGCCGCCGGCTTGAGCGTAAGAATGACGAGGTCGCCCTCTTTCGTGATCGTGGCAGGCGCGGAGCCACCAGCATCAGCAGCCTGGAGACGAAGGGCGAGGAGCGTGAGAAGGAGGAGTCGTTTCATAAATCAACGGAGAGGGGATTGCATGGCATCTTCCAGCGCACCGGCGGCAGTTTGGGCTTCGAGGTTGGCGGCCATGAGCGCGACTTTCGCAGCGCTGGCCTCGATCTGACGGCGGGTGAGTTCGAGTGCGGAAACATTGCCTGCCTCGACCATTTTCTTCGTGGTGCCGGCTGCGGCATCCGCTTCTTGGGCGAGCTGCGCGGCGGTGGTGGCCTTGGCACGCGAGGCTTGGTAAGCGGCGAGCGCGATGTCGAGTTCACCCTGGATGGTCGCCTGCTGCGCGAGGAAACGTTTCTCCGCCGTGGTGCGCCGGGCTTCGGCTTCCGCAATGGGGCCCCGATTTCGATTCAAGGGCAACTGCACGTTCAAACCGAGCTGCCAGCGGTTCTGGCCGGAGTTGTAGTCGTAGCCGGGCATCACGTTCATGTCGGGATACTGCCGGGCGAGTTCGAGTTTCAGCGCCGCTTCCGCTGCCGCATAGTCGGACAGCAAAGCCATCAGATCTGCTCGGCGGGTGAGCGCGAGCCTGCGGCTGTTTCCGGACTCGGGGAGGCGATGAAAGGCGGAGAAATCCAGCTTCACCGATTGGATCGCATTCAAAGGCAGGCCGACCGCCGCTGCCAGCCGTGCCTCGCCGGTGGCAGCAATGCGCCGCGCATCCTGCAAGGCCAGCCGCGTGCGATTCTGCATGAGACGAGCTTGCGTGAGTTCAAAGGGCGACACATCCCCCGCCTCCATCTGCGCGGTGAGTTTCTTGATGGCCTCGTCATGCAGCGTCTGCTCGGTTTCCAGCAGACGGATGTTTTCGCGTGCGCCATGCAACTCCAGCATCGCGGCCCTTACGCGAGAACGTGCCGCCCAAGCGCGAGCGGACACACGCCACCGAGCCGCCTCGGCAGCAGCGAGTGCCTGCTCCGTGCGCTTCGATTTCTTGCCTGCCGTCTCGATGGGAATGGACGGGCTAAAGCCCAGAAACTAAGGTGTGATCGGATTTGCGCAAAAACTGGCATATTGAGGTGAAAAGCTCAGAACCGGGTTGGGCCGCATCTGTGCCGTCTTGATTCCCGCCGCCACTTCATCGGCCTCCGCCCGTGCCAAAGCCACATCGGGATGGAAATACGCCGCCGCCAGCGACAGGCGATCCACTGACCACGAGCCGCCTGCCGCCTTGTTCTCGGCCAGGAAGCTCTTCAAACCCGGATCACTCAGCGAACGACCTGAGAAGTCCGCGCGGCTGCTTTCGGCGGCCAGCGGACGTGCTTTGAACTGCACGCAGGCAGGCAGAGCCAGGGTGAAGAGAGGCAGAAGCAGGAATGACAGTCTCATGGAGTGGGTGTTAAACGACCACTCAAGAGAAGCATCTCCGACAAACCAATAGCGGAACGGATTATGACAGCTTTTTCATCTTTGAGAAGGCAGCGTGACAACCACCTGCGTCCGACCCTCTGGCAATACGCTGTAGCTAATGACACCCTGATGCGCCTCGACGATGGATTTGGCGATGCTGAGGCCGAGGCCGCTGCCTTCGGTGGCGCTGTTGTGTGCGAGGTCGCCCCGGAAGAAGCGCTCGAACACACGGCTGCGAAGTTCCGCTGGCAGCGCCATGCCTGTGTTGGTGAGGGTGAACACCGCATCGTCGTTTTGGCGAACCAACGTCATCTCGATGCTGCCGCCGCGTTCGTTGTATTTCACCGCGTTGTCCGCAAGGTTCAGCAAAAGCTGCCGGAGCCGCATTTTATCGCCAGAAACGGACAACGGCTGACACTCGCCGAGCGTGACAGAAATCTCCGCACCGGAGGCAAGAATGATCGTTTCCTCGGCCAGATCGCGCACGAGTATATCCAGCGCCACGGATTCACGAGCGCTCGGCAGGAGTCCGGCGTCCGCACGGGCCAGGAAGGAAAGCTGCCCGACGATGGAGGAGAGCCGCTGCACCTCCTCCAGCAAGGACGCCGCCCGCTCCCGGTCCACCTCAGCCGCCTGCTCATTTGTCGCCATCTGCTCCAGGGCTCCATAGATGACGGTGAGCGGCGTTTTCAGTTCGTGCGAGGCATTGAGCGTGAACTCCCGCGCCTGGGTAAAGGAAAGCCCGAGGCGCTCCTTCATGCGGTTGAAGACAGCGGTCATGCGATCCAACTCATCGCCATTGCCGCTGCGTGGCACGGGGTTGGAGAGATTGGAGACGTCCGTCTTTTCCAGCGCTTCTGTGAGTTCTTCGATAGGTCGCAAAGCGCGGTGCATGAGCAGCCCACCGCCGAGGATTCCGAGCAGGATGGCTGCCAGACCGCCATAAAGAATGATCTCCAACGTCTCCTCTAAAGGATCATGCTTCAAAGCTGCCTCCGCGCCGCCATGCAGTGCTTCATCTCGCTGCTCATTGAACTCAAACCAGCTCCAGAAGCCCACGATTACCAGCGAAAGGCTGAGCGTAATGGAGTAATACAAAAGGATGCGTCGGCGCAGAGTCATGATGGGAGTCGCAGCGTGTAGCCAAGGCCGCGCACAGTTTGAATGAGGGCTAGTGGGAAGTCGCGGTCGATCTTGTCCCGCAAGCGGCGGACATACACGTCCACGAGATTCGTCCCCGGATCAAAATCATACTCCCACACTGCGCTTATGATGTCGCGCCTGCTCACCACGCTTCCCTCGGCGCGTAGCAGGCACTCCAGCAGCAAACTCTCGCGTGCAGAAAGTTCGATACGTTTGCCTCCTCGCCTCGCCTCGTCTCGCGCGAGGCCTGATCCAAGGTGAGATCCGCCATCATGAGCACGGCTGGCTTCTGCTGGTTGTTCCGTCGGAGCAGCGAGCGCAGCCGCGCCATCAGCTCAGACATGGCGAAAGGCTTCGGCAAATAATCATCCGCTCCCGCATCCAGCCCCTCGACGCGCTGCTCTACCTCGCCGCGAGCTGAGAGCATGATAACCGGCGTGGTGTCACCCCTTACACGCAGTTGCCTAACCAAGCTGAGGCCGTCGAGCTTTGGCAGCATGATGTCAACGAGCAGCGCATCAAACCCGCCACCAATCGCCGCCTTTAGCCCTGCCTCACCATCCTGTGCGCATGTCACCTGCCCTCCCTCCTTAATCAGCGTGGCACTGAGCAGAGCGGCAGTTTTGCGTTCATCTTCGACAATCAGGAGGCGCATGGCTTTTCATTACTACCTTGAGGATGATTCAGCACAAGCATCGGGGGTTCTACAACTCCGCCTTGGCCGCGCACACGCGCGTCCACCGCGTGGTGTGAAACGGGGCTGCGTGGAACTTGGGTCGCGGGGTGGAGGTCATCGTCGTGGGCTATGCTGTCACAGGTCCATGACGTTTTGGAAGGGACAGGTGACAGAGTAACTGACTGGCCTCAGAAGAAGGTTCCGGGGGGCGTTGATCTCAGCTCAAGCGCGGTTGGTCATTAACGGCTCCTCCCGCGTGCGAGGTCCGCTTTCAGCGCGACGAAGAGTTTTTCCGCCTTGCCCGGCTCCTGCGAGAAGAGATTCGTGACCTCGCTGGGATCGGTGCGGAGGTTGTAGAGCTGGAATTTGCTATTCGGGCCTTTGCCGGTGGTCTCGACGAGGTGGTCCGGGGTGAGGGTGCCGTCCTGAGCGACATAGACGCCTGAGGGCAGGATGAGTTTCCAATCGCCCTCGCGGATGGCGAGCGTGTAGGAGCCGTAGTTCACATGCACCATGCCGTGGCGAATGGGCTTCGCGGGCTTCTCGCCGAGCAGCAGCGGGGAGATGTCGAAACTGTCCTCACCGGCATCGCTCGGGAGCTTTTCGCCGATCAAGGAAGCGACCGTGGCGAGCATGTCGGCGAAGCAAATCAGTTCACCGCACGAACTGCCCAACTGGATCTTGCCCGGCCAACTCGCGATGAAGGGCATGTGGTGTCCGGCTTCGGTGAGGGCACCTTTCATGCCGTTCCATGGACCAGCGGCGCGGTGACCGAACTTCTCGATGTCCTGTGCATACCAGACCGGGCCGTTGTCGCTGGAGAAAAAGACGAGCGTGTTGTCCTTCAGCTTCAGCTTCTCCAAGGTCGCCATCACCTGGCCGATCATGGCGTCCACGTTCATCACATAGTCGCCGTATTGACCCGCGCTGCTCTTGCCCGCGAACTCGCCCGCCGTCGCCCATGGCGCATGAGGCGCGGGGATGGCGTAGTAGAGAAAGAATGGAGTGCTGGTCTTGGTGGGTGGTTCTGGGTTCTGGGTTTGCTTTTCGAGCCACGCATCCGCCTTGCTGGCGAGGGTCGAAAGGTAGCCATCGAACTTCCAATCCGGTGCGGCCAAGCCCTTGCGCCAATGCGCTCCCTGCGTCTGCGGATTCGTCACGTCTTCGCCAGGATGATCCTCGATGGTCTCGGTCGGCGGGACGACGAAGCGTTTGTTTTCGATCCACGCATAAGGCGCTTGCTCCGGCGCATCGAAGCCGAAGTAATAATCAAAGCCAAAGTCCAGCGGCGTCATTTTCAGCGTGCCATCCGCCTCGGCCTTCGTGGACATGCCCTGATGCCACTTGCCCACGCAAGCCGTCGCATAATTCTGTCGCTTCATCAGCGTCGCGAGATTCAGCCGACCCGGCTCATGCTGAAGCTGAGGCTGCGGAAAGTGCTTCTTTTCCAGGGCGCTCAAGTCGCCCTTCTTCGTCCGCTTTGCTGAAGCCGCGTTCCAATTGCGATACGGCATCCGCCCGCTGAGCAAGCTATACCGGCTCGGCACGCAGATGGATCCTCCCGCATGAGCGTCGGTGAAACGCATCCCTTCCGCAGCCAGCCTGTCGATGTGGGGCGTCGCGATCTTCGATTCGGGATTGAAGCAGCGCGGATCGCCATAGCCCATGTCATCGACGAGGATGAGGAGGATGTTGGGCGGGTCTGCTGCGAGGAGCGAAGAGCTGACGGCGAGCAGAAAAACAAGGTGTCTCATGGTCGCGCTGAAACGGCAGGCTTTGGCGGAACTTCACAAGAAAGCATTCATGCCCTCGCGCACATCGGTGCTGCCTGGCACATGCACGCATTCGAAAAGCTGTCCCGTGCCTGCTGCGTCACGCACGGAGTTGGAGTCGGGTAGGGTTTTCAACGCGGGTTTGCCCTCTGCGGGCGGAGGTGCGGACACGGTGGCTCACGAAAGTTGCCTCAAATGGTTCCTTTCCCGTAGGGAGAGGGCGTTCCCTTGCTGCCTCGAATCACAAAGACGTTGGGCCGGGAAAAGTCGGCCACGGAACTGAACCGGAGGGTCCGGTCGAAAATGAGGTGAAGACGGATCTGTTGCCGCTCGGCGAGGACCGCAAACGTGTTCCATGTTTCGTCGCGTTGCCGGGTGTATTTCTCTTTGTTGCCCATGTCTCCCGCGTCCGCGATGCGGAGGATCAGGTCCTTCGCGCCAAGCGTTGTCATCTTGTCAACGATCTGGCTGAACAGCTTCATGCCCGATTCATAATTGGGTATGTGGGGATAAAACGCGATGTGGTCGAAGTGCATCTGATCCGGCCGCATATCCACGACCGCGTTTAGGTTCATCCCCGCGAGGGCCACGGCATCGTCGCTGAGGGCATTGGCCGTCTTCGACAGGAGATACGTCGAGTCGATCTTGATGTGTTTGAATTTGGCCAGTTCGGTCCGATGGCCGGCGACCACGTCTTTGAGACAGTAGAGGTTCGGGCCGGCGTCGCAGACATCATCGCGCAAGTCGGCGGCGGCGGAGAGAGAGCCGCCAAGCCCGGTCGTGACCCGCTTTCCGCGGAGGGCTTGGACTTCCTTGCCTTGGGAAAAATGGCGCAGATCGCAGTAAAGATCTTCTTCGCTGTGGTAATGGAGATCGAGGATGTTCAAGTCGGCCTTGGCATCGAACGCATGCCCTGCCTGGGACAGCCGATGCACCGCAGAAGGAACCAGCACGCTCACAGCCGCGCGACCGCTCGATGCTAGCAATTCCGGTGTGGGTAAGTCCAGAACCAGGTTCTTTGGCGCCCGTTTCAGCAGCGACAGTTTGGATAAGACACCAGCCGCTTTCTTGCCGTCAATCCCCGTGCCATCCACCACGACGCGCACGCCGCGCCGATCCAGCCAATGCGCCTGCTCCATGACCCAGTTGTCGTCCAACGACAGGAACGCATCGGCGTCCACTTTGATCCCATCAAACCATTCGAAGAACGACGGCATTGCCTGAAGATAGCAGCGGATCTGTTCCAGCCCGGTCACCGCGAGCACTCGATTGGCAGGGCGGTTGGAGCATCGGATGGCGGGAAGTTCTTTGACGCCGCTCTCCTTCACGCGAATCCGGAACAAGCGGACGTCGCGCCCCTCAATGTGCGAGGCGTCGGACAGGCCGTAGTCCAGCGGAAGGCGGGGAGAGTTTCGCAAACCGGCCGGAGCGTAGGCAGCGCCTCCCGCTGCCGTTTTCAACTCGGCTTTGCCGTCATCGAGCAGGACCTCTTCCATCGATGTGATGGTGCCGATGTGTGAAGTGATGTGGAAGGGTTCGCTTTTCAATGTGTCATTGAAAAGGCCCAAGACGTATTCGCCACTGCGCGGCCGGGTCACCACATAATGCAGGGTCTTGTTGTCCACGGTGAACAAAGTCTGCCGGGCCGCCTCGTCGGCCAGGAGCTGCGTCGCGTGCTGCAACAGGGTGTGGGGCAGGTCCTTGACCATCTGGTCGGGTTGCCACCGCGCGGCATCGGGGGAGAGGTGTTGGGTCTGATTGAGACCGTAGTCGCTGAGAACCAGCACCAGCCCTCCCAGGCACTCGACGATCAGAGGCTTTCCCCCGACACTGCCAAGAACTCGGAGGCCCAGTGCCTTTGCATCCAAATCCTCACGGAGCGTCTCCAGCGAAAAGTCCGCTGATTCGGTGATCGTGCGAGTGCCGCAGGTGATGACCGACCCCCGAGCCACGGTGGTGGGCGACTGGTCGGCAAACCATTCGGGGAACACGCGGCGCGCCACGGCACCAAACAAGACGACTCGTCCTCGGTTGGTGTTGAGGTGCCATAGCACTTTGTCACGGACCACGGAAGGCGACTCCGGCGGCACGCCGCCCCAGACCAGCAATCCGTATCTGGCGAGCACCTCTTTTCGCGCGTCGCTCAGGATGAAATCTACGCTGTTACCAAAGGGAGTCGGGACGAGGGCGAAGTCTTCCCCCATGCTCTTTTCATAGACCATCTCTGATTGCAGATAGTGCGGATAGAACCAATCCACGAGCCCATGCATCTGGTAATCCCCCGGCGCATAAGGGGCGTCTCCGACGATCTTGAAATCAATGCCGCCGTTTCGTTGGATTTCCGGTGGCCGCCAGGCATTGGCGAATTCGCTGAGGATAGCCATCGGCGTCTGGACGGGGCCGGTCGGACCGAAGCTGGAGATGATCCCCGCTGCCTTGGCCGTGAAAACGCCCAGGAGAGAAGGGATTTTTTGAGTTGGCGACACTTTGATAAACTCGCCTGTCTCCCACTGAAAGAAGCGGACACCGTTTAGCCAGGACAAATAGAGTATCTGCCGGTTGAGAGCATAGCTCTTCCCATAATTTGGGCCCAATCTGAAGGGCGGTATGATGTAGTGGGCCGACTCCCGTTTCGACACAACGGCCTCGGCGTTCTTCAACTCGAGGTTGAGTTGACCTGAAAACTGGACGCCAAAGGGATGGGGATACTGCCGGGAGGCCGATCGTCCTGCCACCAGATTGAGGACGATACTCGCGCGGCTCCGATAGAACAGTTGGTTGGCGCTCATGCTCATGGCGCGTTGCTGCGCCACGTAATGAATGCCCCAGCCGCTATTGTGTTCCTGCATCATATACGGAACTGACGAGCGTTTGAGATTGGACTCGATGAAGTCGAAATACGCCGAGGGAAACACCTTTGCCCCAGGTCCTGCCGGAAGCCGACCGTAGTAATCGCTGAAGAATCGGGCAAAACCTTCATCGATCTCGGCAACCTGGCCCCCGCCAAAGATGAGATTGCGATGCGGTTTGAGGAAGGACTCAATCTTCGCCAGGTCATGGGCAATGGCTCGTTCGCCATTTTCTTCGACCCGGTTGATCTTTCCGATCCCTGCGAATTGAATCACAGGGATAATGGGCGCATCCAGAATGGCATCTGTGTTGGCTCTCGGCGGCGTTTCATCGAAGGAACGATCCGCAAGCGTATAGAACGTGTAAGGGATCCTCAGGGAGTGTCGGTGCGCCGGATAATTGGTCGGGTATTTGGTAAGCAACCGAGTCTGGTCGCCAAAAAAAGACCACTTGAACTGCGGAGCGCCGGACCACGCGTTTTCAGGATCGTCATCCACGTCGCTGAGAGAGGACAACACTGGAATCCCGTTGGCCCCCGTTTGGCTGGGCGCAGAATCAGCTTGGCCGGCACTGATGGAAATTCCATGAAACCACAGCCCTGCGCCCATCGCGCCGGACACTTTGATGAAATCGCGTCTGGGTATTCTACTCATGATTTTCAATTGAAAGGAAATAGGCTTTTCAAGCCCATGTGTTTAAGCCGGCGGCCCGATCGGGAATGAGGGGGTGCGAAAGCAAGATTAGTTTAATGATGAGCGCGAACGACAAGGGGGTCATTTTTTGGCATTCGCCTTCCGTTTGGGTGCCTCTTCGCGCGGATAGCGAACGACTTCGACGTCGTTCTTTTGTGCCGCACCCGGCGTGCTGCGGCCATCGGTGATGAGCTTCTCCAGCAGCGCCTTCATCTCGGCGACTTTCTCCGGCATCGCGGCGGCGAGGTTCTTGGTTTCGCCGAGGTCGTCAGCGAGGTTGTAAAGCTGGACGGACGGGAGGTCTTTGGCATTCGAATCCGTGTCGGCTGCCATAATGAGCTTCCACGGTCCTTGGCGCAGCGACGGGGTTCCGGTCGCGCAGATGGCTTGTCCGCGGATGGGTTTGTCCTCGCCTCGCAGGAGCGGCAGGAGGCTAAAACTGTCCTCACCAGCGTTGTCCGGCAACGTGGCTCCGACGACATCGGCGAAGGTGTGGATCAGGTCGGCCTGATGGACGAGCTGACCGCAGACGCCACCCGGTTTTACCACCTCCGGCCAGCGGATGATGAACGGCACGCGGTGACCGCCCTCGTAAACACTGGTCTTGTAGCCGCGCAATGGCCCGGCGGGGAAATGGCCCTTCGCCTCCAGATTCTTGATGGGGTGGCCGTCTTCCTGAGAATCCCGGGGATTCTCGCTCACGCCGGTGCCGACATAGATGGCTGGACCATTGTCGCTGCTGAGAATGACCATCGTGTTGCGGGTGGCTCCAGTTTCCTCAAGCGCTGCCATGACTTCGCCAACGACTGCGTCGGTCTGCATGACAAAGTCGGCGTAGTCGCCCAAGCCACTTTTGCCTTTCCATTCCTTCGTCGGGGCCAGCGGGGTGTGCGGCGAATTCAGCGCCAGATAGAGCAGGAACGGCTGGTTCTGATGGGCTTTGATCCACTCGACGGATTTCGCAGCGAACGCGGGGAGCGCCTGAACAGATTCGAACCCCGGTGCGCCTGGGCCTTCTCTGTTGAAGCGGCGCTCACCGGACATCACCAGCGGATTTTTTCGATCGTCGGAGAGGATCAGGAAGTTTTTCACCGCAGTGGGAGCTTCGGTGAAACGGTCGTTTTCGATCAACGCGTAAGGCGGCATGTCGAGCGACGCGCTGATGCCCAAGTAATAGTCGAAGCCATGGGTCGTGGGTCCGTTCTGGATCGTCCCTTCTGTCAAAGGTTGCGGCATGGTCACTCCCAGGTGCCACTTGCCGACGCACGCGGTCGCGTAGCCGTGCTGTTTGAGCAGTCCAGCAAGGGTCAGGCGGTCCGGCGCGAGCAAAGGCGGGCTCATCCCGCCGAGCACGCCCCGCTGAAGGCGCGTGCGCCAGTGGTAGCGCCCCGTGAGGAGGGTGTATCGCGAAGGCGTGCAAACGCCCGATGACGAGTGCCCGTCCGTGAAGCGCATGCCCTGCGACGCGAGCTTGTCGATGTTTGGCGTGGGGATCTTGCCGCGCTCGGGGTTGTTGCACTGCACATCGCCGTAGCCGAGGTCGTCGGCGTAGATGATAACGATGTTAGGTTTAATGTCAGCGGCGAGCACTGCCGTGAACGGCATGAGCAACAAGGCGACGAATTGAATGGCTTTCATAAATGGGATCGGGCTTCAACGTCGGTCGATGACAAAAGCTGGCCGCGAGAGCACGCCTTTCGACAGTGCTCCGTAGTGGTCGGCCAGAAGCCCTTCAAATCGGCGGCGGTGATGAGTTGGAGGCCGGTAGTGGCCACGGCGAGGTTGCAGAGGATGTTCGGCGGGTCTGCTGCGAGGAGCGAAGAGCTGAGGGCGAACAGAAAAACAAGGAGTCTCATGGTCGCGCTGAAACGGCAGGCTTCGGGGAAACTTCACCAGAATGCCGAAACAGCGCCGCGAACTCGGAATGTGCCCGGCGTGTCACTGTTTCACGCGAGGATCCCCTTCACCACATTCCCCTTCACTTCCGTCAGGCGCATGTCGCGTCCGGCGTAGCGGTAGGTAAGCTTGGTGTGCTCCAGGCCGAGGAGGTGGAGGATGGTGGCGTGCCAGTCGTGCATGTGGACGGGGTCGATGACGCTTTCGTAGCCGAACTCGTCGGTCTCGCCGAAACTGAATCCGGGCTTCACGCCGGCTCCGGCGAACCAGGTGGTGTAGCCGGTGTGGTTGTGGTCGCGGCCATCGGCGATCTGCGCATACGGCGTGCGGCCAAACTCACCGGCGAAGATGACGAGCGTGTCTTTGAGCAGGCCACGGCCTTCGAGATCGGTGAGGAGGCCCGCGATGGGGCCATCGACGGCGGCGGCGTGTTTGCCATGGTCCTCGGTGAGGTTGCGATGCTGGTCCCAGCCGCCGTGATTGACTTCGACGAAGCGCACTCCGGCCTCCAACATGCGTCGCGCCATGAGGCACTGGCGGCCAAAGTCATCGGTGGTGGTGTCGCCGATGCCGTAGAGTTTTTTTACGGTGTCGGACTCGCTTTCGATGTCGAGCACGCTGGGCAGGGCGTCCTGCATGCGGAAGGCGAGTTCGTGCGACTCG
>Ga0247832_1007544_pt1 | contig 11275 bp, 10 predicted proteins | sample LaCruzMarch2015__10_FD_192407 | JGI IMG/M metagenome (GOLD analysis project Ga0247832, IMG submission 192407) | Freshwater microbial communities from meromictic Lake La Cruz, Castile-La Mancha, Spain - LaCruzMarch2015_4m | ecosystem: Environmental > Aquatic > Freshwater > Lake | place: Spain...
GGTACCCGTACGTTTGGGCTGGTTTGTACTTGTCGGTAGTAATTGATATAAATTGGGTGTGTCGGGGACTCTTCTGTGTCGCAACGACACGCAATGTCGGCCAAGATTTGGCGACATTGACACGTGTTGGCGACATGTCGGCGACATGTCGGCGACATGTCGGCGACATGTGGAGCTAAGCAAGTAGAATCGCCTTTTTTGTACCAAGGCTTCTCAATTCTCAAACGGCAGTTTTCTCAAATTCCTCTCTCAGAACAGGAATCTGTGCCACGCGGTGCGACCTAGCGATTTTTTTGGCCACCATGGGATTTCCGTCGTCGTTGTGAGGGGAGACTATCGTATCTACTGCATATCCCAGTAATCCCGTGCTAGTTTTTAGATGCATTGTCACAAGCCCCCGACTCGTTCGCCATTAAAAACTAGCACGGGATTACAATATCTGTGGGGTTCAACGGACGCCAAATCTGTACGAGAAACGCTTAACGGCCTGCACGCCATGAGCAGCATCGCCGCCGTATGGACTTGTTTGCCTACTTCGGAGGATAATCTGCCAGCGAACGATAAAACCAGTTGCATGAGGACTTACTTAGGCTGAGATGAGACGATGAAGGGATTGACACGAACAATGTGGCTGAGATGAGACGATGAACAGATTGACACGAAAAATGTGGTGTACGATGTGAGAGGATGTGGACAAAGGCGGTTGTGGCCAGATCAAGACAATGAAGGAAGTGATACAAACAGACAACGCGCGGCGAAGGAGGCTCGGATATATTTTCTTTGTGTTCATACGAATGACGTGCGAAGAAGGCAGACATTGATGAAGATCTGCGTCGATGCAACAACGAATAACAAAGGTCAAAGGTGGTTGCACTTGCGGATGCAATAGATTGGGCTGCGACGGCACGCAGCTAATATGGCTTTGTCCTTCCCTTGTTGGCTTGACGAAGATTGTCTTGTGTGTATGCCATTGATTGTCCATGAGTCTAATAGTCAAATGCATTTAGGATTAAATAATAGGAGTATCAGTTAAACAACAAACAATTATCACAACAACGTTTTGATGATACAGGCCGATTAGTTCTTGTGTCATTCTTGTGGAATGAGAACTTAATGCACTCATCATGTGATACCTTCACCATGTCACATGTACCCTTGTAGTAGTTGCAATATATTGTTTGCTATGACCCTGGCTATAATGGCCAGTTGGGTCTTCTGGCTATAACATTAATATACAAAATAAAATAATGGTACTTAAACTCATACATATATATACAGTAGATCTACTATGAGTATGAAGTGGGTGGGGGGTCTCAATCATAATGTACAGAGCATACCCATGTCAAAAACTGACAGGATATCTCAGTTAGGTCTCAGAGGGCAGATATCAGTGTGGGGTTGCATCCTTATGACCTATAGTCACAATAGAAGGTGCTAAAACACTAAACACAGACCTCCTTTGAGTATGAACTCTGCTGACGACTTGCCAGATGTCTGGTATTGCAGCATGAATACTTGGAACATGAATCTAGCATCGTGTACTGCCCTCGAAGACAAGTAAAGGAAGGAAATCTTAAGAAAGCTTAAATGTAAAGTAATTAGATCCAATTAAATATATATAATACAATTCAGCACCTTTGACAGTGCCTAGTGGTCATAAGGATGCAGCTCCAGCCTTATTATATGCTCTATGGACCTAACAGTGATGTGCTTGGTGTAGAAGCTGGATCCTCTGTTAGTACATATGATTGAGACCCCACATCCAGTTCATACTCATAGCAGGTCTTCTTTATATATATATAACGTGTTTCAGCACCTTCGACAGTGCCTAGTGGTCATAAGGATGTAACCCCAGCCAGATATATGCTCTCAGGGACCTAAGAGTGAAGTGCTTGGTGTAGAAGCTGGATCCTCTGTTACTACTTATGATTGAGACCCCACATCCAGTTCATACTCATAGCAGGTCTTCTTTATATATATATAAAGTGTTTCATCAACTGCTACAGTGGCTGAAGGTCATAAGGATGTAACCCCAGCCTGATATAAGCTCTCTGGGTCATGAGACCTGAGATTGGATGTTAGTGGTGTAGAAGGTAGAGTCTCTGTAGGAATATGACCACTACCAGCATATAAACAACATCAAACACCTTTTACATGTATGGACTGGATGTGATACGAGTATGAAGTTTGCGAGGGGCCCCAATCATCAAATCCCACAGCCATGTCAGAGTGCTTGTCAAATGGGTAACTACTACTGACATGAACAACACAGTGGGGTTACATCCTTATGACCACCAGCCACAGTAGAAGGTGCTGAAACACTTCTTATATATATAGCATAGAAGTGCAGTCCACAGTCCACTCTACAGTGATTTCCTGCCTTAACCATGACATAGTGGTCTGATAGGTGTTCCAAACTGTGATACATGATGCCAAGTAACATGCTGGAACTGTATTAATATTAAGCTGCAACAATAGGCCCACTATCCACATATAAATAACATCAAACACCTTTTATTTAAAAAGCTTCGCAGAGATGGCTTCTACACGAGGATGTATGGGGAATTTTGGTATGTACAAAGCAAAATAAAAAGGGGGGAATTAGTACGTATAAATACTTACGTACGTTTTCTAAACTAGGGACAACCACAGTGGCCTGTAGCCGCGAGTCCCCTCCGTCGTCCATAGGCCGCCATCACGCCAGCCCCTACGCTCTACAACCACCTCCGCCCCCCCTCTCCTCCTGTGTGAAGATGCCGCCGAAGAAGGTTGTTCCGTTGCCGAAAAAGGTGGCTCATTCGTCGTCCAATGAGTTGGACAACAAGTCGTCCGACGACGATTGTGAAGTAGTAGAAACGAATGTCCTGAAGAAGGAAGAAAAAATCATCGTCCTCCATACAACAACAGCCGTCGCAGCAATTGCAACAGCAGGGGGGGAAGTAATGGAGGAGGATATACGATCGTCAACAAACAACAACTACTACAGTTACTACGTCCTCCATGTCCACTCATCACCATTATCACCTGAATTTGATACAACATACATTCCCCACCCATTTATCCCAAGAGTAAAGACAATGCTACCTTTATTGAGAATTGGTTTATTTTAGTCAAGGCTATTATTGAATTACTTTTTCCCGATGGATCTCAGTGGTGATGAGAATGTACGTAAACGTGAATTACGACAAGTGATGGATGCCTTTGAATATTATGTAATGTGGGGTAGTAATATTAAGTACAAATACTGTGGGCAATTACTTTTATTAGTTGATGGGGGGGAAGTGTACGGTATTATGACCATTATAAATTGACAGCAATGCACGACAAAAACACAACAATCAAACAGATTGCAATAAATACAAAGATGGTGGTGGTATAAAGTAGAGAGGTGGTAAATGATAATTAGATTATTTGTAGCGAATCTTTAATATATATCTACGTCTTAATAGATACAATCGATCAACTCATTATTTACTATTAATTGATAAACAAACCCCATTTTAATAATTTGACCACCATTAGAACCGTCTTGACAAGGGCGTCATAATGCTGAAACAGCTGCCTCACTACACTATACACTAGGTACGCTTCGTTCGCCCCAAGTATTGTACTCAATAATAGGAGTACTAATATCTAATAATACCAATGATACAACTAAAAGGACGGTGGTCTCGGCACGCCTCGAATCGAGTGCTGTAGAAAAAGACAGCCACTCGTCTCACTTGTTTGCCTTGCCTTCTCCAATATTGATGCCTCCTCTCACTCTGGACCCGACCCAATTTCCCCCCTACTTGACGACAGGGACGACAGGGGAATAGATGAGCCTCCTCACACACGCATGCTATTGACAAAAGTGAGGTGCCAAAAGAGCACAAGGCAATGCTCTTTCTGATGGTACTAACGGCGCTCGTCAAGCACCCACAGCGGGCAACAGAACAAGACGTGTCGTCGACTACGCGGCTTCCTGACTCTGGGAACGAATTGTTTTTCGTCCCAAGTAAAAGTTCATTGGGCCAAAGTGTTACCACTCTCTTGCAATGGATAATATTTTAGATGGGTTGAACTGGATCCGACTCAGCTCGTCAGAGACAACACAAAATTGTTCCTTGCCGACGGATACCATATTCATCCTCTTCATGTTAGTAGTAGAATAATCGGCCCACGCGCAAGCAACCACCAACGCCCTTCACCATGGCTGCCGCTATGCTCGCTCCCACTCTACTGACGTCGACTCCGTCGACCTTCAGGGAGTTCCTGATCGCGCCGAATGATCATTACACCGGTAATTACACCGCCCTCATGCTAAACTTCGCCATTGATGGTGCCGCTGTCGTGGCGACACCCGCTACCGTCCGAGCCCAAGTAGTTGAAGCCACCGCCCAACAGGTAGCCTTCGTCAACGGCAAGCTCCAGCCATTCTTCCTCCCATTCACCATCAAGCCTGCTTTGGGTATGGCCGAGGACGCATCAATTCACAACAAGGTGCACGCGTTCTGGGGTGAACTTATTCAGGGTGCGGCCACCTTAGTGCACTTGCCCGACGACGTCGTCAACTTGGCCAATCAAGTCCAAGTGCCGACTTTGATGAGTGCTAAGATCCTCCTGGCTGCCAATGCAACACTGACCACCTTCGGACCGTATGCCGTTGGCGATCTTGATACCAAGATTGTCCGCACCCGCAAGCCGCAAGGTCTGTATCATGCCTGCAAAGTATCTGGGATACTTCCTATCACACAAGCACAAGGATGGGGTGGAGCCACGTCAATTCTTGGAGGAGATGCATCCGGTTATCGAAGCCGATGGCAACGCCATCGCCCTCAAACCCTTCATAACCTTCACCATCTCATCCATGACCAAGACCGTAGACAAGGCGGACAAGGCTCCGGACCATCAGACGTGCTAGCGGCAGCGCCAGCACCCGTGGCTCGCAATACAACCCTCGTCCTCACCCACTCACAGATCCTTCTGCACTCTCACCTCACTGGTCTAGGGAAGCATGGAGGCGGAGGCATGAATTTGGCACTCCTCATATCGGCTATTAATGATGGTCACTCTCAAGCTGCTATTCGTGCCAACGACAAGCGCCAGGAGCGTAAGGCCAAGGAAGTCAAGACAGTGGAGTCTATGCTGGGCAAGGGGCAAGGACCATCTAGCCCACCTTCTCCGCCTCTGTGGTGTCGCAACGGAAGCTGAATTATCTTCCTGGCTGGTGCTCCCAAGGCAAGTTGGTTAGTGGTCCTCCAAAATGCGATCCGATCCAGCAAGAGTACATTAATCAAGGCTTCTTGTATGAGCATCACCTCCCAAATCTGAGTTTTCTCACTAACTGCAAAAGCATGAACTGGGTACCGTTTGCAGATTCACTTGAAGGTGGGTCGGTTGCCAACCCATTTCAGTTCACGGATACAAATGAAGAGGCATTCCACAGCCTTAACAGCCAACTCCAACTCATCATGAATGATGACGCTGCCTCGTCGTTAGCCGATGCTCAGGTCCTGTTGAAGAACAAACCAACTATTCCAGGCCCTGAGGATTCCATCAACATCCTCCGCCTAATGAAAGTTCTTAACAGCGTCGTGTTGCCCATTGGGCACCCGCTCACCGTGTACTTGAGTAAGCACCTTGAGATAATGAAGTCCTTTGAGCAACCCTGGGCCAATCACTTGACATTTGAGCCAAGCAAATGCCAACTCAGAGGATTTTACCACGCGAAGTTCATCCAACTCAAGCGGAGAGGGCGAGGCATTATCAGCTTAAGAAGGAAAGTGGGTTTTACGACGATAAGAAGAAGCGCAAGGTTGCCGAAGTTGGCACCAGCGATGACGGCGCTGAGACGGCGACTGGTACTAACTCTACCAATTCCCTAAGCCAGAGAAATGAGACATATTTAGATTGTGGTCCAAAGGGACACTCTACTAACGACACCATTGTGCTGAGTCATCTGAATGGGTGAAACTCCCTTCGATTGGAGCGAAGAGCTCGAGCTCAGCGATATTTTGATACCTTCAGCCTTCTGAGCGGATAGACATTGGCGGACTTTTTAAGAGTTCAACAAGCTGAAAAGTGGTCTGACAGGTGGAGACATAGCCGTAGATGTATTGCGAATGTGAGAAAGGAAATCATTACTGCCACCATGTCATTTAAATCAACAAACATAATTTACAAAAATCTAAATTGATTACTTGTCCCGAACAAGTGAGCAATTTCTCAACCCAAAATCAATGTTCACTGTCTACTAGCTCCTGGCAAGAATCCGTTAATTGGTTGTACAGGTGCAGAGGCAGCTTGATGACACGACCATGTTTTTCAATTTCGAGTGATTGTTTCCAAGCACCCCCCCAAACTTCCGTGTCATTGTGATTAATCCCTAATTCAACCAGTGCTTGTTTGTACTTTGCACAAAGCTGGGACACCAGATTGCTGATTTCACGCGACCTGTTACCCTTACACATCAAATTCTGCACCTCCTTGAGCCAGAAGCTATCAACCCCTTTCCAGCCGGGCTGGCTATAAAGTTGGTTCTTCTTGGCATATGCTCCTAGAAAAAGCTTACAGCCATCTTTGGCATCTTCCATTGTTTGCCACTGCTCATCGCCATCACTGAATCGACAGAGCACCTTGATTTTTCCATTCTTGTCACATTTGTGGCTGATGATTTCACATACGTCTTCCTCGTCCATGTGATCTGAGAGCCACTTGGAAAACTTTTCTGGAAGTATATCCCTCTCAAGCAGGCGTTTCTCCATTACATACTCTTTGAGCGGATTGGGAGGACGACAGAGATTCAATTTCTTCTGCATGTCTTGTGCTGATATCCATTCATTCTTGTCAGACACCCGCCATTTGCAGTGAAAATGAACCGAGGCCTTTGTTTGTTCCCCAATACTTGCTGACTTCGATCTCTTTCCGAGGGGTAGGGTCCTATTTTTGTGACAAATCACCTCTGAGATGAAGTCTTTTCCGTTAAATATTTGTCCCAGAGTCAGACAAACGATTTTCCTCTTCTTCTGCCCCTTCTTTGGTCTCTGTCCATTCGGTGGTTTGATTTCGACGCGGTACAAATCATCACCAACCTTTTGCTCTACAATGGCATCACATGGCTTCCCATCATCCATATATTGGAATTCCACTCCGATGACGTCGTCGCATAAAACTTTCCCCGGAACCGAGGCATCATCGGTGTCATCAAGAGTCATACTATCAAGAATACTTCTTTCCCAAACACAAGAATACGTGTCTCCGTCCAGATCACCATTATTAATATTTGGGGGCAATTCTTCACAGAGAGGAAACACGACGGCTCCATAATTTACCATATTGAAGAATTGACGTGCATCTTCTGGCATATCTTGCTGAGATGCTACCTTCAAAACGACCCCATCTTTTCCTGTTGTGCACGGGTGCTGCAATGCAACACATCAAGGAAGATACTTCAAATGATATTCATAACGCACCAACGGCAAAACAAATAATATTTACTCACCCTTGTTATCAAAACTTGGGGCGGAGTCAAATCACCCAGCCCTGTGAGAAATATCTGTCCGCTGGGGATGGAACCAGTGGAATCGCACACTCCAACAAAAGTCCCGTGCTTGAAAGTGTGTTTTGCCTCTTCAATACTGCCAATCTGCGACAATTTAGTTTCATCTACAAAAATGGATGAGATATAGACAATGGTTGTTCTTCAGCAAGTCCATAACTTGATATGGCCTGTTATAAAATGAAAGCAAACGAGGGAACTTACAGCTTTGAATGACCAGATCATTCACGCCTTTACCACGGAGCACATCATTAAAGTGCTTCGAAGGTGGCTTGAGCTTCTTGAGTTGCTTAAGAGTCGGATTATTCTTCGGATCATCATTAAACAGCTTTTCAAAGCACTCTTGTGGCTTCGAAGGGAAGCATGCAATGATAATTAGGGCGACGTCTGAATGGCATGGCTTTGTTTTGCTCTTAGGAACCTTTACCATTGACGTTGGTACCTGGATTTTATACTTCTCGATGTCGTTCTTAACGAACAACATGCCCTTTGCAATGCCAATTGAGCCTGGACCAACTAATCGAACTTGAATTGCATAAACACGTTGTGCCGGCTTGGACTTCCCCAAAAGTTCAACTAGGTATTCCGGGTGGATAAAGCCACAGCCAAGGTGGCCATTTTCATCGATAACTTCAAAGTTATCCTGTTTCACCCTATGAAAGCAAAATTGCTTACCGCCTGGTTGGCGACAAGCTGAAGAGAATAACAACTTTAACCTGGCAAGTGTCTTGTGCGGTCCTTCTTCGTAAGTCAGAGTTTCGAAATCACCCATTGACAAGAGAACTGACTTTAAGCTCAAGTTTGGAAGAGAACCACCTGAAACGCGAAGATAGTAATTCTTGTAATACATTTGGCCCACTGAATCGGGAAATATATTAACTAGCTTTGATCGGGTAAAGAAAGTTCAAACAGAGACATTCACTACTTACTGCGGTCTTCTCCGTATCCTCTTCCTTTCCTTTTTATCAAATGACTAAATACGATTTTTAACTTTTCACCATTCCTTGTTGTCATGACATGGGGTGGTAGACCTTTTGATAGAGGACATTCGGTAACACGCATGCAATCACCCCACATAGATGCGAAGTAATAGGCATCCGGTTCGTACCTCTCCACTGGGGGCACATTAAACTCGTGTAAGCTCTCGGCATTCTCTTTCTTGAGTTTGGGTCTTTTCTTCGCCGACATGTCCAAACCTGTTGGGTGACCGCTAATTGTGGCAGATGCTGACGACGACGAGGACGGCGATTGAGTTGGCACGGACGTCCATACACCCTCATCCTCTGAAAACCGGCTATCATTGTCATCATGATCAGCGTTGCCTTCATATATTCTGGAACTAGATGAGACAATATTTCCCGTGAGATGGCCAACTTCAACACCAGACAATGATTTCACATCCGAGAACAAACTGGCATCATCATCGGACGGAGTCGAAACATCCGAGAACAAACTGGCATCATCATCAGATGGAGTCAACATACTAAAGTGATTCCCTTCGACATTGGAAGGAAACAAGTCAGCATCATCGTCACTGATAGAAGAGTCATCATTGCCACCGTCGAATGTTGTTGGCTTCTTATTCTTCGTCCCTTTCTGAGGAGTGACGAACTTGGGCGCATCATCTTCTTCCATTTCCGCTGGTCTCTCGCGGAGGGATGTGGCATACATGCCGAATTTGGCAAGCCTGCCGTCTTTCTTGGACCTTGTCGATGCAAGCGTAGGCGCTGCATCGCTTTCGTCATCGCTGAGGGTCAGGTCTATCATTGTGAGACGAAATTCCCCTCCCGTCCCTAACCCCGCTTCTGGAGCAACTAAGACCGGTGGTCCCAATGCCTCACTGATAACTAGGTCGGGGGTGATTCCTGTACTATCATTATTATTATTCTTCTTGAATGATGATGCTGTTGTTCGTCCACTCTCACATCGTGGCGACAATGATGTCCATGAAATGACCTTACAAGGGAAGTACATATTGGCATGTTTCCATAATATTTCAATATTATTCCCGGGAGTTAGTAATGTGTAGTCATTAATTGTCGGATCTACTTTCTCCATAACTTGTATCATTTTCTTTTGTCTCGTTTTTCTCCCCCTCCCGTTCACACCAACAATGTCATTGTCGTTGTCATCGTCTTCATCATCACGGTAGGGACGAAAAGTTTCAATGGTCATATCTACCATTTCTTGCTCACCATCATCATACTCTATAACTGCCACACCCGCGGAGTCTCCATGTAGTAGTGATTTTTGACGCTGTAATCGTACATACCGATCAACATGTCCAGTTGATGCGACATTGGCAATTGGTTCCCAGGTATCATCTTGGGCAGTGTAGCCCTTCCATCGTGTTTTATAGAGTGATTTACCATATTCATCAATTCTTAGATGAAGTTATTATTATTATTGTCATTTGTTTATTGTAGAGAGAAGAGAGAAGGTCGTGAGAAGTTGGACAAAGAAACAAGAATAATATAGATAATGATATTGCTAAAACCTCTCGTCTATGTTGGTCCGATAATAGATATAATAATAAAAATGATAATACGTGCTTCTTTGATCACTCACCTGTGATCTACAATTCTTTCAACCTTGAATAATCCCTCCTCATCATTGTCATCATCTTCGTCATCTTCCTCCGACAACGATTCGTTTGCGAGTATCGTCCTCGTCCCTCTCTTCCGTTTGACGGAGGAGGCAGCGGTGGTGGTAATAGTAGTGGTATTACGACTGACGGAACAACGATGACGACTCCTCGTTGTTGACTGCCGCTTCTTCGTCGGCGGCGGCTCCGTCGATACCGACGATGATGACGGCTTCTTCATCACTAGCCTCTTTGGAGGGCCTCGAGTTGGCACGGATGTCCGTCCAACATCATCATCCTCCGAAAACCGGCTATCATTGTCATCATCATGATCGGCGTTGCCGTCGTCGGGGGCGTTTCCTTCATCGGGGTATGCTCCCTCCCCCTCTGCATCGGAGCTGGCGGCGACGGCCGACGCCGGCGATTCGTCCCCGTGCCCGTCCTCCTTCCCGTATATCTCGTCAACCTCCGGTGGCCGTCTTGCCGTCCTTTTACTGCGAGGTTCGCCTTGCGATAATTCTGCCACTTCCTCCTCGTCATCCCTTCGTCGCTTCTCAATCTCATGCGTAAGTGCTCTGAAAGTCGCCGTATCATGTGATTTATTGCCTCGTGCCTCGGAAGTCGCCGTTTCATCCGAGTTTGCGCCACGATGAGTCGACGACCGATTCTGCCGCATTGGCGCATTCTGCGTCCTCCCCTTCGATGATGACGATGAAACGCCGATTGCCGGTTTTCGTTTCGTCACATCCGGGTCCGATATGGCGAGAGTTTGCAATTCGATTAAACTCAAATCCTCGCCGTCCCCATCATCGTAGACGCATCGTCGATCCTTGCCCCCCCCGGCCGAAGGACGTATTCGCACGACGGTACCGGTAAACCATCCGCCGTCGAATTCCTTGCGGAATTTATATCCCACGTCGCCCACGACGTCGACGACTGTATTTGGCCCTCTCTTCGTCGCTGCCTCCGAGATCGTCATCTCCTGAACTTGAGGTTTAATCTATTATTACGTAGGATGCGGTAATAAATGAGAGTGCTGATGGCGTAATATCCACAGCAAATAAGACTGTTCGGCGGAGCTAAACCATCAAACCCTGCAAAGGTTGGAAGACGACCTGGGTTTTTTTTGTTCTCGCCTTTTGCTTTTCCAC
>Ga0247832_1007548_pt1 | contig 11271 bp, 13 predicted proteins | sample LaCruzMarch2015__10_FD_192407 | JGI IMG/M metagenome (GOLD analysis project Ga0247832, IMG submission 192407) | Freshwater microbial communities from meromictic Lake La Cruz, Castile-La Mancha, Spain - LaCruzMarch2015_4m | ecosystem: Environmental > Aquatic > Freshwater > Lake | place: Spain...
CCACTGTTGAAGGTGCTGAACTGCATTATATATGTATAAAGAAGACCTGCTATGAGTATGAAGTGTGTCGGGGGTCTCAATCATAAGAAGAAACAGAACCCATCTCTTATACCAACAACATCCACTCTCAGGTCCCAAAGGGCAGATATCAGGGTGTGGCTGCATCCTTATGACCGGTAGCCACTGTTGAAGGTGCTGAATTGCATTATATATGTATAATGAAGACCTGCTAAGAGTATGAAGTGTGTGGGGGGTCTCAATCATAAGAACAAACAGAGACCCATCTCTTATACCAACAACATCCACTCTCAGGTCTCAGGTCCCAGAGAGCAGATATCAGGGTGTGGCTGCATCCTTATGACCGGTAGCCACTTTTAAAGGTGCTGAATTGCATTGTATATGTATAAAGAAGACCTGCTATGAGTATGAAGTGTGTGGGGGGTCTCAATCATAAGAACAAACAGAGACCCACCTCCTATACCAACAACATCCACTCTCAGGTCCCAGAGGGCAGATATCAGGGTGTGGCTGCATCCTTATGACCGGTAGCCACTGTTGAAGGTGCTGAATTGCATTATATATGTATAAAGAAGACCTGCTATGAGTATGAAGTGTGTGGGGGGTCTCAATCATAAGAACAAACAGAGACCCACCTCCTATACCAACAACATCCACTCTCAGGTCCCAGAGGGCAGATACTAAGATCCTCATGCCTAGAGCCACTATAGCCTTATGATTGTGACAATAAGATATTTGTTTTATTTTATTATTATGGCAATGTAAATTCCTGGGTATTATGTCTAATAATTTACATTTAATATGTCTTAGTCTTACCATTTTTTTTGCTTCATCCAAAGTCTTCTGTTCAACCTGAAGTAATAATTGTGATAGAGTCCACACACTTTCCTTCCCAAATTGACTCAGTGTTTCTACTAATCTTGTTGTTTCAGGCACTAACTTTGCCTGCTTAACTTTTGAAATTTTACTGTCAGAATGTTTTCACTTTCTTGACTTGGCATCCACGGCTGCAATTTGTCCAACCACTAAGTACTTTTTGTATCCATCCTTGCTGGTGTTACTGGGTGGTAGGTGTTGCTGATGCTAGGAATGCTCAGTTGACCGATGGAATTGCAGTTGGGTCATGCCAAGTGATGCCAATCTGGGAGGTGAGGCATCTAGAACCTGGTCATCAAACTTCCTTGGACTATCCATGCCAAAATAGCCTATTCGGATGACATAACATTCCTGTCTTTTATTACTACTACCCAACATCATCTTCTTTTTCTCCATTTCAAAGGCCACATCTGAAAAGTAATACCCTCAGAAATAATTCCCACTGCGTACGCTTGTATAACATCCCATTTGTGTATCTGGCCAAATCTGCTGCGACAAGTAGCGCCATATAATTCTCATGGGACATTCCAAATCGATTTGCCAAATGGAAGCCATGTGCATGGCTTGTATTGAGTATTGAGTGTGTACCAAAATGATTTTGCACTTGATAGGTAAATCAGGAGATGGTGGCTATCAGGTAACTTCATCAGCTCCTCTGACTCGTTTTGCTGTGTGCAAGACAGCACGGGATACCTGCTGCGGTTCAGGCCATTGTCTGGATGACACCTTGTATGAAAAACGCATTGACGAATATCTATCCTGTGGAGGAAAGTGTCCTCAGTCGCCTACTTTAGTAGTAAGGAAGGAGATAGTACATACAATAGAGGATGAATGGTATTGGGACTAAAAGGAGGATACGGTAATGAATGCAGTTACAGTTAGTTAGGAGTACTGATTTCCAACAGCTACAACAAACATCAACTAAACATTCAACTTTGCTGCGGCCTTGGCAATTAGCGGACTCATCAATGGATCTGAAATGTACTTCATAAAATTCATGGGATTCTCAAGACAATCTTGCACAGCCTTTTTAAACTTGGGATTTTCCTCCACCATTGCTTTGATTTCAGGATCATCCAATATTGACTTAACTTTGTTTACATTCTGCTCCGTGGGTGTAGGCATCATAATGGGATCAGTATCCATATTGTTCTTTGCCTTCTTCGCACCGGCATCTTGTAGTAGTAGCAAGTTTTGCTTTTGCAATGCAAGAGTTTTACCCTTACCCCTCATATCTCCCTTGCCATCCAACTGGAATGGGCTGATTCGTACTCCATATCGATTCGTTGTGGGATCGAGAGGGCTGACAATCATTCCCTCCATATCGTTGTATTGAGCAGCCTTCACCAAGCCTTGAATCTTGACCGAGTCACCTGCACTGGGCGTCCACGACGAACCATTGTCGTTGGAATCCACATTCATCTTGTCGTCTCCCTCATCGTTTCGTCCCGAGTTCATTTGTTCATCATACAATCGCTTGGGGCAGCCCGAATTCTCCAATGGCTTATCCTCCGATGAAGGAGGATTTTTCACCATAAACTTGGAAAATCTGCGTAAAGCGTCAACACCGGTAACCTCCTCGGCTAATAGCGGCACCTCACATATCCCATCCAATATTTCCTCCGTCTCAGGGAACTTCTTCAATAGGCCTAGGTACTTTTCCTGAATTCCCTTCCGTGCCGTGGTCAATCGACATGCGTGAATAGTCTTTGATAGAAGCTCCTTGTCCAAAGCTACTATACCAATTTCAGAAAGTTCTTCAAGCTCAACTAACTCCTCCTTGGTCAGTGCACTATCAACCACTAGTTGGTTCACAATGACATGAGACGCTCGAACCTTATTCTTCTTTAACTCTTGCAACAGGCGTTGACTTTCCGATACTGACAGGTATTCGGCGATGCATACCACAACGAAACGCGTACGGCGTTGGTCTTGTAGCATGAGTGCTACCTTTTGTATACCCCTCTTGTAATTCTCAAGCATGGTTGCAACCTCTTCTTTTGCACGTTTACGATTCAACGACGCCGACGATGCCATACCCTTCATAACATCCCAGTACGTCCAGATCGTAGACTGCCATCCCTGTAGCTTCTCAATGCCTGCTTGTAGTATGTCTGGCATGCCCAAAAGCTTGAGTGTATGACCTGTCGGTGCTGTATCAAAGACGATGAGATCGTACCGATCACTCTCAATATGTTCAATTGCCGAAGAGAGTGCTGTGGCCTCGTCTATCCCAGGTATACCAGATAGCCATTCCTGGAAGCCCTCAATCTTCTTGAGCATATCATTACTCTCCTGATTCTCCTCATCATCTTTGCTGCCAGACGACGACGTCTCGGTTGCGAATTCTTTGGCCAAATCAGCCCATCGTCCAAGTTCACGTTTCATCGTTTCCGCCGGATCAACCTCCATGACATGCAAACTCCCCGATGTCATAGTACCCGGACATGAGGGTTCGTTTGTAAAGTCTTTGAGGAAGGCATCACTCAATGAATGTGCTGGATCCGTAGACACAAGTAATACGCGTTTACCGCAATGTTCAGCGAAAAGCGTCGCGATGGCCGAAGAAGATGTTGTTTTGCCCACACCACCTTTACCACCAACGAAAACAAATTTGAGATCATCGTCGGAGCTGACATTGCCGATGGCAGAATAGAGGAGGGAATCGAGCGACATGACGATGGTGCTTTGTGTCGATCGAGTTCGATGGAGAATGGAAAAGGTGTGTTATATTTACCGTCTACGTAACTAAGTAACTATGCGGGTGTCAAATAAAGAGAAAATGAGAACCCTGGCACGGCATGCAAAATCTTGGACTGCAACACGGCGCAGACACTATCCATTGGCATCACCATTGAACCCCCATGACTTCACCCGTCAAGCAGTCGCCGTCCAATCTTAACAACTACTTCCACCAACAAGTGTCATATGACGAAGACGATGTAATGGCCAATGATATGAAAGATGAAAGCCCCACGGAGTTGGCCCTGCTCCTGACATCTGTGGCATCCATCGCCAAGAGGGAGATGGCACAACTGAATGCATCTTCATTTATGGATTACAACAACTATCCGTGCTTCCCTGATCTAGGCCCCTCCACATCCTTCGAATGTGATGATACTTCTCGCATATATTACACTGAAGTTATTGTTCCTTCTCATCCACTGATGCACGCAGGGATGCATGATGATCATGTTGTGAAGACGCGTGCAGTCTCCATCGACATTCCACGCCGCACCCAAGCAAACTACAAGCAATCATATCCGACGGTCCCCGCCCCTGTAGACTACGAGGACGAGGCCATTCCTACTTTGCTGCAGTTGTGCAGTACTCGCAGACTGTCTACTAGTCCGATATGCATCTCGCCAATGACATCCCTTCTCTCTCTTCCTCCTCCACCTCTCATCATGGAGTCGTCGAGTGATCATACGAATCATCAGAAGAAGCGTTGCATTGTCAAGACTGCGCTTGTCGAATGTGACATTCAACCTCGCACAGTCTCGCTGGCAGAAGGAATGGTTGACAATCGTACTCCATCATCGTCGAGACCGACTCTGGCCTCTCTGTCCGTGAACAATGATCCAACAAAACCGATGAAGATTATATTACGGAGGAGATTGAATTGGAAGAATTATCCCGAACTTGAGGAGTTCCTCATTGGTGAGAACAAACCAAATCTGGTCCAATGCTTTTATTTGTCATTGTATTGATCGTGTACGTAGCTGACTATCCAATATTGCTCCAATTATATACCAGCCAATCGCGAGGAGTATCTCCGACACAGTGCCCTCAACTACACCATGCAGCAGAAGAAGTATAACAATTGTCTCACACTTCGTATGATCAAGTTGGCCGCCAATTGTGGCTATTGCTTCGACAACACCGAATTCTCGTTCGTGACTGTTAGAGATCGGATTCGATGCTACTACAAGTCCTACGTCCAAAGTATGAAGAAAAGAGGTGTTATTATCGGGTACGCCGCAAGAAAAGCAGGGAAGGAAGAGCTTGAGGAAAGTGTACACACAACATCTGGGAAGATTTACGTTCCAAAGAATAGAATTAAAAGGACATGAATTATATTTGCTTATCGAATGTTTCCTTCATGAAAGTGGAAACTTGTGCCACCACAATCTGTTATGATGACTATCCTGATTTTGTATTGGAGTCCTGAGTGCTGAACTTGAAAATAGGCGAGATGGAAGTGTACTACTAGTTTTGTATCATTAGTAACACCAAACAAACATTTCTAATACGATATCCTGAAGTTTGTTCCATGTTGGTTTGTTGATGATGTTGTATCTATCTTCCTTTGCATCTTTTAACGAAGCCTGGTGTCTCTTGTATCGTGGTAGCTTGAAACTTGATGGCCAGACAGACTCTCACATCTGTTTTGATAGTCGCAGTGACTACTTCCACAACATAACAGCTGCTGCTCGAAACTACGATATTCATTTTTTTGTGGGGGATGGAAAAACAGTCAGCAAGAGAGAATGGTCCATGCTGCAAATACTTTCATTCTATTCATGGTGAATAGTTCCTTCATAACAGCAGCAGCAGCATCAGTCCTTGGCATTGCTTCTACTACTACCTCTCCCCTACTACCCTCTACCAGCGCATTTGTCCCAGCATTATACCCCACTCCATTGCAATCGCAACATCATTCATTGCCCCCATCCTCCTCATCTCTACTCCTCCTTGTTCCATGTGTCGTAAGAAATCGAAATCGCCGACGCAATCATCAGAGTCGACAAACAACAAATGGCCAAACAATATCATTACCAACCCTCTATCGAAACCACGACAACCATCCTCCATCAATTATGATTGGTCCCAACCGCCCATTCTCAATATACGTAGGTCGGATGCCATATTTGCCTTTATTAACTTTTGTATCATATTCATATACATTTACTACTTTGGGATATTCCCCAAATAATAACAACGGCGATGACTCGAGCAGCAGTAGTAGTGATTATTCAGCGTCTTCTACGAAGGAGCAAGAACAAGAAGAAGATGCAATCATACAATATTTTACAGAACGTGAAATAATTAGTCGTTGGGATATATTACAATATGAACATGAATCATTTACTACTACTGCCACCAAGTCCACGACTAATGCTGCGGAATATAATGAGACTGGTAGTCAACAACAAACGAAGACGAGTACAATTACGCGAAATGATAATGATACCAAAAACGATGACGTCGTCGACGAAACATTTAGCATTACAAACTCGGATGATAATACCATGGATTGTCCAATAGAAGATGATGACTGTTTTGCCTTCTCGTTACTCGCAACTTTATCCTCGTCGTCGAACGGGAAGGATGATGATGCTGTTGTTACTACCACGTTAGATAGTACTACTCGCAATAATGAAGTAGCGGTAGATCAGACATGTCCCATCGAAGATACTGATTGTTTATCCTTCTTACCAGAGATACATGAACTGTATGTTACTGTAGATGATGCTACACGAATTACTAATGAACTGGTCTCGCGGTCCCAAACTATCACTACGACACGGATTGAGAATAATTGGCGTACGGCCAATTGTCCAACGAGGTTTGTTTCAATACCATATACCAACCGTGTACGTATGGTAAATGTGGATTCGTCTTCATTAGACTCAAATATGGTAGCAGTTTGCGGTACCTCTCATGGAGATGTATATGTTGTGAATCTTGAAACGGAGACAGTGCTTGCACAAGCTGAGGGGGCACATCGTCCTGGACGTGGATATGTTACCGCAAGTATTAATGATGAAGGTAGCGGACCAACCGAGGGCACTGGAATAAAGAATGATGGTGGTGCAACATTCAGGGCAATTAAGGAACTGTACGGTGATACTATCAACAGTGGTGGTAGTACATCACGAGCAATGAAAATGTTATATGGAAGCTTGGATGGAGGAGGAGTAATATCTGTATCCATTTATGGTAATCTAGTTGCCACCTCCGGACGTGAAGGTGGTGCCAAGTTATGGAAATATGATCGTACCAATACACTAGAAGAGCAACTAGATTTAGTGTGTACATTACCTGATATTGATGGGGTTATTGTACCAAAGCTAGCATTTGACAATTCGTCAGGTGTACTATTACTATGGGCAGGATGCTTTGATGGGACAGTCCGAGCATATGACGTACAACCCAATTACAACGAGGACCCCATCGATGATATAAGTTTTCGATTACCGCCCACAGAAATGAAGTATATATCTGACTTTACCGACTCAGTATTGGATATGCATTTATGTCATGAATTACAGCTGGGCGTAGTTGCCACTGCCGATGGTAGCGCTGCATTGTTTGACATGTCAGATGGACAGTTCTTTGTGGGGATACTACTCTTTCAGGGCATTGTTGCACGTAGTGTATGCATTGTTCGACGAAAGTTAGATATGGGATATGTATTACTTTGTGGTGGTGTGGATGGTACGATACACATGGTACAGTTAAATGTTGACTTGGAATCAAATCGAGTAGACATGGAGAAACCATTTTTTATGGATGATACCACTATATCTCAGAGAGCATCATCTTCTGCTGACGATAGTAGTACGACGATGATACGACCAAAGCATGTTGGTCCAGTCATGTGCTTATCATCACCAGGTGATGGACGGTTCGTTTCGGGTGGACAGGATGGTACATTGCGGATATGGGATCTTATCGAAACGGCAACAGCAACTAACGAGAAGACGACGAACAACGACTATGTTGGAAATGGTGGCAGTACACAAGTCAAGGCCAAGTGTAATTACGCACTGACTGGGTATAAACTATGGCTTGTGAGTGTGTGGACCGATGGTAAGCGTCTTCTATCGGACGGTGGAGAACAATCGATTGTGATACGAGACTTTTCACTCCCTCCATGAAATGAGACTTGGATATTGTACAGGCGAATTTGACGTTATCTATGTTAACTGAATACGAGTAAATGCGGATTAATGTTATTATATTTATTTATATCTGAATACGTACTTCATATCTTTTGCTTGTTATCATTTCTTTCATTCGTGGGGCGGTAAAAAGTTCCTGCACCGCATTCATGATACTCTAGCCAGAGCGAGCGGAGAACAACCTGATTTTCCTTTGTTTTGACTATATGCTTATTTCAATTCATGGTGCAGTATTTGCATATAGTATAGAACCAAATGCAAGTCCAGCAAAGGCACGATTATTCCACATCATTCTTTTCTCTGACTCGATTAAATATTTAGTATATCCGAATACCGATAAACCGCCAATAACATCGCTTATAGTGTCTCGTCTATTACGTGCCAATGCCATCCCTTCGGATGATAATCGATTTATCATTGCCATGGAACCGAATAATCCAGCATAATATCCTATTGATGTTAGGGATGCGAATGGTGGGACTGGGAAGATGACAGATTTTCCTACTGCGATTGGATAGGGAGTAAAGGCACCCCATACTACTCCAGCATAATCATCCGGCCAGAAGAAAAAAAAAGAGTTTGATGAAGAAAGGAGTAAGTGTAAGACCAGCATATATAGTAGCTGATTAACTCACCACCACCAACGAACGTCCAAGTTAACGTTGTCATGGCAACTTCGGCCATACATCCGCAAGCAGTGAGATTGTGAGGCATGGCGCGTCTTAGAGAAGAGAAGAGGATGAGCGCGTAAATATTTCAATGGAGTGTGACGCTGCGACAAACAATAGATGCTGTTGGCGCTGCGGACCAGGGAGGAGAGCGGCGGCACTATCGTTCACTGTGTAAATCTGATACCAACTTCCGCGACGACAGCGCAGGCACGACTTGTTTTCAACATGTTCATCCCGCCAAAATGAATGTCTTCGTCTTTTTGACCCCCGCCTCTGGACACAAGCTGAGAACAAGCTCCGCTTTCCAAAAACGTCATGTATGAAGAGAAAGCTAAAGATGACAGTTACTACGGCTACTAATGATGCATCAATATCATCATCTGCACTACTCGATCAAAAATGTAGTACGAATGACAACCATAATAATAGTCCCAACAACAAAGCAATAGATGATGATGATATATTATTTCAACATTGCGCGAAACGGAAAAGGCTCAGTAATGATGACGACAAATGTATCGAAGATAACGCTTCTGCTGCTAATAGTAGTAATGATAGTAGTAATATTACCGATATAACAACAAACTTAATACCAAAAGACAACAATACCACCACAACAAGGACAGAATATTTTGATAATCTACGTAAGTCATTTACCAAAATTGGTAAAGGTAGAGATCATTGGTGGGAAATTGGACAATATAACATCGCTGATGCAGCACCTGCTACTAATAAGTTGCATGAACGACAACAACATCGACGACGTATTATTATTGGGATACAACCACATAAAAATCCAATCTGTAATGGTTTATCAATTGTTTTTTATGATACAACAAATGATGGTATCAAATTAGGACGGATATTACTTAAGAATGAAACAGTTCATCGTTGTTCTTCGCGACTACATAAAAATAATGTGGGAACAATTAGTACGATAAATCATGAAGTATTCAATACACATGTAAACCAATACAGCGCATTAATTGGGATGGAGGTCAATAAAGCAAATCGTGGAGAAGGATTATCAAAAGTATTTATTGCACTTTGGTTACATATATGCATGGTAACGAATACGTACCCTCGTGCATCAATTATGAACAAACCATTAATATCACGTGTATTAATGAATAGTTTCAACTTTATACCACAGGCTGGCGGTAGACGTGTTGGACTAATACGTTTGACACACAATAATAACACCACTATTACCAGCAGCATCGGCAATAGTGATGCTGGTGGTGGTAGAGAGGACGATGAGGAATCTAACAACAACAACAACAACAACAACAACACCCCCCATTATGGATTGTATTCTCTATCTACCAAGCCACTACAGGGACTATTCACTCAACGATATTTACGTGCCCAAAATATTGCCATATTAGATCATGCCCCTCCATCAAATTCTCGACAGGATGAAACGACTATTGTATATGTCAAGACTGGATTTGAGCATCCAATTGCAATTTTAGACGATGCAGTTGATTATACTCCACCTCAGTCACTAGTAGAGAGTAATAATGAGGTGACAAAGTATTGCTGGCAGAATAGGTCTACGAAATTAGGGCAACAACAGAAAGAAGAATGTTTGCAGTTGAGTAGTATACAACGGAATATACTTATAAGTCAGTTATATTCCATCTTACAAATACAAACAAATGCAAAAGATATAATAGACAATGATAATGGTGGTACTATTGAATTCTTTGCCAATTTGACGTCACTTAAATATGCATTTGTTCCTAGGAGTAATGAGCTACCATGTCGTCCTACAAACAGTGATGATGGCATTTAGAAAAGACGAGAGGAAAAGTCTGATAAATCAATTGTAGATAGAAAAAGATACCCCAATGTCTGTCCTGATGACGACCGACTAATATCCAACATTCATCGTCTGCTACCCTATGTACAATTCTGTGCATCTACGGTGATGCAAGAGGCATTAGCACGTACATTACCATTGGCCGATGAACCATACATGGGCTTTGGTAAATATTATGACTATCTTAATGATATGTATCGTACGAAACGTGATTTGTTGGCGTTGGCATTACATGATGCTGGATTTGATGTACCAGACTATAATAATGATCCAGGATGGGGTGGATTTTTCATCTATGCACGTATAACACAACGTGTTAAGTCGGTATTGCCGCCTCATCGATTAGAATTGCCATTTGCAGCCAATCCTGCCGGTGGTGTGGCACGTTTAGATTGGGCATTGTGTCAATGGATGGCCGAGGAGAAAGGCGTGCTGTGTATACCCAGGAGTCCATTCTATTCGAAGGAACGTGCATTGGAGGGTGTGAGTGATGAGTTTATACGAGTAGCATTTTGTAAGACCGACGAGACAATAGAACGTGCTGCTGTGGCGTTGCGGGGTCTAACTTCTTCATTGTTGGTAGGGTGAATATAAGTATAAGAGGAAGTTGGTCATGACTATGAAATATCCATCAATGAAAATCTTTATGGTAGATTAGAGGAATTGTGGTTGATGGTTTGTCATGGAATTACTGACTAGAATCAACAAAATATATTCTATTTCTTAATCCATTTACTCTATTTCTTGTGAATATCTATGTAGAGCATCATCTGTTTTGCGTGCTATGTATTGACTGGAATTGGGATGAAAATAATACTGCATGAGCGAGTGGAGAAATCGATACAACACATTCTTCCTGTGTTTGCTATTTTCGGAGGATTATTCTTAGCTATAATTCTAATGAATGGTGATCTCTCTCTCTGTTTGGTGATGGAAACAAATTGTCAACAAAGCAACAACAACGTTTTAGTGA
>Ga0247832_1007553_pt1 | contig 11265 bp, 12 predicted proteins | sample LaCruzMarch2015__10_FD_192407 | JGI IMG/M metagenome (GOLD analysis project Ga0247832, IMG submission 192407) | Freshwater microbial communities from meromictic Lake La Cruz, Castile-La Mancha, Spain - LaCruzMarch2015_4m | ecosystem: Environmental > Aquatic > Freshwater > Lake | place: Spain...
TTCAAAGACCACGCGCATGTCGCATTCGCAAACGCCGCGCTCATACATTTTGTAGAGGGCTACGAGGGAGTGGCACACCTCGGCATCGCTCACGGGAGTTTTCCGCAATGCGATAGTCCGTAGGAACCATCCGATGAGAGTTGCACCACAAAGGGTAGCAAGGAAGAAGATTGGCTATCGGGGATGTTCGCGCAAATGATCCCAGCTACCCGAAAAGCTTGGTGCGGGCGTCTCTCTCGCTCAAGCCGCCAGCGACAAGCATCGAAATGGCTTTCTCGATCACCGCGTCTTTTTCCGTAAGCGCAGCGTCTTTTTCTGTGAGTGCCGCGTCTTTTTCCGTGAGAGCGGCGTCTTTTTCCGTGAGAGCGGCGTCTTTTTCCGTGAGAGCGGCGTCTTTTTCCGTGAGAGCGGCGTCTTTTTCCGTGAGAGCGGCGTCTTTTTCCGTGAGAGCGGCGTCTTTTTCTGTGAGTGCCGCGTCTTTTTCCGTGAGAGCGGCGTCTTTTTCCGCAAGGGCGGCGCTTTTTTCCGCAAGGGCGGCGTTTGTTGCTGCGACGAGGCGTTCCATGTCCTCGAGGTCTTCGAGGTAGTCGTCCTCGACCTCCATCGTTTCACGCACATCTGGTTCACTGATGGCTTTGATCAGGCGGCGGATGACTCCGTGAAATTTCTTCGGGTAGTCTTCCTCTTGAATGCTGAGCGTGTGCGCGTCTGCGGGATCTTTCTGGCTTTGGTCGAAGATTCCAAGCAGGGACTCCAGATCATTCTGGCGGCGTTGCTTGAGGTGCGGAATCTGCACGATGATGCTGTCGTGGGTGAGGCTTTCGATGAAGTCCTCTTGGTGTGCAATTTGTTCGCGGCCGGTGGCATCAAGATACTGCCGGATAACTCGGATCACTGGAGATTCGGTATGCTCGAGCGAATGCCCAAGCAGGTAGATGCTCAGGATCGGCATGGCGCGTAGTTCGCCATTGACCATGTAGGAATTCTCCTTCGAGAGGTATTGCCGACCGAGATACTTGCGAAAGCGCATAATGTCAGATGCAAATTTCGCCTTCTGGATTTCAATGATGACGAGCTTTTCTCCACCGTTGGGCAGGGCGATACGGGCCGAGAAATCAATCCGGAATACGGTGACATTGCGTTGCTCGACATCGGTCCGGTGCTCGGTCGGACGAAATGTCAACTCGACAATCTCCTCACCGATCATCGTCGAAAGAAAAAGCCGAGCTACCTTGTTGTCGTCCAAAAGGTATTTGAATGCCCCATCGTATATCGGATTGGCGATGCGCGTTAGGCCCATACCTTAGATATCGCCTCCAAGCCACAGGCAGGTCAAGTCAAAGGACCCCCAAAAAAAGCGACAGGTCTCCCGCTCAGAGGCAGGCCTTATCTGGGATTCTTCGGCACGCTTGTGGGCAGCACGAGCGGAATAACCGCAGCCGCTGAGGGATATTGCTTGAGTGTTTCGAGGACCACGCGCATGTCGGATTCCCTGAAACCCCGGCCATACATTTTGTAAAGCGCCTTCACGCAGTGGAGCACCTCAGCGCCAGTCACAAAATCCTCATGCTCCTTGCCGATACGGCGCAGCATGAGGCAGAGGGGAATGGGCTGTGGGCCGTTTTCCTGATCGATGATTTCAGGGACACGGAAGTCCGGTTGCTGATAGTGCACGCGAGAGGAATCTACCATTTTATATCCCGCTTTTTCATAAGCGGTGAGACGGATCTCCGTTGCGGCGCACTGGGGGTTGAAGTGCTCCATCTCGCCCAAGAGCGTGATCGGCGCTTCGATTGGTTGCCCAGCAAGTGCAAGTGCCTCCAAGGCGGTCGACACTGGGAGGGCACGGAGCCAGCCAGCGATGCCTGTGCGTCTCCATGCGGGGGCGACCAAGTTATGCGACAGGTGCACGACGGCACCGGGAACTCCCTCGATGAGGATGGCTGTATGATCCCGCACCGCGACAAACTCCCCGTTGAGGGTCACGAGGTGCATGGCGTAGAGCAAAGCGGCTCCGTTCTGCATGTGGGATGGATGCCATTTCATCCGCTCGGCAAGAACTCCAGCCTGCTCCATTTCGCCCGCCGCACCGAATTCCCTCCAGAGTGCTCCAAAGGCCACTTCGAAAAGCGAATCCTTCGGGCTTCGAATCGAGTGCAACTCCAACTCGCTCCAGTCGCCTTGGAGGCTTTTGAGGTCCCCTGGAGCCAGGTGCTCCGGTCGCATCCATGGTTGGAGAGACATTACACGGCCACCGAGGGAGCGGGCCCCTCGCTGTGATGGAATTGGAGCTCGTAAAGGCTGCGGTAGAGATCGGATTTGGCGAGCAGTTCCTCATGTCGGCCGGTGGCTACAATGCGGCCGTGATCCATCACGACGATGCAGTCGGATTTGAGAATCGTGGAAAGGCGGTGGGCGATGGCGACTACGGTGCGCCCCTCGGAAAGTCTCTCCAAGGCGGCCTGCACCATGCGCTCGCTTTCGGAGTCGAGCGCCGAGGTGGCCTCGTCCAGAAGCAAAACCGGGGCGTTCTTCAGGAGGGCACGCGCGATGGCGAGTCGTTGCTGCTGCCCACCGCTCAGCATGCAGCCCTTGTCGCCGACGACGGTTTCATAGCCGTCCGGCTGCGCCAGTATGAAGTCGTGGGCAAAGGCGGCCCGAGCCGCCGCGATGACTTCGTCCTTGGTCGCGTCGAGGCGGCCATAGCGGATGTTTTCAAAAATCGTGTCATGGAACAAAAATGTCTCCTGTGTGACCATGCCAACCTGCTCGCGGAGCGAGTGCTGGGCGAGATCGCGCAGGTCAATGCCGTCAAGGCGCACCACTCCGTGCTGGGGATCGTAGAACCGCATGATGAGCGAAAGAATCGTGCTCTTGCCCGCACCACTCGCTCCGACCAGAGCGTATTTTTTCCCCTGCTCGATATGCAACGACACATTTTGGACTGCGGCCCTATCCGTCCCGTAGTCGAAACTGACATCCTCCAGGTCGATGCGGCCGTTACAGCGCTCAAGCACCCTTGCAGTCGGCTTGTCCGAGATACTTGGCTGCATTTCCATAAGGGCAAAAACATTTTCCGCTGAAACCATGGATTTTTGCATCAGCATCGGGATGCGGCTGAGATTTTTTACGGGGTTGTAGAGCATAAAAATTCCACCGCAGAGGGCCGCGAATTTGATGAAGCTGATGTCGTTGTAGTAAACATAGATCATCGCAAGAACGACTCCGAAGGCCGCCACGGATTCGATGAGGGGTTGGACGATGTCGGAACTTCTGCGCACGCGGAGGCTGTTGCGGCACTGGGTGTCGCTGGACTTCGCAAATTGATCCGTCTGGTAGCTTTCGCGCGCAAAACTTTTGATGACTCTCACACCGGCAAATGTCTCTTGCAGTATAATCGACATTTGAGCCGCCTCTTTTTCCTCCGCCTTCCCGGCCGAACGCACCTTGCGTCCGAAGACGACGACAGGAACAATGCAGAGAGGGAAAAGAACAAGCGTGGTGAGGCTGAACTTCCAGTCAATCACCACCAGCACGGCTACTTGAGTGAGGATTGCAATCGGGTCCTTGATGATATCGCCCGAGATAGAGGTAAGGGCATTTTGCGTCACGCGTGTGTCACTCATCACGCGGGACATGAGCTTGCCGGTTTTCTCCCGGTTGAAGAAATCGAGGGACTGCGACATCAGGTGGGAGAAGAGTTGGGTGCGGATGTCTCGAAGAACGCGCAGGCTTACCCACGCCAAGTAGTAAACATTCAAGTAGGAAAAAAGCCCCCGCAAAACCATGACCAGTGGGATGAGCATGCTTATCCAGATGACTCCCTCGATGCCGGGCCCCTCATTCGAAACCGCTCCTGGCATGAGTGCGGATTTGTCCAGCTTGACGCCGATGGATTCGCCAGCTTTGAGGATGACCAGAGTGAGAGATCCGCTTACGATGCCGGCAAGCACTCCAAAAATGATGCCCATGAAAAACTGTTTTCGGTAGGGCCTCATGTAGCCCAACAGGCGCAGGTAGGGTTTCCAAAAGGCCCGCACCAGTTGCGGGAAGGGGAGCTTGGCGGGTTTAGACATCGTAGGCTGTGCAAAGTAACGCAATCGACAATGGGGATGCCACCCTGATTATCAACGGACGCGAGATGTGCGTTTCAAAATCTCTCTGGTGGCGGCGCGGTTTGGCAAACAGTTGATCCGAGCGGGTGGCCGTGCCTGTGGAGGACGACGATATCCGGGCACAGGTGGGCGGGTTAGAGTAATGCCATTGCGGCAAGGAGTCGGCCGGTTTGGCCTTCTTCCTTGCGGTAGGAGTAGTATTTTTCGAGATCGGAGCCGGTGCAACTGCCGCAATCGTGGACTGCACGAACTCCTGATTCGGCAATCTGGACGCGAATCTCGGCGGCAAAATCCACTTCGTAATGCGGCAGGCGGATGCAGGGCGAGATTTGCACGATCAGGTCGTTGGAATCAGCTCCAGTGGCCGCACAGACGGCGGCGATGGTTTTTGGAACGATGCCGAGTTCCGTTCCCTTACGCCCCGAGTGGGCCAGGCCGATTCCGCGGCCATAGCGGTCCACGACATAGACAGCGGCGCAATCCGCCACATAGATTCCCAAGCAGAGAGAGCTCTCGGTAGTGACAAGGGCATCGCAGTCGGGAATCGGGAAGTCGTCGGTGCTGGAAATGCGCACGACATTGGCACTGTGAACCTGGCTGGCCTTCGCAAGCGGCATCCCAGCAAAACCGGCTTTATCCAACGCCTCGCGTTGAATCCCAGCAAGACGCTGCAACGCGGTTTCGCGATCGGTTTTGACATCCATCCCTGGCACACGCTGCAAAAAAACAGCCCGCACTCCCGGGATCGCATCCAAAGCAGGGAATGTCTCTGAAGGAACTACAGCCATGCCATTCACATCGGCCCTTCCCCTGTGCTCTCGGTGCCTTCTGTGGTCAATTTCAGCGCTCCTGACTTCTCGCGCTTGGCACGAAAAAAATCCCGCAGCAGGGCGGCGCATTCATCGGCCAGGACGCCGGAAGTGATAAGACAGTGGTGGTTGAGTTGCGGCATTTGGAGAATATTCACCAGCCCGCCAGCTCCGCCACCACGGGGGTCGGAGCAGCCGAAGATGACCCGGCGGAGTCGAGTATGGACGATGGCTCCGGCGCACATGGGGCAGGGTTCCTTCGTCACATAGAGGTCGCAATCTGTAAGGCGCCAGTCTTCCATTGCAGCCTCGGCCTGCGTGATCGCGAGCATCTCGGCGTGTGCGGTGGCGTCCTTGAGCATTTCGACCTGATTCCAAGCACGGGCAATGATTTCACCTCCCCGCACGATGATCGCGCCACAGGGCACCTCGTCGGCAGCGTAGGCGCGGCGGGCTTGGCGCAGCGCCTCGCGCATGAAGTATTCGTCGCTGGCAAATTCCATAGCAGCACGATATGTCATTTCCATGGCTCCGCGCAAAATTATCGTTGCTCCGTCAATTCTGGCCTGTGATTTCAGCCGTCTCGGCATGGAGGTGGAACGCGTCACTCAAGCCGGTGCGGACTGGATCCATTGCGATGTGATGGATGGCCATTTTGTGGACAACATTTCTTTTGGTCCTGCCTTTGTAGAGGCGGCCTCGCGGCACACGCCTCTGCCGCTTGACGTGCACTTGATGATCGAGCATCCCGCCCACTACCTCCCGCGTTTTCTGCCGCTTGCGGGTTCGATCACATCACATGTCGAGGCCGTCCACGATGTCTCCAAGACCCTTGCCGCTGTGAGGACCGCCGGGCTTCTGGCTGGACTTGCCGTCAGTCCGCCGACTCCTGTGGAACTGGTGAAGCCATTCCTCGGCCAATTTGACATTCTTTTAATCATGACTGTAAATCCCGGATTTGGTGGCCAGCCGTTCCTGGATTCGATGCTCGATAAGGTTGCCGAAGCGGCGAGTTGGCGGGAATCCGGCGTCTTCGATTTTCACATTGAGGTCGATGGCGGCATCAATATTAAAACGGCGGCCGACGCCGTTCGTAGCGGTGCCGACCTGCTCGTTGCGGGAACATCGGTCTTTCGTGCGCAGGACGCCGCCGAAGAAATCCGGCTATTGAGAAATGTCTGAATCTTCCGCTGGGAAACCCCGCCGCTCCGGACTGCGGCTCGCGTTGGCGCTTATCGTCTTGGTTGGTGGAACGATTTTGATCATAGCCGGAATGGGCTCTCCCAAAAAAGACGGGGCTGCTTGGTTTGGAAAAAGTTTGGAACCGTCAAGGGCCGCGTATCCTTTTGAGCTCACCGATCAGGATGGCAAGCCGTTCCGCCTACAGGATCAGCGGGGCAGTCTGGTGATGCTCCATTTCGGATTCACCTGCTGCCCGAATATTTGCCCGGCCTCGCTGGCTAACATTGCCGCGGCGCGACGAGCCCTACCTGAGGATGCAAGGAATCGGGTGCGAGTTGTATTTATCAGTGTGGATAAAAGGGACGACATTGCAGACCTCAAAAAATACATGCCGATGTTTGATGAAAAATTCACAGGCCTCACGGGATCGCCCGAGGCGATCGGCAACACGGCGCGGGCTTATGGTGCCTTTTATCGCAAGGATCCCAAAGGGCCGCAGGGAGAGGAGGACTATCTGATCGACCACTCAAGCAGCACCTACCTCATCGATCCGAGCGGGAATCTGCGTCTCACTTACAAAATGGAACAGCTTGCCGATGCGCAAGCCATGGTGGGCGACATGCTGCGGGTGCTGGGTTTGCCGCAGACGAAGGATTGACCACAGCGTTTACAAGGAAGATGAGCCAAGACACTTCACTGATTTCTGTAACTCAATTTTCTGTCTTTGCATGGAAGCGCGCAATTCGTTTGAGCGTGAATCTCCTCTGCGTGCTGGGCTTTTCAGCCTGTCGTCCGGCAGCGGACTCCACCGTGGACACAACACCTCTTTCTGGTCGGGATGTTTACCTCACGCGCTGCACGGCATGTCATCAGGTCGACGGCGGGGGCATCCCCGGAAACTGCCCGCCTCTTCAGGGGTCGCCGCGTCTTGCCGGGCCATCGGAGGATTTAATCCGCCTCATGTTGCTTGGGCAGCGTGGCCCATTGGAGCGAGATGGGAAAACCTACAACGGGATTATGCCTTCGTGGCGCGCAGATTTGACTGATGAGCAAACGGCAGAGGTTCTGAATTATCTTTTTGCGACTTGGTGTCCAAAATCTCCTAAAATCACAGCGCAGCAGGTGGCTCAAGAGCGCGCGGTAACTGCCGATTCTAAATTGCTCCCCGTAAGACAATAGCAGGAAGTGCAGAAGGGCTTTTGGATCTGCGTGTGCTGGGCTGAAATCACCCTCGGTCAAATCAAAGGTCATGGGAGTGCGTGTGGCGACTCTGTCCGGAATGCCTGGCTTCGGCGTGGCGTTTGAGAAGGCCAAATTGGAATATTGATAAAGTCCTTCGCAAACTTGCCGATACTTGAGTGAGTAACCCACATCACAACCTATGATCGAATCCCCCTCTCAAATGCTACTTCTTGCCGCGGAAGGCTACCTGGAACTCGGAATGTGTGCCGATGCCCGACGCGAGTATGAAAACCTTTCTCCCAAATCCAAGGAGGGCGTCGAGGGGCTGACGGTGCTCATGGGAATCCTCCGTGCGGAGGGAAATCTCGCGGGCATGGAATCCGTTGCGGAAAGGCTCTGCATCATCGACTCGGAGAATGTGGATCGCTGGATCGATCTCGCACTTGTGTTGTGCGACGAAAATGCCATCGAGAGCGCCAAGGAACTCCTCCTCGAGGCTGTGGATCGCTTTCCAGAGACGGCTTTGTTGTATTTTCATCTGGCGCGTTTTGAATGCAGCCTGGGCAATCTTGCCCTCGCAAAGGAACACCTCGGACGATCGAAAAAACTTTGCTCCGTGTGCCGGGTCCTGGCCCTGACGGATGAAGCCGATCTGCTTCCAATCTGGGCAGACCATTGCTCCCCCAAGCTGCACTTTTAAAGTAAGTGCGGCACGGCTTGTTTTAAGAATTAAGACGCCTTTCTCGCGTTGTCTTCCATCCGGCGGAAGCCGATCCTGCGCGGCTGGAGGTTGCATACGGCCAGTCCTTGATCTACAAATGATCCGACATGGCCAAAAACGATTGTATTGTAAGTAATGGAGTGGTGGTGGATGTGCTGCCTGGAACACTTTTTCGGGTGAAATTAGCAAACGACCACGTCTTGCTCTGCCACATCTCTGGCAAAATGAGGAAGCACTTCATTCGCATCGTTCCTGGTGACAAGGTCACGGTGGAAATTTCACCCTACGACCTCACCAAGGGCCGTATCACTTTTCGCGAATCGGGGGCTCCCCCCATGCGCCGGTAATCCACCTCGCTTGCCGGGTATGACCCTTGCAAAACAATGATCGCAGGAATCGATCTGGGAACGACCCACTCGCTCGTGGGCCTCATGGAAAGCGGCTTCCCGGTTCTCATCGCGGATTCGGAGGACCGCCGCCTGACTCCTTCGGCCGTTTGGTTTCCCAAAGGCGGGGAGCCCGTCGTGGGTTGGGCGGCACTGGAACAAAAAGCCACGCAACCTGCGCTGGTCGTGACCTCTATCAAACGCCTCATCGGCAGGCGTCCCGGAGAGGTTTCGGAGGCATCGACAGGCTCTGCCATTGAGGCTGGGGCGGACGGCGCCCTGCGCGTCGTGGTCGGCGGGCAAGCGCTGCGCCCCGAGGAAATTTCCGCTCTCATTCTTTCCAAGCTCAAGTCCGACCTCGAAAAGTCCTGCGGCGTCCCGGTCGATCGCGCGGTCATCACCGTTCCGGCTTACTTCAACGATGCCCAGCGCGCCGCCACCAAGCGGGCGGGGGAGTTGGCGGGATTCACCGTTGAGCGGATTCTCAGCGAGCCTACCGCAGCCGCCTTGGCCTACGGTCTTGACCGCCTCGGCGAGCGCTCCAAGGTCGCCGTTTACGACCTCGGTGGCGGCACATTCGATATCTCTGTGCTGGAACTGAATTGCGGCGTCTTCGAAGTTCTTTCCACAAACGGGGACACTGCTCTGGGTGGGGATGATCTGGATACGGCCCTCGCCAAATTCTGGAATATAGCCCTCATCGATGCGGAAAAAATCAAACGCGCTCTTACGGACTTGGAGAGTTTTGAATGGGATGGACGCACATTCCTTCGTTCCGAACTGGAAGCCATTTGCCTGCCCCTTATCGAGAGAACCCGCCGCCATTGCCTGCGCTCGCTTTCGGATGCCCACCTCGAAACCTCCGCGCTGGATGCCGTCGTCCTTGTCGGTGGGGCCACACGCATGCCGGTGGTTCGAAAGTTTGTTGCCGAAATCTTCGGGCGGGAACCCGATGTGAGCCAGCACCCGGACGAAGCCGTGGCGCTCGGGGCTACCATCCAGGCCGGCATTCTCCAAGGCGGATTGCAAAATCTGACTCTCCTTGATGTGACGCCGCTCTCGCTCGGCATCGAGACATTTGGGGGCCTCATGAATGTGATTATTCCGCGCAACACCACGATCCCGTGCAAAGCCGGTGAGATGTTTACGAATGCCGTGGCCAACCAATCGGCGATGAGCATTACGGTCCTGCAGGGGGAGCGCGAAATGGCCCGCGACAACTGGCCGCTCGGCCGCATGGATGTGACATTTCCCCAGGCGCCAAAAGGCCAGGCGCGCGTCGGTGTGCAATTCGAACTTGATGCAAACGGCATTCTTCATGTGCTTGCCCGGGATACATCCACCGGTCTCGACACCCTCATCGACATTCAAAGCGCGGTGGAAGTCTCCGATGAGGCGGTTGAAAAAATGCTCGGGGACTCGCTGGAGCATGCTTTTGAGGACATGGACGAGCGGATTTTCACCGAGGCCAAGCTCAAGGCCGACGAGATGCTGCCGGCGGTCGACATCGCTTTGAACGCCCTCGGCGATGAAGTCCCCGGGGAGGTGCGTGCGGCCATCTTCGCACTCGTGGAAAAAATCCGATCCGCCCTGCAAACACGCTCCACCGCCGACCTCAAAAACCTCCTTCGCGAGCTCGATGCCGTCACCGAGCCTCTCGCCGCTGCTCTCATTGAAAAAACGCTCGGATAGCGTTCTTCCCGGTGCTGAGGTGCACTCGTCGATCTTGTCTTGAGGCACAGGGCGGATTGGCTCAGATTTGCCGCGCATGAAAAAATCCGGATGTCTCGTTGCGTTCCTCCTCGTGGCGGTTTGTGCCAGTATGTTGGCAAATCTGCTCCTGCTTGCGTTGATCGGGTCCCAAGGCGCTGCTGCGATGACGGGAGTCAAAGTCCTCGCTCAAAAAGAATACGAAGAGGAGGTGCTTTCCGAGGGCTCGGATTCTCATTCCAAGGTCGCGGTTATTCCATTGGACGGTGTCATCGGCTTTGGCATGAGCGGCAGCCTTGGGGATTCGATGGTGGAGGATTTCAAGGCCGCTCTCGAGCAGGCCGCGGGGGATCACCATGTGAAAGCAGTCATCGTGGAAATGGATTCCCCCGGCGGTGAGGTGACGGCATCGGATGTTCTCTACAATGCGCTGCGAAATTTCCCCGAAGACAAGCCGGTGATCGCCTACTTCAACTCGATCGGGGCCTCGGGCGCCTATTACACCGCCTGCGGAGCGGATTGGATCATGTGCAACGACACGACTTTCACGGGCAGCATCGGCGTCATTATTTCCACGCTCAACTACCGCGACCTCTTTGGAAAAATCGGCCTCGAGTCGGTGGTCTTCAAAAGCGGAAAGTTCAAGGACATGCTCAACGGCGCGCGTGAGATGAGCAAGGATGAGAAAGATTATGTGCAGGAACTCGTCATGCAAAGTTACGAGCGCTTCCTGGGAATCGTCGCAGACGCCCGCAAACTTGATGCCGCCTCGCTGCGCAATGGTCCCGCAGACGGCCGTATCCTCAGCGGCACGGATGCCTACGCTGCGAAGTTGGTGGACGAGTTGGGATATATTGAAGATGCCTATGAGAAAGCCCGAGCGCTCGGCAACGCCCCCAAAGCTGAGGTGGTTCGCTATGTCCGGACCTACAGCTTCGACCGGTTCCTGCGCCTCTTTGGTGAGTCCGCTTCGGCAAAAGTCGAGATCGGCCTGCCGGGGAAGAAACACTCCCTCGAGCCGGGCCGCATCTATTTGCTGCCTCCGTTTTTTGCCCCCTGAAAAGATTCCGGTTCGTGAAAAAAACACGCATCGACACATCTGGCCAACAGGGGGCGCTTCAGTCGCCCTTTGCCGCTTTGCATCTGGATGGCCTTCCTGA
>Ga0247832_1007555_pt1 | contig 11262 bp, 7 predicted proteins | sample LaCruzMarch2015__10_FD_192407 | JGI IMG/M metagenome (GOLD analysis project Ga0247832, IMG submission 192407) | Freshwater microbial communities from meromictic Lake La Cruz, Castile-La Mancha, Spain - LaCruzMarch2015_4m | ecosystem: Environmental > Aquatic > Freshwater > Lake | place: Spain...
CGATTGGGAGAACGTTAAATACTGTTCTGAAAAGTGTAAGGCTGAAAAGTAATGCCCGAGCTTCCCGAAGTTGAAACGGTTCGTCGCGGGCTGCACCACCTGATTATCGGGTATCGAATTGTTCAGGCAGATGATCTCCACCCACGCGCACTCAAAGCGGAGTCCATCGCACCACTTTCCACACTTAACGGTGCACGAATTACCGGAACAGGAAGGCGTGGAAAGTTTCTCTGGATCACACTCGATCGTCCCTTTGTGCTTGTTGCTCATCTTGGAATGAGTGGGCAATTCCTTATCCAACAGAGAGATAGACCGTCGCCTAAACATATCCGTGCTCAATTTGAGTTAAAGAGACCGCTGCGAAAGCTTGATCTTGTCTTTAATGACCAACGAACATTCGGTTGGCTTTCGGTAGAAGAGCTCGCCGATGGAGTTCCAGCATCTGCAACCCATATCGCCCACGATCCTTTTGATCCAGACTTTGATTATCAGGCCACAATTACAAAGATGGCAAAGCGCAACATCCGTATAAAGACTGCCCTACTTAATCAAGAGATCATGTCAGGGGTTGGAAATATTTATGCCGATGAAGCTTTGTGGCGGGCAAAGGTCCATCCTGAATCACTCACCTCAGATCTATCGCAGAAGAAGATTGCAACCGTGATTGATGCTGCAACGCAAGTAATGCGTGAGGCAATCGCAAAGGGCGGCACCTCCTTTGATGACCTTTACATCAACGTAAACGGAGAGAGCGGATTCTTTGAGCAATCTCTAGCTGCATATGGACGAGAAGATGAACCGTGTCCGCGTTGCGGGGCGCTCATCAAGAGGATAGTTTTCGGTGCACGTTCATCGCACTTCTGTCCGAGATGTCAGCGAAAGAAAAAGTAGAGAGGCTCATGATGAAAACACGCATTGTTGGTCTTGCCAAAGCTTCACACTTTGGTCCAACGTTGATTGTGACCACGCTGAGTTATCTCTTTGCAGAGCTGTACTGGACGACAGGGCCTGCTTTGCTCATTGCCTTGAGCTTCTTCTCCGGGCAACTGATCGTGGGTTGGAGCAATGATTTAATCGATTACGCGGATGACCTTTCGCATCAGAGAATGAATAAGCCGCTTGTGGCAGGACTTATCACTCGCACCTTCTTGCAATCCTGGCTCGCCTTCATGATCCCTATTTCCTTCGTTCTCAATCTCTTTGGTCCACTTGGTTTTGTTGGCGGCGGGCTTTCAGTATTTGCTATCGGCTGGGCGGTTGCATACAACTTCTACTTTAAATTCAACATCTTTTCGCCGCTCCCCTTTGCCGTTGCCTTTGCGATTCTTCCTTCGTGCATGGCATATTCAAAAGATAAAACACCACCGCTATGGATGATCTTGGGCGGTGCATTCTTAGGAATAGCAGCACACTTCATCAACGTGATCAAAGATATGGATCAAGATCATGCAAGTGGCATTAAGGGTTTACCGCAGCGATGCGGCAAGAAGGGTTCGATAACCCTGGCGGCAATATTTATTGCAGTAGCAGTCGCTCAGTTGGTAATTGCAATGCCGCTACAGCTTGAGTGGTAAGCAACAAACTTAAGCAGCAACTGGTTTATGCAGCGTTAACCTTCGGCGGACGACCTGCACGACGACGACGTTCAATAATGACGCCATCTTCAATGAGCTGCCCTCCCCATACACCGCATGGTTCTTGACGTGACAGTGCTCCATCAAGACAGGCGTTGCGCATAGGACAACTTCCGCAGAGCGCCTTTGCCTGTGCGATTACTGCATCGTCATCGGCGAAGAAGATCTCAGGGTCAGAGGTGTGGCAGGGCAAAGTGAAGGCCTTGGCGTCGTCGTATGTGAATGTCACATCGTTAAGACCAATCTTTTCGCCGGATTCAGCCCAGCCTGGCAGTTGCAGTTCACTGAAGAGAACGGTCATCGCTCTCACCCTCTTTCTCTCTCGATCTTTCGTCGGTTTCTTTCTCTGGTTAGTGGTTCTGGTTAGTTGTTCTTATCTGGATAAAGAAAAAGGACCTCTAAATCCTTTTCGGATTTGAGGCCCTTGGTTTGGGTTATTTCGATTTACTCGAATATCCCTCCGGTTGCCTCATCCGCTGTGGCATAAAAAGCAGCATAAAACGCTGGCTTTGATGCGCGTGGCCAAGATGTTCGCTTAGTAGCGGCAGCTGTGGCTAGATGTGAATGGGCATGGGAGAACGCGGCAGCTACTGCTACCTGTGTTGATACTCCCTGTACGGACATAGGAGTAAGGGTAGGGCACCCGGTATCGAACTCGCAAGTAATTTAATTTCCCCGCGTAGGCCTACCAGGTAGCGATTTCAGTCCTTCGGTTCTGGGCCTTACCCAATAGTGATGCGTTGGAAGCCAGTGGCTTCTTTGGCCCAAATGCCGATGCTTTGATTGCAATCTTCGGTAGCAAGGTTCGTACGAAGGCTGCCACAGACTTTGCCCTATCTTCGGAAAGTTTTTTATTGAGACTCAAACTTCCAGAGGAATCCGTGAATCCGCTTACGACCAGCCTTGTAAATCCTTGAGTATCAATAACTCGAGCAACTGATCGAATTTCATTCTTTTGTGCGACTGAAAGTATTGATGAACCCACTGCGAAATTAACTTTCAGTGCTGGGATTGGCCTAGTAGCCACGTAAGGAATGAGAACAGGCGCTGAAACTGTTTGGTCATTTCCTAAGGCGGTAATTGCGACCACCGACTTAGGCCCGATCAATGCTGCAACAGGGCATGTGGTCGTGGTTGTTTGGCAGATTTCTTTACCATTTAACGTTACAAGATACCCGGTTATTTGCGAGGTTGAGGGTGTCCAGTTGATTGAACTCTGATTGATTGAAGTGGGTGCAAATTTCTCTGCCTTAGGTGGGACAGGATTAATCACAACTTTGTTTAAGACAATAGTCTCAACGCCATCCACCATTCCAGCGACAGGAACAATAACACTGCCTGTAAAGCCACTTACAGGTGTGACTGAGATTCCAGTTGTTGTCACCCTTATGCTCACTCTGTCTTTAAGCTCTAGAAGAGCTTTACTTGAGAGCGAGATTTTCTTCGCAGATATCTTTAGATTTGCAGATTGCGAGGAGTTAATCTCTTCGGTTTTAGGATTAAGCGTTGCCCCCGACTTTTGATGTGGAATCAGGCTGGCATCTGAAGAATTCGCTGAAGTACTTGAAACGAAAATCTCCAGGTACGTTTTTTGATTCTTAGCAACATCAATTTGCAACTCATCACGCGCAACTTTCAACGCAAGAGCTGCGGCAGTTTGAACCGATTGTAGAACTTCAGGTGTTGGTGTTGGTGTTGGGCTCGGGGTAGGTGTTGGAGCTGGTGCTGGGGTAACCGCAACTGCTGTCCACTGCGCTGTTAGCGTGAGGTTGCTTGATCCGATTGTGTAGACAGCATCCGTTTGGTAGATGGTTGTGCCATCGCTCCACCCACTAAATGTGAATCCAGATCTAGATATACCTGTATCTGTCGCAACGAATAATGCATAACCTCCAGGGTATGAGGCAGGATCTGATGACGGCGTTCCACTTCCCAATCCCGAGGAGTAAGTAACTGTGAATACAGCGGTCCATTGCGCTGTCAATGCGATGTTGCTGGTTCCAACGATAATTTCAGAATCAGGGAAGTAGATAGAGTCCCCATCGCTCCATCCACTGAATTCAAAACCAACTCTGGTGCCTGGTGAACCGACTATGAATGCTTGGCCTTCTTCAAGAGCACTTTGAGTTGGAACAGAAGAGCCACTGGATGTATATGTGATTGTGTAGGTAATCGGAATCCAACTTGCGCTAAATATGTAATTTGTAGAGGTGACTGCTGTTTGAATTCCAGCAACTGTATCGTCCGAGTCAACGACCGGTATTCCCAAATGATTCTTCCAACCAACAAATGTGTAGCCCACTCTTGTTGGCGCTGAATTCAATTTTATTGTTTGGCCATCGAGGCATTTGTTATCACTCTGCAGGCATTCGGCATCTCGGTAAATATCGTCCCCTATAAAGGTTCCGCCATTGTTTAGATATGTGACTTGAAGCTGCAGTGCCCATACAGCTTCCAGTTCAAGAGGAACATATTCCACGGTGATTGTTTCACCAGCTCCATAAATTTTGTTTCCGCTATCCCATCCAACGAACTGGTAGGTGATCCCACCCGATGGTGCTCTCGAAATCGCGCCAGCTGAGGTAAATCGTGACCCAGCGATCCGGGATGGGGAAGTTGGCGTGGTATCGCCGCCCATCGGGTAGTAAGTAATTGTGTATTGCACCGGTGGGACAGCGTTGACTGTTCTAGTTAACGTTGCACCGATAGCAGTTGATGTCTCTCCCGGCCTGCCGCCAAACTCAATTAAATATCGGGCGACTACAAAGCATGGCAAATCGTTCCACTTGCCTCGGTTATTTCTCCAATTCGTGACTGCACAATCTTCTAAACCCTTATCGTTATTCGGTTCGCGATCTGCCCAGCTGTGAAATGATGCAGATCTGCCAGCATTATCTCCGCTACCAGAAGGCTTGTTATTGAGTGATGCCGCACCATCCCAAATCCAGGAACCTTCTTCTTTTGCATCCGTGGCCCCGATCCAAACATCTGTTGCAGTGGTTTCGATGCCGATAAAGTTGTTTTCTGCAGCACTATTGATCTCCGCTAAGTATCCACGCATTCCATACATAATCGTGTTTTCCGCAGCCGTTCGGGCTGATGTCCAATTCAAGCCAGCTGAAACGAAACGATAATAATGACCAGAGTTAGCATCATAAAACTCATTTACGCCGGGCATTGCTGAAATTCCTATTCGCATAATTATGTTTCCAGTCCCGGTCTCTGGATTCCACGTCAACGACGCCAGTGTCGATGCAACCTGGGAATATGTACCCATGAAGCCAAGTTTCGTAGCTGCGTAAGAGGAATATCCAGGGATTGTGGATGTGCCACCCTTAGTTGCAGTCAGCGTTCCATTCGAAACATCAGCATTGGTTGCAACGTTTACAAACTTGACTGTTGCTTGATAACTCAGAGATGTATCAAAACCGCTAAGGGTTACACCAACATTGGTAGTGGTGCGGGGTTCAAAGTCTGTTGTACCGATTGTTATGGTCGGTTGAGCCGCTCTCGTAACAGTTATCGTGTAAGTCTGAGTCGTTATTCCATCTTGAGCGGTTCCAATTACCGTGATGGTGTTTGATCCCTCATTTAGGGCGATGCTTCCAGAGGCAACGCCAGAGGCGACTGTCGTTCCATTGACGGTAATGGTCGCATTTGCTTGCGTTCGCGTTGGGGTAACGGTGATTGATGTAGTGGAACTCGAAACAGATACTGCGTAAGAATCTGTTGAACTCGAAAAAGAGGGTGAGAGAGTGCCAGAGGAGAGGGTCAATGCAGAAAGTGTTGCGACATTCGACATTGATGTGCCACTTACTGTTGCGCTACCACCTGTGTAATCTGTTCTTGTAGTTGTAATTGTTGCAGTCGACGATGTTCCGGCTGCAACCTCTGTGACAGTCACAAGTCCAGATCCATCGATCGCAACAGAGCCACTCGCTGTCGCTGTCCCGCTCCAAGTGAATGCATCGTTGTAATTTGATATCTGTACTGAGAATCCATCAGCGGTCACAGTTGGTGAGCCAAACGTAGGCGTGAGTGCGGCACCTATTAGTGACGTGGCAGTGACAGCAGCAGTTCCGCCTATAAAACCAGATCTCGTGGTTGTAATCGTTGCAGTGGATGCAGTTAACACTTCCACTCCAGTGACTGTCACAAGTCCGGAACCACTAATCGAAACTGATCCGGAGGAGGTTGCAGTTCCAGCCCATGTGTAAGAGGCATTGTGGTTTGTGATCTGAACTGTGAAGCCATCTGCGGTCGAAGTTGGTGTTGCAAATGTTGGGGTAAGTGCAGCCGCTAAAGGAGTAACGCTAACAATTGTGGATGGTGCCCCTGACCCACGCGAACTCACGGCTCGTAGACGAATTAAGTATGTAGTTCCATTTGTCAGGCCAGAAATAGCAACGGGGGTGGTTGTATCTGTAGGAGAGAGAGCGACATAAGTGGCTCCATTTAGTGAATATTCATAGCTTGTAATCGATTCTCCAAAGGAGGCACCAGTAGTGAATGCAATTGTTGCTGACTCACTGCCTGCGGTTGCAACTAAGTTTCTCGGTGGTGCAGGTGTACATGTTGCAGCATTTGTTGCCGGGTTTGGCAGACCTGTGTCAGCAAGACCTGCATTGCCACAGTAATTAAGGGTGAATGGGCTCGCTACAGATCGAAAAGCTTGCAAGCCAATTGATTCAACACTGTCTGGAATTGTTACTGTGCTCAATGAAACAGCTAAATCAAAGGCATAATCACCAATACTGGTTAATCCCGATCCAAGATTCAGAGTTGTCAATCCGGTTGCTTCACGAAAAGCATAAGCTTCTATAGAGGTCACCGAATTTGGAATTGAGAGTGATGTCAAGGCGGGCGCCCAACCAAAAGCTTCACCACCTATTGAAGTTATGCTATTTCCTAAAGTTAACGATGCAAGCACTGAAGCGCCTGCAAATGAAGCAGCAGAAACGCTTGTGAGCCCATTACCCAGAGTTAGAGTTTCAAGCCGAGTAGCTCCAGCAAAAGCGTAAATGCCAATAGTCGTGACGTTATCTGGAATAATAAGAGAAGTAATGTTTGGAGATCTAAATGCAAAGTTGGCTATACTTGTTACAGTATTTGAAATTGTTAGAGTGTCAACTCTTGTAGCAATCGTGCTACCGTAAGAATTGTAGTAACCAAATCCGTTGTAGCCAGGATCGGCATCAAACGCCGTCCCAATAGACGTAACACCTGAAGGAATATTCACAGAACCAGTACAGTTCCAATTACCATCAACTGAGTTGCCAGAAATTATAAAATAACCTGTAGTGCCACATGCAACATCTCCGCTTCCCGATCCGTTATAGATATTTCCGAGTCGTGTTGCGTTTGAATAAGCAAGATATTCATTTCCGACCGAATTTCCAACGGTATTAGTTGCGAACACAAAAAAATTGTAAGCAACACCAGGAGTTAACCCAGTAATTGCGATCACTCCACTGCCCGCTTGTGTAATTGTTGCGGCCAAACCACCAGCAGATGATGTTGCAGTGTATGAAATGATAGGTGTGCCGCCATTGTTAGCTGGTGCTGTGAAGGAAACATCCGCCGTTGTGGCACTTGTACGGGTAGCAATCACATTCGTTGGGAAGCCAGGATTAGTAGGCGTTGCACTTGCGGGTGTTGCCACAAATGACAGCAATGAGATCACTAGCGCGATGACAATAGAGGGGTGCCTTACGCACTTAGGCGCAGTTGTTTCCATTTTCACATTGGCCTCATCACGGTTCACAGGGTAAAGAAGTCACGCATATTGAATTTTCTCGCTCGTGCGTTGCCCGAACACTCTTGGAAAATTTTGGGTAAAAACCGAATATTTCTCGACCCACACGTGCGTTACCCGACCATCTCGAATCGCCTAGGCACCCCCGTTGATACTCTTTAGAAATGAATGTGGCCCAGAAGACGATTCGCGTACTTTTGGTCGAAGATGATGACTTCACACGCAATGTGGTTCGAGAAATGCTTGTTGCATCCGGCATCGAAGTCGAACAGGTCGCATCGGTATCCCAGGCGATTGAATCTTTAGATGGATTTGACCCTCATGTTGTCGTTACTGATTTAGATCTTGGACATGGTCCAGATGGTGCTGATCTTCTGACAAAAATCTCTGACGAACACCCTTGGATCGGTATGGTCGTTATGACTGCGCACGCTTCTCCTGAGCTCGCAATCAACGATGCATCACGTATTCCGGAGCATGCTGGTTATATTGTGAAATCAGAACTTAACTCTATTCAAAATCTGATTACCCTCATCGAAGAATCAATTGTCATGCCTGGAAATTTCAAGGGAAACGAAATTGCGAGCGACGAGAAGATTACGATCACTTCGACTCAGGCCGAGATTCTTCGACTGATAGCGGATGGATTATCAAACGCGTCGATTGCACAAACTCGTGGAATTTCCTTGCGCGCAGCCGAAGCGCTCGTGCAACGCACTTTTGCCGCGCTAGGCGTTAATGGTGATCCAGATATAAACCCACGAGTTGTCGCAGTGAGAATGTGGCAGCAGGGAAAGATAGTAGTTAAGTAAGAATGCGTGTGCTGATCGCAGGACTAGGATCGAAGAACACTTATCCTGTCGATTTCGCTCTAGTTCCTGTAGCGATTGTTCTGATTGAGATATCTGTCTTTTTTACTCAGCTTTCAAGTGAAGTCGAAGGCAATCTGACCAATCTAATACTGCTTCGAGTCCTTCACACGCTCGCGATGATCTTCATTTCATATCTAGTCTCACAAGGCTATAAGCGCTTTAACTTACTTCGAACTAACTTCGCCACCCTGGCAATCACTGGTGTTGTAGTGATTGCCCTCGGGGACTTGACTCACGCCTATTTGGCTTCAGTATTTGGTATTGAATTAGTCGGTATTTACCGGCGTCTGGGCATCATCCTTATTCAGGGAGGGCTCTGGTTTCCAGCATTTTTGATCATCGGCGGAAATCGAAATGAGATATTTCGTCAGTTCAGAGAGTATGAAAACCGACTCATTATCGCTACTCGCGGGCGCAATAGAACCTCTGACGAATTCAAGGGAATTCAAAAGGATTTACAGGATCGTATTCGAGATGAGTTTCGCCAATCTTGTGAGCTCATTAGCGCTTCAGTAAAAAAGATTTCGAGCGCTGGAGGTCCACTGTCTGAGCAATATGCCGCAATACAGCCTTACCTTGTAGGAGAGAGACTACGCAATCTTTCTCGAAATCTAGACAGCTCACGATCAGATAGCACTGTTCAGAAGTCATTTCAGAAGAATCGAAATTCAGTTCTTCTCTTCTTGCGGCAATTTCGGATTCTCTCTGCTTCAATTGTCGAAAGTACTCCTTTGCACGCACGCTCTTATGCTTTTGTCCTGATTGCTTTGGTAACACCACCGTATATCAACTTTTATTCTTTCACTGAGTTTTTAATCTCGTATCCAATTCTTGTCATTGCTGTGTTTGCCCTCTCTCGCTTCATTGTTAAGACTCAATCTGCAAAGTCATCTAACGCTCTAAAAACGGCTTCGATATTGATTTTTCTTACAGGTCTACTGCCTTTTCTCTTTAACTTAATTGGGCAAGCGATTTATCAAGACCCACAAACACAATTTCCGATTTATATCACGGCGCTGATTCTTCCACTCGTGTATTTCGTGGCAATGGAGCTCTTGCAGGTACTTAGGCCAAGCGCGTTAAACCTAATTCGTAGCGATGAACTTATGGCGAGTGATAACTTGCAGAGCAAGGTTCAAGATGTGGTGAGAGAAGAATTCACAAAGAACTTATCGCACGAGTGGGCGGTATATATCCATGGCAAAGTCCTCACTCGATTGGCGGCAACTTCGCTCAAGCTTGATGCTGCTGCCCGAAATGGTGATGTTCGTACGTATAACGAGACGGTCGACTCTTTACTCTCATTATTGAGCAACCCGGATGCAGACTTTGATGATGCATCCGTAGATCTTCAGAATGAGATTGCATCGCGATTAGATCCCTGGAGAGGTCTTCTGGAGATTAATTTGCAGATAGATCGAGAGATTGCATCGCTCCGAAATTCACGAGTACGGGATGTTGGACAGGTAATCGAGGAGTTGATCTCGAACTCGATTCGCCATGGAAGGGCTCAAAAGATTGATCTAAAAGTGGGCCGAGTTGGAGAGCAAGAAATCGAAATCATTGCAATCGATGATTCCACTGTTGCCCCACTTGAATCACAGAGTCGAAGTGGCCTAGGTACTCGAATCTTTAACTTAGCTTCAGACGGAAGATGGTCGTTAAGGCGAGTAGAGAACACTACAGAGTTTAGATTGACGATGGAAATTAAGAGCTAGCGAGTAGCCCAGATTCTTTTAGGAAACGCGAAGGCAATCCTCGATAAGAAATGTGAAGATCGACCTTAGCTCGCGTCATTCCGACATAGAAAAGGCGGCGCTCTTCGGCAACAACTGAATCAGATGTTCCAGTTGATCCGGTCTCTAGCGGCAAAATTCCCTCAGATGCACCCATCAGAAACACACGTTCCCATTCAAGTCCCTTTGCTGCATGCAGAGTTGCAAGGGTTACAACAGGCATTGTCGGTGGATTATTTTGTGTCACACGATCTTCTACTTCACGTAAGAAACCACGCAGAGTCTTTGGAGTAAAGCCATCATCGCTATCGAGTTCACGACCGAGATGAAGAAGGGCTGCGATTCCATCAATGCTTTCACCCGATAAATACGGCTGAGCAATAGTGCGCAATTCATCGATCCAAGTAGCGCCTTCAGTGGGAAGCACAGAAGCTTGGCGAACTTGCTTAAGGAAATCACGGACATCTTGGCGCTCGAAAAAACGTTCAGTACTGCGCACTTGATATGGCAGCCCCTTGCTATTCATCGCACGTTCAACGCCTTTGAGTTGGCTATTAGTCCGCGCAAGTATTGCAATCTCTTGAGGGGCAGTTCCATCAGCAAGGAGTTCAGTAATCTGCTTAAGAATTCCTGCAATCTCGCCACTCTCATCTCTATAGCCATCAACGCTGGGATGAAGGCCGTGATCGTTACTGGCGGTGAGTTCTTGACCCATGGATGAGTTGCGCAACAACGCGTTTGCAGCAAATGTAATCTCTGGCGTTGATCGGTAGCCGGTACTCAGACGAATAACTTCCGCCTCTGGAAAACGTTGGGTAAAGGTGTTGAGAAATACCGGTGTTGCTCCAGCAAATGAATAGATAGTTTGTGCGGGATCACCCACGACGCAGATATCTTTTCGGCTTCCAAGCCAGGCATTAATCAAGCGTTGCTGAATAGGTGAGATGTCCTGATATTCATCAACTGTGAAGTAACGATACTGATCTTGTACACGTTCTCTTACAGTGCGCTCTTCTTCTAGCATTGCAGAAGTCAGCAAGAGAACATCTTCGAAGTCAATCGCGAGCTCTTGCTTCTTTAGGCTCTCGTATGCGACATAGATTGCGGCGATGTGTTCGGCCTTTACTCGTGGCTTCAGCTGGCGCGCATTAACTTGATCAAGATAATCAATCGGTGCTACCTGTGAAACTTTGGCCCATTCAATCTCGGTTGCGATATCGCGCATAGTTTCGCGCGAAGTGATACGAATTTCACCCGTTAGATCT
>Ga0247832_1007559_pt1 | contig 11254 bp, 9 predicted proteins | sample LaCruzMarch2015__10_FD_192407 | JGI IMG/M metagenome (GOLD analysis project Ga0247832, IMG submission 192407) | Freshwater microbial communities from meromictic Lake La Cruz, Castile-La Mancha, Spain - LaCruzMarch2015_4m | ecosystem: Environmental > Aquatic > Freshwater > Lake | place: Spain...
CCGTCCAGCCGGATGACCTCCGGATCGGGCGACAGTCCGTCCAGTTGCCGCGCATAGGCCTGACGCCGCGCGCCGCCCTTGCGGTCGAGGAATCCCTGCTTCCAGCCTTCGAAGCCGGCGGCGTCGCTGGACCAGGGTCGTTCCTGAGCCGCTGCCACCGGAGCCGGGACGGTCGCGGCGCGCAACGGCGCGGGCTCGGCACGGGCCAGAACCGGCGCATCCGGCAACAACGGCGCGCAGGCCGAGACGCAGGCAATCAGGACAAGGCGGTAGTCGAGGCGCATGCGGACAGGGTTTCCCAGATAAGGGCGATCGGTATCAAGTCCCATGCCAATCCGCACGGCAATATGACCGTCCTCCACACGATAAGGTGAAGCCCGTGACCGGGTCGTTGACCCTCGACCCCCTCAGACCGTTGACGCGAACGACCACCTTCTCTATACGCCCCGTTCCGCCGCTGGTCCGCCCTGCGGCTTTTCTGTTTTTCGATTTGCCTCAGGATCCCCGACCATGAAGGTCCGCAGCTCGCTCAAGTCGCTCAAGACCCGCCACCGCGACTGCAAGGTCGTGCGCCGCAAGGGCGTCGTCTTTGTGATCAACAAGACCGACCCCCGCTTTAAAGCCAAGCAGGGCTGACGCGCTGGCGCTAACGCGCGGCTCGCGGAGCCGCGCGGCTTGAGCGCTGAACGATCCACAGGTCGCGGGCCTTGTCCGCGGCCTTTTTCATGTCCGGCGTTGAGCGGCCGTCGTGGGCATGGTTAGCGTCCCGGCTCGAGACACACCCCGTTCGCGCTCAAGCAGCGAGGCTCCGCGAGCCGAGCGGTAGCGCCCTGCGCAAGGATCAAAAATGCCTGATGACGCTTCCTTCGACGCCTCCCCCGACGTCCTGACCTCGGCGGCCCAGGGGCGTCTGCGCAGCATCATCGAGCGCATCGAGCGTCTGGAAGAAGACAAGGCGGCGATCATGGCCGACCAGAAGGAGGTCTTCGCCGAGGCCAAGGGCGAGGGCTACGACGTCAAGATCCTGCGCAAGGTCATCCGCATCCGGAAACAGGACAAGGCCAAGCGCCAGGAAGAGGATGCGATCCTGGACCTGTATCTGTCCGCGCTGGGCGAAATCTGACACCTTTCGGGGTGTGAAGCGAAAGCCACCCGCGAATCCCTTCGAAGCCCAGCGCGAGGCCGCCAGGCGCGCCGCGCTGAACGCGCTGAAACGCGCCCGCCGTTCGGCCGAGAAGGCGGGCGTGACCCTGTCGGAATGGGAGGGCGAGTTCCTCGATTCGGTCGGCGAGCGCGTGAAGACCTACGGCCGCGCCTTCGGCGATCCCGAAAAGGGTGCGCCCGGCCAGGCGCTCTCGGCCATGCAGGGCCGAAAGCTGAAGGAGATCACGCGAAAGGCCAGCGGCGAGGACACGCGTCCGCCGTGGCGTCGCAAGACGCCCTCGACCTAGAACAGCACCTTGCGCAGGCTGAGCCGGATCACCCGGCCCTCGGGATCCAGGAAATCAGGCTGATAGTTCAGTGGGACATCGCCGGTCGAGGAGGTGACCTCCGTCCGGCTGTCGAACAGGTTCTCGACGCCGAGACTGATGCGCGAGCCCCTCAGGACCGGATAGCGGGCGACCCAGGAGGTGCGCTGGTTCAGGTCCATGAACATGGTCAGGTTTACGTTGGTGCGGTCGCTGAAGTTCAGGGTCGACCCGCCCGGGCCGCCGTCAACCTCGGTGCCCTGGCGCCAGTTGGCGTTGAGGAAGGTGCCGAAGCCGTTCCGGAACACGCCGCCCTGAAGCTGCAGCTCGTTGCGGGGTGTGCCGCCATTGCCGGCCGTCGCATCGCCGTCGAGCAGGTCCAGAACCGGAAGGCCGGGCCGGATCGTCACCTCGTCGGTGAAGCGGACGGTGTGGAACAGCGAGACGTTGAACCGTCCCTGGCCGGGGAGCATGCCGCCTCCGCCGCGACCGCCGCCCCCGCCGCCGCCAAACAGGATCGCGCCGATCGGCGGCCCGCCGGCTGCAGGGCGGCCGCCGCCTCCGGGAGGCCTGCCGCCCGCGCCCGGCCCAACGGGCCCGCCAGGACCGCCGCGCGCACCCGGTCCGCCTGGCCCTCCGGGGCCACCGAAGGCGGCCATGTTGGGCCGGCCGAACGCGCGGGAGAAGTTGAAGCCGCTGCGCAGTTCGGACCGTTCCGTCTGTGTGAAGTTCAGCGCCCGTGCGTCGATGGCAATCAGCCGTCCGCCGGCATCGCGGGTGAACCGTTCCGGCAGGGCGGCCTCGAGGTCCGGCGTGATGGTCGGAAAGGCCGTGATCGCCCCGTCGATCAGCGTGCGGGTGAAGTCCGAGCGCAGGGTCAGTTCCTGGCTGGAGATCGGACGCCAGTTGAAGCCGAGCTTCCAGACCTGGCGGCTGTCCGGCGTCAGGCCGGGATTGCCGCCCGTCACCCGGGTGACCAGCACGGTTTCCCCGGTGCGGAAGTCGAAGACGGCGCTGTTCGGGTTGGCGATGACGGGATCGTTCAGCTGCGAGATCGAGGGTGCCCCGTCCTCGTTGCTGTAGCTGGCGATGATGCCGAGCGCGTCCAGCGGTGACCAGTTCAACCCGGCACCCCAGGTCCTCAGGCCGCCGATGTCAGACGCGTCGTCGTAGCCGGCGTTGACGTTGACCGACAGGTCGCCGATGGCCCGCAGGACATCCACACCGTTGGAGATCGGGAAGGTCAGGTTGGCGGAGGTGAAGACCCGGTCGCGGCCGATCGTACGGGCGCTGAACAGCCCCCCGCGCGTGCTCTCGGACTCCAGTTCGCGCGTATCGGCCCCGAAGCGTACGGTGCTCGAGACCGATCCGGCGGGCAGTTCGAACAGGTCGCCGTTGAACACGGCCTCGACATTGCCGCCGCTCGACACCGAGTTGGCCGTGTCAACGAGACGGGTGAATCGCGCCGGGTCCAGGGCACCGAACGGGTTCAGGGTGCCCGCCGTGACGGCGGCCTGGGCGGCTGTCGCGTTGAGGCCCCGCCCGGTCACCGTATCCGTCTCGACCCGGTCGTAGGCACCCGACAGGGTCCAGCGCCAGTCGCCGAGGAAGCCGTCCAGCAGAACCCCGAGATTGGCCGTGAGGGTCTCGTTGTCGCGGGTGACGGCGAAGGGATCGTCGATGTAGCGATAGACCGCCACGTCACGGCTGAACGGAGAGCCGTTCCGCCCCGCCGGGGCCGTCAGGGTCACACCGGGCAGGCCGAGGTAGGAAAAGCTGGTCCGCTCGACCAGGTTCAGGCTGATCGTCCCCTTCACGGTTTCGTTCAGGTCGCGCGCCAGCGAGGTGTTCAACGTCGTCTCGTCACCCCGCGGCAGCAGGGTGCGGTAGTCGCCGAGGTCGCCGGTCCGGGGCGTATTGGCGCCCGCGGCAAAGCCCGCCAGCGTCGGGTTCGGCCCGCCCGGATTGGCGGCGACCGTCACCGTCCGCCCCGCGAGGGTCGACAGGGCCGGATCGATCTCTGCCCCGAACGGGATGCCGGCCACGTTGCCGATCCGGTCAAAGGGCTGGCTGCCCGGGTCGCGCACGATGTCACGCTCGCTCTCGAACAGGGCGGTGTCATGCCGACGCTCGAGGCTCACGTTCAGCCGGTTGCCGCCCACGATGCTGAAGTATCCACCCTCGACTTCGGTGGACAACCGGCCGCCCTCGGCCGGGCCGCGCACGGTCAGTTCGGTGTTGGCCTGGGTGAAATTGGCTTTCAGGACAATGTTCACAACCCGCTGGTCGGCCGCGAAGCCATAGGTCAGGGCCGCCTCTTCCGGGAGGATCTCGGTCCGCTCGATCGCCTCGAAGGGGATGGTGCGGATCTCCTGGAAGCCGGATGTGCGGCGTCCGTTCAGAAGCACGACGGGACCCCCGCCGCCGCGACCCCGGTTCGACCGGGTCAGGGGTTCCAGCGCGGCCAGCAGTTCGGCGACATTGGTCGCGCCATAGGCGATCAACTGGTCGGCCGTCAGGGTGATTTCCGGCTCGATGTCGCCCTCGACCCGTCCCCGCGTCGCCTCGACCTGGATTTCGGGCAGCACATAGTCCGCATCGCCCGGAGCCGAGGCCCCCGACGGCTGGTCATCGTCCCCCTGCTGCTGGGTCGCCGGTGGCGTGGGCTGCGGCGGGACCGGCGGCGTCTGGGCGGGCGCGGTCTGGATCGCGCCCGAGGCGAGCGCGACAAGCAGGGCGGAGGCGATGGTCATGGCTACTCTGGGTCTGGCGGGCGCCGGGGGGAGGCAGGGGCCGAAGGGTCGCAGGCTCGTCCTGTCAGGACGAACGCCGATCCGGCAGCCGTGTTTCACGCGCCAGTGTTCGTGTTCCGTCGCGGCGTCAATGAGGCGCTTTGTTACAGGACGCTGTAACGTCGACAACCTGTAGCAGAAACGTCACCCTGCTTCCTTCAGCGCGCCTTCCAGCCCCTGCTCGCGAACCTTGCGGTACAGGGTCGAGCGACCGATGCCGAGCCGCCGCGCGATCTCCGACATATGGCCGGCATAGACATCGATGGCGTGCTGGATCAGGTCGCGCTCGATGTCCTCCAGCGTGCGCAGATGTCCACGCTCGTCGAGGATGCGGATCGGCTGGTCGGGCAGGGGCGGCAGGTCGGCGAAACTGCCCGCCGCAGCCGACGGACGGGCTTCGGCCGTATCCAGCGGCATGGCCACGCCGGAAATGGCCGGGAAGTCGTGCGGCTGAAGGAAGGGCGTGTCGGCCAGCACGATGGATGGTGTTCTCCAGCTGGCGCACATTGCCGGGCCAGTCGAACGCCGTCAGCAGCGCCAGGGTCTCGGCCGAGGCCCCCGCCACGCGCTTGCCCTCCTCGACGTTGAACCGGCCGATGAAATGGTCGATCAGGGCCGGGATGTCCTCGCGCCGGTCGCGCAGGGCCGGGGCCTCGATCGGAAACACGTTCAGGCGGTAGAACAGGTCCTCGCGGAAGGTTCCTGTGGCCACGGCCCCGGACAGGTCGCGGTTGGTCGCCGAGACGATCCGCACATCGACCTTGACCGACCGCCTCGACCCCACCGGATCGATCTCGCCCTCCTGCAGCGCCCGCAGCAGCTTGACCTGCATGTCCAGCGGCAGTTCGCCGATCTCGTCCAGGAAGAGGGTGCCGCCGTTGGCCTCGGCGAACTTGCCGAGGTGCTTGTCCGAGGCCCCGGTGAACGACCCCTTTTCGTGACCGAAGAGGATGGACTCAACCAGATTGACCGGCAGGGCCCCGCAGTTGACCGCCACGAAGGGTTTGCCGGCGCGGTCGGACGCGCCGTGCAGGGCACGGGCAATGACTTCCTTGCCGACGCCGCTCTCGCCGGTGATCAGCACCGGGATCGACGACTTCGCCGCCCGCGACCCCAGCGACTTGACCATCTGCATCGGTCGACTTTCGCCCACCAGGTCGGCGAAGGTCACCCGGCCGGCGACGTGTTTCTTCAGCCGCCCGACCTCTGCCGTCAGCTGGGTCAGCTGCAGGGCGTTGCGGATTCCGACGAGGATGCGTTCGGGGCTGGCGGGCTTGATGAAAAAGTCCTGGGCCCCGGCCTGCATGGCCTTGACCACGGTCTCGATGCCGCCGTTGGCCGTCAGCACGATGACCGGTGTGGTCACCCCCGCGGTGCGGATTTCGGCCAGACACTCCATGCCGCTCATCCGGGGCATGACGAGATCCAGCAGGACGACATCGGCCCCGCCGCCCTTGGTCAGGCGATCGATCGCCTCGCCGCCGCTCTCGGCGTGGACGACCGAATAGCCCTCGCGGTCCAGAACCGCCTGCACAAGGCGGCGCTGCGTCGGATCGTCGTCGACCACCAGAACGGTCTTGGCCATAGGAAAACACCCCTGATCACCCGGCCGGCCCTCTGCGGGGACTGGCTCGTTTCGGGACGGTTCTAGGCCCGTCGCGGTGAAGATCGGGTTGTCCGGCGTGGTGTCCGGGGGGTTAAGGGCCGAACCATCCGCCCATTCCGGGCCGCCGCGCACACGGGTCGCCCGCCGGGTCGAAGCGGCCCGGAACCCGGCTGCCGGCCATCAGGTCGGGCCAGGGCGAGGGGCTGGGGCGGATCATGTCCCGCCGGATCGCGTCGCGGGGATCGACTTCGACTTCGCCCGCGCAACGGGGCAGGCGCCACGCTCCCTGTGCCACCCAGCCCCCGGCTGTCCTTTCGAACAGGGTGATGTCCCATGCCCGCGCGAGAAGCACCTCGCCGGCCCCGTCGCTGTTCAGATCGCGCACCGTGGCAAGGCAGTCCCGCTCGGTCGTGCACGAGGCGCGTGCATCCGCTTCCGGGACGGCGACGACGAAACCTTCGGGCAGGTTCGCCCCGACCGGCCAGGCGGACACCCGGGGCGTGACGGTCAGCGCGGAAGGTTCCAGCTCGGCCCGACTGGTCGAGGTCTGCGCATCCTCTGCGCGACTTGCGATCGCGGGATCGTCCGAGGCCACCAGCGCCGCCAGCGCCGCCCGCCCCGTGCGGCCGCTCTCATGGGCGAGGAAGCCGTAGTCGAACGCCTCCGCGCTGACCGCGCCGCGCGCCAGCCGACCGGTCTGGTCCGCGACCGCCAGCCGTGCCGGATCCGCGACCGGGCTGAACAGGGCCAGGATGACGATGACGCTCAGCACAGCCCCGACGATATTGGTCCTCTCCAGAGGCGCCATCCAGAGTGTTCCCGGACGCAGGGTCGTCAGGGCCGCCCAGGCGTATCCTCCGGCATGCAGCGCCCCGATCAGGGCGCAGGCCCCGGCGATGATCCGATCGGGCGTCAGGCCGTGCTGGCCGATCCTCAGCGACAGACCCCACACCGCTATGCCGATCAGCGGCACCAGCAGGAGCGCCGCCACCCGCACCGCGATCCGCAGCACGGCGGGTGGCAGGTTGTCAGGGCGCCCGTCCTGATAGGCGGCGTTGATCAGCACGATCATCACCCCCGCCGCCGACAGAACCAGGGCCGTCGCGCTGCCCGTCTCCCACAGGCCGTCCAGTCCGGTGAACGGCAGGGCCATCAGGAAGCCGCCCACCAGCACCGCCAGGACCAGCAGCAGCCACGACAGCAGCATCAGGGCGATCGTCCGCACCCCGCGGATCAGACCGTGGCGCACATCGGTGAGATGCACCGCCGTGGCAAAGGCCAGTCCGGTCAGCGGCAGGAAGAACCAGCCCTGCTCGAGCAGGTCGCCGAGGAAGCTGAGCCCGATCACATTGAACAGGGCCGCCCCGAGGAAGAGCAGCAACCAGAAGGTTCCGGCAAAGGCGATCGACGCCGCCAGCTGCACGCCCGCCATCCAGGCCGCATCGAAATAGGCGGGAAACGAAGCGATCAGACGCCGCTCGCGATCCGCCGGCACGATCAGGTGATGGGCGATGAACAGGGCCGCGGCGGAAAAGGCGAACAGCGGAAAGGTTGCCTCGCGATCCGCGCCCGCCTGACGCGCGATGTCATGCCACGCCAGACCGGCCAGGATGGCGGCCGCCACCCCGCTCCAGATCGCCAACGTCATGAGCCTCAGACGCCCCACCCCGGCGAGCAGCACCGAGGGCAGGAACAGGGCCGGAAGCAGCAGGGCGGCGAACAGCTCCGGGTTCCGCGACGACCAGGTCGCCCCGTCGCCCTCGGTGGTCCGGAGCAGCAGATAAAGGACGGTCCCCTGGGCCAGCCCGATCCCGAGCCTCGCCAGGGCCACGGCCTGACCCGGGGGGACCCCCAGTGCGTCGCGCCCCCCGCCGGTCTCGCCTGTATCCGCTGTCATGCCGTTCTCCCTTGAACGGCCCATCAGACTCCGAAACGGCTCGTCAGGAAAGGGTCGGATCCTGACGCACGGCGCGGGCGAGGTAACAGCCCCGCGGCGCGAAATGGATGTGCACCTGCGCCACCTCCGGGCGCGCGAACCAGTCCGACAGGGTCTCGTCCAGTTCGGAACCGGCGATCACCACCCCCTCGATCATCATGTTGCGCCGGTCATAGATCCTCAGCGACAGCGGCCGCTTCGTCAGCATTTGCGGTGCCGGCCCGGTGACAGGCAGGGCCTCGGTCGCGGCTTGCCGTACGAAGATCGGTCCGCTGGCCCGGTAGGGCGAGGCCGGGTCCGTCAGATGGGCGTGGTTGACCAGCACCAGCGCCTCGCCGGCGTCGGCGTCGCGCAGGCTGACCCGGCAGGGGGCCCTGCCGGGGGCGTCGGCGACCCAGCGCCGGGCCCCCACGGCCGCGAGCTCGGCGTCCGACATGGCGAACCAGGCGGTGAAAGGTTCAAGAGGCGGGGCTTCGACTTGATAGGTCATGACGATCTCCTTCAGGTCGCCCCCAGGATGCCCCTGCGCCCGATCGTCGTCTGGCGGCTTTCGGCCGTTGCGCTGGGCCGCCCGGGACCCCACAACCCCTGCCATGAACGCCCCCTTCAAGACCCCCGCCACCGAGCCCCCGCTGTGGGACCTGTCCGATCTCTACAGCTCGCGTGAGGATGCCCGCGTCCCGGCCGACCTCAACGCGGCTCGCGCTGCCGTCGCCGAGTTGAACGCCTTGCAAGGCCGCCTGATCGCCGGCCGTGCCGACCCGGCTGCGCTGGGGGCGACGCTGGACCGGGCCATCACCCTGTACGAGCAGGCCTCCGAACGTCTGGGAGCTCTTGGCGCCTATGCCTTCCTCGTCGCCTCGACCGACCGCAATGATGCGGCCGCGCAGGGCTTCGAGGCGGACCTTCGTGAGAAGATCACAGCCATCGCCACGCCGACGGTCTGGGTCACCCTCGAAATCAACCAGCTGGACGACGCCGAGCTTGAGGCGGCTCTGGCCGCCCATGCCGGTGCCGCCCGCTGGCGGCCGTGGCTGCGCCGGGTCCGCGCCATGAAGCCCCATGAGCTGTCCGAGCAGCTGGAGACCTTCGTCGCCGAGCGGATGCCGATCAACGCCCAGTGGCCCCGCCTGTTCGACGAGACCCTGGCCGCGCTCCGGGTCGAGGCCGGCAAGGAGAGCCTGACGCTGGCGGAGGCCCTGAACCGGCTGTCCGATCCCAGGGGAGCCCGTCGCAAGGTCGCCGCCGAGGGACTGAACACCGCACTCGCCGCCCGCGTCCCGACGCTCGCCCTGGTGTTGAATACCGTCGCCGCCGACAAGGCGCTGGAGGACCGCTGGCGCGGGTTCAAGCGCCCGGCCGACAGCCGCCACCTGTCCAACGAGGTTGACGGCGAGGCGGTCGACGCCATGGCCGATGCGGTCGCCGCCGCCTACCCGCGTCTGTCGCACCGCTACTACGCCCTGAAGGCCAGGGTGCTGGGCAAGGCGACGCTGGATCAGTGGGACAGGAACGCCCCGCTGGAAACGAGCGCCCCCCGGGCCTTCGACTGGGCCCAGGGGCGTGACCTGGTGCTGGAGAGTTTTTCGGATCTCGGTCCCGAGTTCGCCGAACGCGCGGGCCGCTTCTTCGACCGGCCGTGGATCGACGGGCGCGCCCGGCCGGGCAAGCAGTCGGGAGCCTATGCCCACCCTGTCACGGCGGACCGGCACCCCTATGTCTTCCTGAACTGGATGGGCGAGCGGCGGGATGTCCTGACCCTGGCCCACGAACTGGGTCACGGCGTGCACCAGACGCTCGCGGCCGCAAAGGGCACCCTTCTGGCCGACACCCCGCTGACCCTGGCCGAGACGGCTTCGATCTTCGCCGAGGGCCTGACCTTCGACCGGCTGCTGGCCACCGCGCCGCGGGCGGAGCAGCGGGGCCTGCTGGCCGGTCGCATCGAGGACGGGCTGAACACCGTGGTGCGGCAGATCGCCTTCCACCGGTTCGAGACCCGCTTCCACGACGAGCGGGCGAAGGGCGAGGTGTCGGCCGATCGTCTGGGCGAACTGTTCCTCGAGGAAATGGGGGCTTCGCTGGGGCCCGCCGTCACGCTCAACCCCGGCTACGAGGCCTGGTGGAGCTACGTCAGCCACTTCGTCCACGCGCCCTTCTACGTCTATGCCTATGCATTCGGCGATCTGCTGGTCGCGGCCCTGATGGAGACGCGCGCGAAGGACCCGGATGGCTTCACGCCGCTGTATCGTGACCTGCTGGCCGCCGGCGGGACCCTGACCTATGCCGAGGCGCTGAAGCCCTTCGGTCTGGATCCGCGCGATCCGGCCTTCTGGACCATCGGCACGCGGCGGCTGGAACGGCTGATCGACCAGTTCGAGACCCTGGTCTGAGGTCAGTCCCCCTTTTCACCGCTCATCCCCGCGAAAGCGGGGACCCAGTGTTTTGGGCGATCGGGCTGAGCGAGTGCGCGCCGCCGACAGTCCCGTGCGCCTTGCTCGCAAAAGGACTGGGGCCCCGCTTTCGCGGGGATGAGCGGAAGAGATACTGGTCCTTGGTTGACGGCGCGGCGTGGCGCGGGCCAGCGTCCGGCCATGCGCACCACAGCCCTGATCCTCGCCGCGACCCTGGTCGCCTCTCCGGCCTACGCCCGCGACGTGCTTGCGGCGCTGGACTGATCAGGCCGCCATCCGCCAGTCGTGGCTCTCGCCTGTGCCCCGGGCCTCGTCCCACAGGGCGTCCTCGTCGGAGTACCGGGCACTGGCGCGCGCATCGATCACGTCGATGACCTGTTCCTCCAGCCGGTCCCAGATAACGGCCAGGTCGCCGCAGCCCTCGGCCTCGCACGGCACGATCAGATAGCGGTTGGCGGCCACGGTGGCCTGGGGGCGAAAGCGGGGGGCGAACATGCGAGCCATGGGTCTGTCTCCGGGTTCGGCGTCTTGCCGTTGAGGAGACTGTGAGACCGTGATACGTCAAAAACGGACGTAACGCGTTCCGGCTTGGTTCTTTTTTCTGCGAGGGGCGGCGACATGCGCCACGACAAGGCCGCCATGGTCATCGACCTCGCAAGGCGGATGGCGGCGTCGGCCGAGGGGCTGACGCTGGATGACATGGCGCGCGACACGGCCATGAGCCGCCGCACGGTCGAGCGGATGCGAGACGCCGTGCTCGCCCTGTTTCCGACAGCCGAGGAGGTCTCTGACCCTCCGACCAAGCGCTGGCGGATCCGGGGCGGCCTGTCCGCCTTCGAGCAGGCGCCGACGGCCACCGAGATGCTGGAACTGACCAAGGCGGCCCGGGCCCTGCAGGCCTCGGGCGAACCGACGCGCGCCGCCGCCCTCGAAAGCCTGGAGCGAAAACTCAAGTCGGCCATGCGATCGACTGCGCTGAACCGCATGGCGCCGGATCTGGAGGCCCTGGTCCGGGCCGAGACCATCGCCGTCCAGGCCGG
>Ga0247832_1007564_pt1 | contig 11248 bp, 13 predicted proteins | sample LaCruzMarch2015__10_FD_192407 | JGI IMG/M metagenome (GOLD analysis project Ga0247832, IMG submission 192407) | Freshwater microbial communities from meromictic Lake La Cruz, Castile-La Mancha, Spain - LaCruzMarch2015_4m | ecosystem: Environmental > Aquatic > Freshwater > Lake | place: Spain...
CGCGGCAGGGCGCATTCGGGATTGAGGGCGGCGCGCTCCTGCTGTAAGGCCCTTCGTCCGGCGTTTCGCCGTCAGACGCACCCGTAGCTCAGCTGGATAGAGTACTGCCCTCCGAAGGCAGGGGTCACAGGTTCGAATCCTGTCGGGTGCGCCATTTTCCCCAACATTTTCAATGTGATGTGAGTTCACATTTTTCGCCAAGACGCGAATTTGTCAAAAATCACGATGTACAAATCATCTACAAATTGTGTTCAGATTTCCTAATGCTCTGATATGGCTAGGGAACACGGATCTGAAGGTGAGCGCATGGAACCACTGTCGGAAGAACGTCGCGACATCCGGGGCGATGGCAGGATCGTTCTGTACAAGCGGGCGAGCTTGAAAAATCCGAAGTGGCAAGCTCGAATCCGGGTTCCCAACGCAACGGGCTACCGCATTGTCAGCACCAAGACCTCGAACCTCGGTGAGGCTGAGCGTTTTGCCCACGACCTCTATGAGAGCCTCTACATCCACGTAAAGGGCGGCGGCTCTCTCAAAGCTCGCACCTTCCGACAGGTGTTCGTCGAGTGGAAGGAACACGTTTCAACGATGGGGCACACGCGCCAGGGGGGGTCTTGGGCGGCGACGATAGAGCGGGTCGAGACGTGTGCGCTTCCGTTTTTTGACGCGATGAAAATCGACGAGATCGGGCTCGTCCAATTCACGGACTACTGGGCGTGGCGCAAATCGAATTACAGCCGCCGGCAACCAACCAACGGGACCTTGAGGCGGGAACGAACCAGCATCCTGCCGTTGTTCAAATACGCGGCGTCTCGTGGCTACATTCAGGCGATTCCAGCGACCGATCCGCCTAAATCCAAATCCGAAAGACGCCCGACCTTCACCGAAGATGAGTGGCGCACGATCTACACCTCAGCACGACAATGGGTGAGCGAGGGCGAGGCAAAAGCGACCCATCGCCAGCGGTTCATCGCCCAGCAGTATTTTCTGATCCTCGCCAACACCGGGATGCGTGTGGGCGAGCTAAGGGGGCTCCGCTGGAGCGACATGCGAACAGTGCAGACACCGGAAGGAACCCGCCTGGTGGCTGAGATATCTGGCAAGACCGGCTCACGTGAGTGTGTCTTCCAGTCAGGGGCGGAAACATATGTGAAGCGGCTCTACGATCACCGCTCCCATGAACTCGGGCATTCACCCGCCGTCGATGAACCGGTCATCTGCCACAAAGACGGCACACCGATTGGGTCGCTGAAAGTGGCGTTTGCGTCCTTACTGAAGCATGCCGGAATTCCGGTATCTCGGAACGGCGGAACACGGACGATCTACAGTTTGCGCCATTTCTACGCGACCCAAAGGTTGGGCGCCGAAGCCAGCCCGTTCCTACTGGCAAAACAGATGGGAACCTCGGTCGAGATGCTCGAGAAGTTTTATGGGCAGACGGTCTCGTCGGAGCTTGCAGCGCAAATCACCAAGACGCGCTTGTCGAAGGTCCGGTCGATCGAGCGTCAAGCCTATCCATTCGAATGAACGGGCTAGGCGTGTGAAGCGGGGGACGAAAAGGGTAGCTACTTCCTGCCGATCAAATACGGTCCCAGCTCCATCGAGTTCAAAAAGGGGATGTTCGCCATCCGCTGCGACAGCGTCGAGGATGTGGCGAAGGCGCTGGCGACGCTACGAGAGATGGTACTGAACGGCGAGTCAGACGAGTAGCTCGCTAAGACGGCGAAATATATTTGAATCAAATTCGTCAAACCGGAAACAAAACGGTCTTTCGGAAGCAGCAATACGGGGAAATTGCTATGATTTGGCTAGCAGCAATAGTATTTCTGATTGCTTTGGCGTGGTTTGTTGTTAATTTTGAAGACGGTTGCGCCATAGTAATCGGTACGATTGTCCTTATAGTTGTGGCAGTTGTTTTGCTATTTGCATTTCTTCATTTCGATAATGAACATAAAAATGAAGAGCGACGCAAAATATCAGAACGTATAATTCCAGAAATATTGTTGATCGATAGCAACTTTCAGCCAACTGATAGGCATAACAGTTACTATTTTACATCTAAGGTAAAAAACAATAGCAAATATAATGTCACACGCCTGAAATTTAGATTCATAATTAAAGATTGTATTCCGTCTAATGATTCAAACGAACAAGCCGTTTGTAATGTGATCGGCGACCATGAATTGAACGAATACATAAACATACCTGCTGGACAGGTCCGATCCGTTGGAGACCATGTAGAGTTTATAGATATGCCTCCGATTGAGGGGGATTGGATCGTCGAATATAGCGTCAAATTTGTTTACGTCGAATAGTATGCTTCAAAATATTGAATTTTATATAGTTTTTATTCATATGTATGGAGATCAAGGTCAGAGCGCATCTACCACTCTCCTCCTCGCTTCACTGTCGCCCTCGATGTACCGCTGGGTCGTCTGAAGCGAGGAATGTCCCGCCAGAAACTGAACGTCTCTAATCGACCCGCCAACCGTGGATATCTTGCGGGCTGCATTGGTGATGAAGGTGCGGCGACCGCTATGAGACGAACACCCGATCAAGCCAGCAGCCCGATACCAGCGCTGGAACATATTCACGATCACCTGGGCAGACGTTCGCTGTGAGCAGGCGGTGGTGATGACAAAAGCTGATGTGGGTTCAAACCCGCGCCGAGCGCGCTCCTGATCGAACAGTTCGGCAAGCTTTGCCCTGAGAGTCTTGTTGACCGGTATCGTCCGCCCCGAGCTGCCCTTTGTGGCTTGGTTGGGAAGCTGAATGAGTTGACCGACCTCGCCGTCCGGATCGAGGACCATTGGCCATTTGAGGTGCGCGATTTCCTTCGCTCGCAATCCAGCCCGGACCGACAATAGGAAGATCACTTCGTTTCGGAGACCCAGTCGTTTTGACCGCAGTAAGCCCAGAACGGTATCGATTTGGGTTCTTGAAAGAATTTTTGCCTGTTTACCAATTCCCACTTTTGCACCGTGGATGAGTTATAAAAAGTTCCTATTTTACAATAATATAACTCATATTTAAGTCACCCTCATTTTCGCGCGAACAAACCTTCAATAGTTCAACGCGTTATCCGGTATGATTACATTTTGGTTATTATATAATATAGGTTCTTCATCCCTTCTGAGAGCAGTATCGGTCCGGCACTGAGCGGAATCCACTCAATCGCTCAGTCTATAATTTGATACCAGGGTTTCTGTCTTTGTTGATCGGACCGCAGATTGTGCAAGGATTGCTCCTTTTGGTCCTGGCAATCGGTGTCGGGATCGCAGTCGCAGGACCATGAGCACCGTTGCAGCCTTACTGGTCCACCAGTTTGTCGCCAACAAAAATCCCAAGACCGTCGACACAGCTGTTCAGCGCCGCCAGAAACTGGTCCGCAGGATCGATCAGCAGAATGGCTACGTTCGCCAGATTATCGAAGGCAAGCAACCTCGAGCGGCATGGGTCTGGCTGGACGAAGCAGGAAACTACTTCCTACCCATCAAAGACGGGCGCCGACCGATTGAATTGAAGAAGGGGATGTTCTCGGTGCAATGCAAGGACCTCGATCAGGTAGAGGCAGCTCTTTGCACGGTCAGGGCAATGGTATTGCAGGGGGATTTGGATGCACAGCTGGCAAAGGCATCGACCGACATTCGCAGCAGGTTTGGGAAAGACTGAAGGCGTAAAATCCCCTCAGTCGGCATGTCAAAAGCTATCGAGCGATAGCCAGAGGCGAATGTGCTGCCGGCGGAATTTGACCAAAATTTGTTGCGCCAACATCATCCCCCAATATCTATTGTTTAGGCACTCACTTCCAGTTAAATAAACCAAAATAAACAAATCAAATTATTATATATTGTATGTTATTCCATAGATCCAAAAACAGCTAATAATGTAATAACCGAAATACCGAGGCACCAATAGTTCATGATTCTACCACGGTATTTATTGGAAAGACTAATAGTACTGAGGGCGATAGAGGCAACAGAAAACGTAATAAGCCCAATTCTTTCACTTCCGTCCCATTGATTTATTGTCAACCAATTCAGCACGGACAATGCAGAAATTACTAAAGAAACAATAGCCATCCAATAGTTTTTTTGACCCGAACCCAAATTCAAAGCCGTAACAACGTATCCGCAATGGGGGCACATTTGAGCGGTTTCATGGATTTCTTTAGCGCAACCTCGGCAATAAACCATTTGTATATCTCCCCAAACCCTGAAGAACGACGTTGGATGATATCAGGTCGCTAACCAAGTTAATTTCAATACATATGCAGCTATATATCGCAATCAAAAATTGATGAGCCTACACCAACTCCATCACCCGCTTCCTCACCTCACTGTCGCCATCGATGTACCGCTGGGTCGTTTGCAGCGAGGAATGTCCAGCCAGAGCTTGGATGTCTCGCAGCGATCCGCCAACGGTCGAAATCTTCCCGGCTGCATTGGTGATGAAGGTCCGCCGTCCCGAGTGCGGCGAGCAGCCCACCAATCCCAGGTCCCGATACCAACGAGCCAACTAGTTCACGACAGCCTGAGCCGAGGTGCGGTCGGACCGTTCGGTCGTGATCAGGGTCGCAGGACCGCCTGAAAGTCATCCGTCCTGGGGACAGTCATCGGGATCCCATAGACAAGCGTGAACCGACGTGTTCACGTATCGTTCTACCGAATCGTTTCGCGTTGAGGTCAAAAGTGCAAAACACGTCCCACGCAGTCATGGCTCAGCGCGTGGAGGCTGCAGACAGTCTGGATGATTTTCCGACTCCACCTTGGGCAACAAGGGCACTTTTAGAGCATGGGATTAAGGAGCCAGGCGGGTATCGCGGGCTGTCCGTAATGGAGCCCGCTTGCGGACGCGGGCATATGTCAAAAGTCCTGCGAGAGTATTTCTCAGAGGTCTACTCCTCCGACATTGCTCCGTATGGATATGGCGAGCAGCTCGATTTCCTCTCACCCGACACCCCGATCCAGCCGGTAGATTGGATAATCACAAATCCGCCATTTCGGCTGGCGGAGCAGTTCATTCAAAAATCTCTCGGGGTCGCCAGAAAAGGCGTCGCGATGCTCGTCCGAACCGTTTTCGTTGAAAGTGTCGGACGTCACGATCGGTTGTTCTCCCAAACTCCCCCCACCCGTTTTGCTCAGTTCACAGAGCGGGTACCGATGGTTAAGGGGAGGCTGGATGCAAAAGCCTCCACAGCAACCGGATACGGTTGGATCATCTGGGAAATTGGCTCCAGCGGCTCAACCGAGTTGTCCTGGATTCCCGCTTGTCGGAAATCACTAGAACGACCCCTCGACTATGAATTGCCCGTCCGAGCGATCTCGTGTCTACCTTTAGATCTGACTGCAAAGTGGAGTCAGGGAGGGCTATTCGAGAATGAGCAATTTGCCGCTGTCAGAAGCCCCAGCCGCCACAAGCAAGGTGTCGCCACTCGAACGAGTGGCTCCTTACGTCAAGCGAACCGTTAAGGGGCTATCGAGCAAAGTCTTTACGGTTGACCCAATTGCAGGGGCGCACTTCTCAAAGATCGTAAGCGTAATGAGCTCCGCCTATAAGAGGCACGGAACCATACTGGAACGCTCATTTCTTGAGGTTCTATCAGATTATCCAGACCTCATGGTCTGGAACGAGGCAAACTTTTGGGTCCCATCCGGGGTGGACCATATTGTTCGCGCCTCAATAGCTGATCCGACCCATCTTTTTGGCACCAATATGCCATACACAGGCTCGGGTGCCCGTCAGCTTCAAATCGACTTGATGGTATACAACAAGAATACACGCACATTTTGCGCGTACGAAATAAAGCGGGGCAACGGCAAACACGATGCCGGCAAACAAAGATCGATGCTTGTCGATACAATGTGCACCCAGATTCTACTTCACGGTTATGCGGGAACACGGGGCTTGGAACCAGTCAGTGTCCGCAGCTACGTTATCTTCTATTACGGTCAGTGCTCGCTCAAAGCGCCCTTCGCCATCAAGGGAACTGACGTGGATGCCCATTTCGAAAAGCCAATCAGCGACCAGATCGAGGAAGTGAATGAACTTTTTCGACGGGAGTTGTTTTCGATCTTGAGTGCAGCCTGACCACTTTGCGGCAGGTTACGCAGAAGTCCCCGCGCCTCACAGCATCAGCGTCGACAAGACAAACGGCTATCAGGGTCGCAGGATCAGAACGCTTGCCTTCAGGCGCTTGAGCTCTGTCGGGGACGGAAGCCGTGAAAGTTGGTCGCCCTCATAGACATCAAATGTCCGGTAAGACGCGTTTTGCAGGGACTTGATCAGCTCTGGCTTGGAGCGGGGCGATTGGGACTTAACCAACATCAGCGAACGCTCCACGTTGCCGGCGCACGCCTTGGCGGCGGGCAATTATCGGTCTGGCTGGCTATGCGTTCCAGGGAACCATTCTTGTCGCGAATGCCCGGTCCCTTATTCAGGATAAAATCTTCCATAAGCTCGACGAGGACCGATGTTCGGGATCGACCAACCATTTGGCATAAGCGATCGAAACTTAGTCGGGTGTTCGGTGGCACATTGAAATTGGTTAGTATTGTATTTGGTGTCATTTGATTTCCTCTTTGATTGTTATCTGGTTGTCTCAGTCCCCTTCATGGTTCCCATTCCCTTGTTTCCTGGGCTTTAGGTAAAGTCCTTCAACAAGGACCGAAGCGGTGCTCCGTCCCATGATGGACCGTCTGAAGGACTGGTGTTTATCGGGGTCTATGCCCGATGGTGCCGGTCGCCTGGCTAGCGGATGGGATCCGGTAGGTTGGCGTTGTCCCAGTCGAATGAGTCACTGAAGACCGGCTTGTCTGCCAGCTTCGTCATGTAATTGACCCAACCGTTATCGGCTGTTTTGAGTTCAATTCGTCTATCGCCCCAGTGGGTCTTGCTCCATTCCCTTTCGATTTCGTCGGAGAATTCCCCGAGGGTCACATTCGGGGGGCGATCAATTGTGAGATGGTAGTGAAGGCGTTTCCTGTCGCCGCCCTCTAGAGTTGGAAAGACGAACAACCTGCGACCTTTTCGGAACTCTGAGCGCGTCATGAGCCTTCGATTTAGCAGGTTCAAAAAGTGCCTGAGATTCTGTGAAGCGATGGATGTACTCAGGAAAATAGTAACGGGGCGTGATCCGCTCCACTCGCGCCTGTACTGTTTCATGGTGAGCGTTAGCGAACACGGGGCTTTCCAATATGAAATGTCGAGCCATTCTCTAAGAGCTTTCTGAATAAGGCGGTCGCGGGAATATTTCACAGTCGATTTCCGTATAAATAATGAGTGATGACGTCATATTTATACATTTCCGCTTTTAGAGATAGGACTTCAGACGACACATTGTTTTGTCCGAAGTAATATCCCGCGATGTTGTAAACCGCGCTTTCGGTACTAATGCGCCGTCAGATTTACGTTCTGATGTATTGCGTAGAACCGATGAAAGGGCATCCGCCGGAAACATCTGATTTCCCTTCGAGCCAGCCGAAGAGCCCTGCCGGAGCAACATCGGGATCTAGTCGCCCTTTTGGCGCGATCGCATGTCTTCGATCACTCGCAGGCGGACAAAACTCCAAATAACCTATGTCCTAAAAATCCGTTCCCGAAGATGGCAATATAAGAACATGGACAGAGGGAAATGGTTTCCTCTAATGTTGGAGTGATTATTATGACGTATTACACTATTAAAGCTGGCACGACGGCTCAAACGCAGATTTTTGACGTGGACGGACAACTTATTGACGAGGGGGAGGTTGAGTTGATAGAAGATGAAACATTCAACGAGACGCAGCTTTTCAGCGAATGGAAGTGCTCATGTTGCAATAAAACGGTGATGGAATTTTACTCGGGCGCTTCAGTGGCGGGAGGAATGACAACCTACCAGTTCTTGGTAGTTGAGAAGAAAAAAGTAAGCGCCGCAACGCGCAGCGCTAGCCCGCAGAAGCGTGCTGATAATTTCGCAAACGCCTGACGTTGAGCACGATGATCGTGGTGTAATACGGGGATCATAAGGCTAGGCGGCAACCCCGTGATGGCATACCCGCACATCGTCAGCTGGGGGACCCGCTAACTTGGGAAACGCCCCTTAGAAACTGCCGAGCAGGTGTCTTGAGCCTTTTTGATCGACCGTCGCATTTGCCTAACCTGTTCTTCGGCAAAGCGAGGGTTGCCCCTACGATCAAGCTCTGCCTCACGGATCAGAAAGCTCGGAAGCCATTTGGCTTTTGGGCGGTTCCGGAGACGGTCTCGGACGGCTTGCAGGAACGACGAGTTGATCGTCGGCTTCCCCATTTCCAGCCAGATACCATAGATGACATGAGCTTCGTGGAGAGGGCGTCCACGGAGCTCTTTTGCGTTGATCTCATAGGTTCCGAATGCCGCCTTCAGCGATTTGCCGGCTTTGGGATCAAGCCCGAGTTCAGTTAGCCGCTGGCGCTGGCGAGCTTCGACGAGTTCCTTGATCTTGGGCAGAAGCTGGGACACGGGCAGGTTCAGCGGAATTGCCACGTTCAGCACGTTCGGCGCTGCTGCCGCTCTGGTGATCTCTTCGACGTCCACGGTGCCGAATAGGTAGCCATGGTCCTTCCACCAATCTCGGAAGTCCATTCCACGAGGGTCTCCCCAAGGCTCGTAGAAGGTGCGGACTTTGGCGAGATTGGCTTGAAGGGCAGGGTCCTCGTACGCCAGCTTATAGAACTCAAACCAAAGCCGAATGTGCTGGCGACGAGATTTGACGACGGGCTGGCTCATTGCGAGGCAATCCTACGCCGAGCCAGCGGTTCATACCAATCCTGCCGACCGCTATCCTCAATCGCCGCTATCCAGGCGTGATCGAAGGCGGCTTTGGAGAAGGTGCCCAGGTCGGCGGCTGCAAGCTGGCGATACTCGACCTTCTTGAATGCCTTGGGCTTGCCGTTCGCCATGTGCGGCAGCAGCCAATCTCGCAGCCTATGCCGTTCGGCTAAGGCTTGGGACATCAGCGCTTGGCGGCGATCATGGGTCACGGATTCTGGTCCACCTCTGGTTCCATCGTTTCCAGTCGCCATCGCTTGGAGACGCTTATTGTCAGATCATGCAGCATTGCGAACAATGTCCTCCATGCTATCCACCACCGATGGCGATCCCGAGTTTCCAAGATCTAATGCTGCCGGTGCTGACATTGGCATCGGAAGGCGAGATGCGGGTGCCTCTTGCCGCCGATATAATAGCCGACAGGTTGAGGCTCACCCAGGAAGACCGGGAAGCAATGCTGCGCAGCGGCAAGCAGCCGCTCCTGCATAATCGCATCCACTGGGCGAAATTTTATATGCACAAGGCTGGACTGATCGACGTCCCACGTCGGGGCGTGTTCACGGCGTCGGTGGCTGGGCGGCAGGTGCTGGCAAGCGGTCGAGCCAAGATCGACGTCGATTACCTCAGAACGATCCCACAGTTCGCTGACTACCACCGCCAGTATCAGACAGGTGGTGATGCGGGGAACGACGAAGAGCTGATTACGAACTCGCCGACTGCTGAGATAACTCCTGAGGAGCAGATCGAAGCTGCCCATCATCTTGTGACCAACGCCCTGAGAGCAGACCTGTTGACCAGGGTCCTGGACCAGTCGCCTTCATTCTTCGAACGGCTGATCGTCGAACTGCTGGTGGCGATGGGTTACGGTGGCTCACACGAAGATGCCGCCCGTCAGCTTGGCAAGAGTGGAGATGGCGGCATTGACGGCGTGATTGATGAGGATCGTCTTGGGCTGGATCGCATATATGTCCAAGCCAAGCGCTACGCGCCAGGAACCTCAGTGGGCAGACCCGAAGTACAGGGTTTCGTAGGAAGCTTGGTTGGTGTCGGGGCTTCAAAGGGTGTCTTCGTCACCACCTCGACGTTCAGCAGTCACGCAAACGGCTATGCCAATGGACTGCCGCAGCGTGTGATCCTGATTGATGGCGCACGGCTGACTGAGTTGATGGTCGAGTTCGATGTCGGAGTTCGAGTGAGCCGTACGATCAAGGTCAAACGACTCGATGAAGACTTCTTCTCGGACGAGTGAACTCAAACAGACGGTCTCCCCACGCCTCGTAGATGGCGCCGCAGTGATTTTCTAAGGGCTCGGGTTGTCACTCTCGGGGGATGAATGTGAAGCAGGGATCACACCGCGCTAGACACGGCTCTTAGGCTGGATTTGTCCAAGTGGTCCAAGGCAGCCATCCTGACGATGCCTGGCGTGTCGACTAATGTCACATTGAGCTCTCGTGCGCATTCTATTGCCCCCTTGGTGAAGCCATTCACGGCGGCGACGACCGGTCCTGCCTGGCTCCTGCTGCACACCCCGGCGATTTCACGAATTGGAGCAACAGGCACAGGCTTTGCGTAGCCCTTGCACTGGACAAAAATCAAATCTGATCCGGATCGCAAAATAAGATCGATGCCTCCATCGCCAGTTGTTTTGGTCTTTTCAACTGAAAAGCCCCGTCGCTGGAAAAGACGGGCAAGCGCATCTTCAAACGCTGCGCCTCGGAGGGATTTCCAGAAACCTTCACCTGTTTCCAGATTAAGGTAATTCCATTCAGCTAAGTCTTTTCTATATGCTGCAACCAAATATGCGGTCGTATTTAATTCGTACGGAATGAGCCTTTCTGCTAGCAACTTACTGTAAAGCCACTCAGAAAAAACCCAAGTTGCATAAAGCGGATAAATTGTCAGTGTTGTTCCGACAAGCCAACTCAACACAAAGGAATAGTAAGCATTTACTGAAAACGTAACGTCATATATAAAAAATGGTATTGTGGCACACAATGCATTTACTGATATGAAAAGTGCCAAAAAGAAATAAAACCTATACCATCCCGACCTATTATTCCATGTAGTCTCAAACTGGTCAAAAGCGGTAAAATCAAAACTGGCAGGAAGCGTATAATCCGCAGGAATTGGTTTTCGTCTGCGCATTTGCCTGATTGCCCCGTTGAAGTCATTTTGAGCAGCCTACTGCGTCGGCGCAAGACCGCCATCAGATCGAAACGGGCTACATGTTACGACCCACCGACCCTCTAGTTCGTTGCGCCTCAGCCAGCAACTATGTTGACAAAACATGCACAAAACATCTTTACCTACCTTAAACCATTGAAATATATTGCTCATTCCAATCCGTTTATGCGCTCCGAAGGCAGGGGTCAGAGGTTCGAATCCTCTCGGGTGCGCCATCTTCCTTCCCGAATTCTTCGCCAACCTACTGAAATGCAATGATCTTTATCGTTGCCGTGGG
>Ga0247832_1007570_pt1 | contig 11238 bp, 8 predicted proteins | sample LaCruzMarch2015__10_FD_192407 | JGI IMG/M metagenome (GOLD analysis project Ga0247832, IMG submission 192407) | Freshwater microbial communities from meromictic Lake La Cruz, Castile-La Mancha, Spain - LaCruzMarch2015_4m | ecosystem: Environmental > Aquatic > Freshwater > Lake | place: Spain...
GGCACCTCCCCCGGGCGCGGCCTGGAGGACTTCGCAAACGTCACCTGGGATAGCGAGAAGCACGATGCCAAGCCAACTGCCGAAGCTCTCTTTGACCACGCGGACTCGAAATACCTCCTCGACACCGATTTCACCGGAACGAAGCGAGGCGGATCGCTGAGCGGGGCGCTGACGCGGTAGGTTCCATTCACGCAACCCATGATGAGGTTCTCTCCAACTTCAATGACACACACCCTCATCCACCATGAAACTCAGTTCACTCCTCAGCTACATCACCGCGCTCCTGTCGCTCGCCATCCTGCTTCCCGCCATCGCCCGAGCCGAGGGCGATGATGGCAAGCTGCGCATCATTGTCTTCGGCGCGCATCCTGATGATGCGCAATACACTTCGGGCGGCACGGCGGCGAAGTGGATAAAACTCGGGCATCATGTGAAGCTCGTGTCGGTGACCAATGGCGACATCGGCCACTGGCAGACGGCGGGTGGACCGCTGGCGCAGCGGCGGCTCGCCGAAGTGAAGAAAGCGGATGCCCTCATTGGCGCAGAGACGCAGGTGCTCGACATTCACGATGGCGAACTGATGCCTTCGCTGGAGAACCGGCAGAAGATCATCCGCATCATCCGCGAATGGAGGGCGGACATCGTCATCGCGCATCGTCCGTGGGACTATCATCCCGATCACCGCTACGTCGGCGTGCTCATCCAGGATGCGGCCTTCATGGTCACCGTGCCATTCGTGTGCAGCGATGTGCCACCCTTGAAGAACAATCCGCTCTTTCTCTATTCGAGCGATGGCTTCCAGAAGCCCTATCCATTCAGGGCAGACATCATCGTCTCGGTGGATGATGTCTTCGATCAAAAGCTCACCGCCATTCACGAGATGCCTTCGCAGCATTACGAAGGTGGAACCAATGGTGGCGAAGCCTATGCATCCAAAGTCCCTCCGGCCACCGATGAAGCAGGCCGCAAAGCATGGCTGCGCGAGCGCTGGGTCAGGCGTCAGGGTGGCGAGGCTAACCGCTTTCGTGATAGCCTCATCAAATGGTATGGCCCCGAGAAAGGCGCTGCCGTGAAGTTCGCCGAGGCCTTTGAGATTTGCGAATACGGACGCCAGCCAAAGCCGGAGGAGATCAAAGTGCTGTTCCCGTTCTTCCCGTGAACTGCGTCCGGCCTGTAAAAGATCCGGCTGTTTTCTTTATCTATCGTGGCTGACGTGTTAAGTTTTTGCCAGTTTCTTTACACATGAGCTTCCGCCTTGAACCTCTTCCGCTGCCAGCCTCCATCGATTTGGAGACTCCGGCGGTCCTGTGGCAGTTGGCGCGGTCGCACCGACACTTGGCCGAACTCAAGGGCGCGGCGGCGACCATTCCGAACGAGGCGATCCTCATCGACACCCTCGCTTTGCAGGAAGCCAAGGACTCGTCCGCCATCGAAAACATCATCACCACCGAGGATGAACTCTTTCGCACTGCCACGGATGGCGGCGGTTACAGAAGAGTGGCGGCTAAGGAAGTGCATCGCTACGGAGCCGCGCTGAAAGTGGGCTTCGAGCGGGTGCGCCAGCAGGAATTTCTGAGGCTAGAGGACGTTCTCGCCGTGCAATCCACGCTGGAGCAGAACCGAGCCTATCCGTAAGCAGTTGCCGTGCTGCGCGCAGAAGATCGGGGCAGCCGGCTTCAGCCTCCGCGTAAACCCAGTTACGTAAATAGTCGGCGGAAGCTCGCGCAAAGGCGGGGGCTGTGGGTGTATTCATCTGCGGCACTCATGAAACACACACTCATCCTTTTTTTCGGCCTGCTGCTGTCTCCACTCGCAGCACTCCACGCCGCTGACACCTTCCTCGTCGAAAACGGCCAACCGCGCGCTGAAATTGTCATCAGTGACAAGCCTCAGCGCACCACAAGACTGGCGGCGCAGGAGTTGCAGGATGGGATTCAGAAAATCAGCAGTGCGCGCCTGCCTATCGTCACGCAGCCGACTTCGGGAGCGGTGCATGTGTTCGTAGGGCAGAGCGAGCATACGGAGCGGCTCAAAGTCACGGCGGAGGGCCTGAAGCTGGGAGCGTTTCGCATGGTTTCAGGTGCGGACTGGCTGGCTCTCATCGGCGATGACACGGAGTTCATGCCCATTGAACCATGGGCGAAGCACAATGCGGAAATCGTTAACGGCAAAGCGCAGGCCGAGTGGGACAAGATCACGGGGGCGACATGGGGCCTGCCGAATCTCCTGATGTATAAGAGCCGCTTTTCCCTGCCGGGCGACATCGGACGACCCACGGCTCAGGCTGCGGAGAAGGCGGTGCCGCTTGAGCTATGGGACTATGATGAGCGTGGCTCGTTTAACGCGGTGACTGGCTTCCTGTCCCGTCTCGGCGCACGCTGGTATTTGCCGGGTGAATTGGGCGAAGTGCTGCCGGATTTGAAAACGATCCCGCTGCCAAAACTGGACGAGACGGTGCGGCCTGACTTTGCCCAGCGCCGCTTCAACTATCACGGCGCGGTGCATAATCGCGAAACGTCGATGTGGTTCATGCGGCTCGGCGTGCGCGATCCGTATGGCATTCAGGATGCCCACGGGCTCGATACCATGACGCGACGAGAGGAAGTCTTCGCCGCGCATCCCGATTGGTTCGCGATGTATGGCGGCAAACGGCACTTCAACATGAGGGAGGTCAACCAACTGTGCTACTCGAACGAAGAGCTCTTCCAGGAAACGGTGCGCTATGTCCGCGCCCAGTTTGATCACTATAAGATGAGCATGGTCTCGGTGATGCCGCCTGATGGCTACACCGCGATTTGTCAGTGCAAACTCTGTGAGGGCAAAGACTCGCCCGAGCGTGAGCAGCGCGGTCTCGCATCTGATCATGTATGGGGTTTCGTCAATCGCGTGGCGAAGGAGGTCGGGAAGACGCACCCGAACGGCAAGGTGCTCACCTGCGCCTACGGCACCTATGCGCTGCCGCCGTTGAAGATCGACAAGCTGGAGCCGAATGTCGTCGTCTCCATCGTTGGCGCGCGAGTTCCGAGGAATAACAAGCCGGAGCAGCAGGAGGAATGTCGCAAGCTGTGTGAGGCATGGGTGGCGAAGACGCACAACCCGATCATCAACTTCGAGAACTACCCTTTCACCGACCGCGGCTGGTATCTACCCGCGTTCACGCCGCACGCGATGGGCGAGAGCACCAACGCGACCAAGGGCATCTCCTCGGGTGAAGACATCTGGCTCAGCGCGCGTCAGGATTTCGACAAGGTCGGCATCGGCTTCAATCACTTCATGGTCTATTTCACCGCGCGCATGTATTGGGGTGGGAAGGATGCGGATGTGGACGCGATGTTCCGCGAATACTGCCGGCTGTTTTATGGACCCGCCGAGCAGGAGATGCGCGCCTTCTTTGAATACGGCGAAGCCAACTGGCAGGAGATGGAGAAGGACAAAGCGAAAGCGGATCGTGCGCTTGAACTCTTCGCCATCGCGAAGTCGAAGGCCGATGCCACGAGCTTGTATGGCAGACGAATCGCCATCATCGACGACTTCCTGAAGGGACTGCGGAACAAGAGCCAGCAGCTCGGTAAAGTGCGTGGCCCGGTGCCTATGTTGCGGCTCGTGGGCAACGCGCCGAGCAAGATCGTGATTGATGGCAAGCTCGACGAGGAAGCGTGGACGAACGCCTTCCCTTCCGCCACCGTCCGACTACGCGAACTTCAAACCGGTCGCCAGCCCACTTTCGGCACGACGGTAAAATCCGCGTGGCTCGGCAATGATCTCTACTTTGCGATTCGCTGCGACGAACATCGAGGCGAGAAGTTGAACATCGGCACGACGAAAAAGGAGGACAGTGCCCTCTGGTATGGCGATGCGATCGAAGTGCTCATCGAGACCGAATCGCATTCGTATCATCAGATCGCCATCAGCCCGAGCGGAGCCGTCGTGGACTCGGACCGTGGGGCAGCGAGGGATAAGTGGTTCAGTTGGGACTCGAACGCCGAAGTGGTCACGCACATCGCCGACGATCACTGGATCATCGAGATGCGCCTGCCAATCACGCAGGATGAAAACGATCCGCTGCATCAAGTCATTGGTCGCAAGCCGAACAAGAGCCTGCCCTGGCACATCAACATTTGCCGCCAGCGCATCCGCGAGGATGGCGCGGAATACTCCGCCTTCTCGCCGACCGGCACCGAGGGCTTCCACGACGTGATGAAGTTCGCGACTTTCTACGATGGCGGACACATCGAGTTCGATCACGGACCGCCGGATGACGACTTCCTGGAAGCCACGCGCATCGCCGCCGACTTCGCCCGCACCGGTAAACGCGAGGAAGCCCTCGCAGCCTACACTGCCGCCGCCGAGCGCAAGAGCTCCGACCTCCAAAAATCCCACGCGCTCGAACTCGCCGCCGCCACCGCGAACAGTCTGCGGAAGTTCGACATCGGCGAGCAAATTGCCGCCCGTATTCCCATCGAAGCCGTGAAGAAAGCCGTGCAAATGCAGGCCATGCTCGATCAAGGCAAGGCACCGCAAGTCATCGAGCAGTTCGGTAGCGAGGACATCGCGAAGTGGCCCTTTTGGAAACGCGGCGACGGCTATCTCGCCAGAGGCCGCGCCTACGCCATCATCAAGGCCAGCAAGCAAGCGGAAGCCGACCTCACGCACGCCCTCGAGTTCACCAGCGCCCCACGCAGCCGTGACACCATCTTGCTTCTCAGCGCCCAGAACCACGAAAACAACTTCAAGGACGACAACAAAGCCTTCGATGCCTATGGGTCTGTCGTCGCCGGAAAGACACGAATCGGTAGCGCGGACGAGTATGCCGCGCTGCAAGGCATCGCCCGCATCCTCACCAAACGCGGCCAGTTTGACGAAGCGCTCAAGACGCTCGAACGCGCGGATCTGCCCCATCTGCAAGGTGTGTGGAAAGAGCACATCCTCAAATACATCGAAGCGGTGAAGGAGGCACGCAAACCTCAATGAGGCGCATCGCGATGATCATCGCCACATCGAGCGCCAGCCATCTGCTCTGCACCCGCGATGGCACACTCGTCCTCACCCACAATCCCGGTCCCGATCCACTGCGCTTCCCGCTCCACATGAGCCTCTCGCACCATGAAGGCCAGACCTGGAGCGATCCCTCGCTGCTCGCGGATCGCCCTGCGAAAGTCGGCGGCTGGTCCGTCTGTTATCCCACGCTCACCGAACTCACCGATGGCGCGCTCGGCGCCATCTGGGCACAGATCAAAGACTCGCCCGGTGAACTGCAAGGCGAGATTCACTCGGCGCGTTTTGCTTTGAAAAGATAAGACCACCATGACGCTTAACAACACCCTCATTGCTACGCTCCTGCTCGGTCCGTTGGCCTCACTGCAAGCCTTAGACTACCCGCACGTTACCGCCGAACCACAAAAGACCGGCTGGCCGCTTACAGTGGAGGAACTGGCCTATGTCGTCGATAAGCCCGAGCATGATCGAAGGCCCGGTCGCGAATCGAACAAGCATCTCCCGCAACTGTGGCCGCAAGTACCGAGCGCAGGCCATTTCGGCAGCGACTCTTGGCTGAAGCTTCACGAAGCCCATGTGAAGACCGTGCAGGCGAACCAAGGCCCGCTCGATGTATTGCTCGTCGGTGACAGTATCACGATTCAGTGGGGCGACTCATGGAAGAAGCACTTCCCAGATCTCAAAGCCGTCAACATCGGCATCGGCGGCGACAAAACGCAAAACGTGCTATGGCGTCTCGACCACGGCGGCGTCAAAGGACTCCTGCCCAAGGCCATCGTGCTCATGATTGGCAACAACAACATGTTCTTCACCCCCGAAACCGGCATCGAAGCCGCCGCGCTCGGCATTCAGATGTGCGCGAAGAACCTGCGCGAGAAGTTTCCTGCTGCCACGATCATCGTCGCGAAGATCCTACCCGCTCATGCGCCCGGCAATCGCTTCTACGACGACATCAAAAAGACCAATGCTTATCTCGACCCGCTCAAGCTCGACAGCGATCCGAAAGTAAAAGTGCTCGACTTGTGGAGCGATTTCGCCAACGCCGACGGCACTATCAAGAAAGACCTCTTCACGCCGGATAATATCCATCTCTCGCCCGCGGGTTATGCCGTGTATGCGGAGAAACTGAAGCCGTTGCTGAAGTAACCTGTCCGTCTCATGCCCCGCTTTCTTCTCGCCTGTCTGCTTTCCACCTCGCTTCTCGCCGCTCCTCCGACGGCATTTTTGGAGCAGCATTGCTACGACTGTCACGATGCCAAAACGAAGAAGGGTGACCTTGATCTAACGGCGCTGACGATCGACGCGCAGCATGTGGACTTGCTTATCAAGGTCCACGATGCGGTGGAGCGCCGGGAGATGCCACCGAAGAAGAAAAAGCAGCCTGCGGAGGCAGAGAAGGCGGCGTTTGTGAAGGATCTGAACTCGAAGCTGATGGCGATGACCGCTCCGGCACCAAGCGGGCGCATCCGGTTGCGGCGCATGACGCGGGTGGAGTTTCAAAACACGCTGCAGGACTTGCTGGCGCTGCCGAGGCTCGATGTGATCGGCCTTTTGCCGGCGGATGGTCGTGTGGCGGGCTATGAAAAGATCGCGGGGGCGCTCGACATCTCGCCCGCGCATCTCGCGGCGTATGAAGAGGCGGTCGAGAAAGCGCTGGATGCAGCGATTGCCACGCGCAGCACGCCGCCGCCGGTCTTCAAGAAGCGCATCCATCCGGCGGGGCTATTCAAGTTTGATTTCAATCTTCGTCTTGGGCAGTTCGTGCTGCTGAAGGACAAGCAGCCGGATCCCGCGCTGCCGGTGCGCGGCGGTTTTGAGGAGAAGCAGGGATTTGTGGGCGATGAAGGCGCTGACCTCGAAGAGCGCAGAAAACAGCTCGATGCCGTGCAGGCCGCGAAAAGCGAAAGCGCGGTCGGTCTGCTCAATCCGAACCTCGCGGGCTATGAGGCGGCGATGAATGTGTCGCCGATCTACGCGGGCCTGTATCGCATGAAGCTGTCGCTGTGGGGCTTTCAATGGAACGCGGGCAAACCGGAGCCGGGCGCGGATCAGGCCGCGGTGCTGCGGGCGCATGAGGAGGGCAAGCAACAGGAAGGCGGTCGCCTGCTGCGTGCCTTCACCGCGCCGTCGATGAAGTCGAACGAGGCGGAGATCACCGAGTGGCTGGAGGCACATGAGAGCATCGTCTTCGATCCCGTTTCGATCCCTTGGAATGGCCTGCGCATCGGCCAGGTCGCCGGACGGGCGAAGAAGCATGTGGGACCGGGCGTGGCGATTGATTGGTTCGAGATCGAAGGCCCGATCCATGCTTCGTGGCCACCGGAGAGTCATAAGCGCTTGTTTGGCGATCTACCGATCACCACGATGACGGCCAGCGATGTTATCCCGCCGCAGCGTGACGAGGTGCGCAGCATCGGCGGTTATCTGCCGAGCATGTATTTCGATCTCACGCCGCAGGAGCGAAAGCCGCCGCTGGAGACCGTGCAGTCCACGCAGCCCGAGAGCGATGCGCGGAAGCTGCTCACAACCTTTTTGCCGAAGGCCTTTCGTCGTGAAGTCGCACCCGACGAGATCGAGCCGTATGTGGCGCTGCTCAAATCACGCATCGCCGCGAAGGACTGCTTTGAGGATGCGATGCGGCGTGTGTATGTCGCGGTGCTCACCTCGCCGGAGTTTTTGTTTCACTCCATCGAGCCCAAGCCGACCACGCTGGCCTCTCGCCTGTCATATTGGCTCTGGAACGGCCCGCCGGACGCCCAACTGCTCGCCGCCGACCTCCACAAGCCCGACGTGCTGCATCGTGAAGTGGATCGTCTGCTCGCCGACAAACGCAGCGAGCGCTTCATTGAGGATTTCGCCAATCAATGGCTCGAACTCAGCCGACTCGATGAAACCACGCCTGATCCGCAGCTTTACCCCGAGTATCGCTTCCTCCTGCACGAAGGCATGGCCGCGGAAACACGCGCCTTTTTGCGCGAACTCATCCAAAACGATCTCCCCATCACCCACCTGCTCAAACCCGGCTTTGCCATGCTCACACAACGCCTCGCCGAGCACTACGGCATCGCGGGCGTGACCGGTGTGGAGGTCCGCAAAGTATCGCTGCCCGCCGATAGCCTGCGCGGCGGCCTCCTGGGCCAATCCGCCATCCACAAGCTCACCGCGAACGGCACCACGACCTCGCCCGTGAAACGCGGCGTGTGGGTGATGGACCGCCTCCTCAACGATCCCGCCCCACCACCGCCGCCCGGCGTCAGCGCCGTCGATCCCGACACCCGCGGCACCACCACCGTGCGCGAACAGCTCGACAAACATCGCGCCGACACCAACTGCGCCGCCTGCCACGCGAAGATCGACCCTGCAGGCTTCGCCCTCGAAGCCTTCGACCCCATCGGCGGCCTGCGAGATCGCTACCGCTCCAACGGCAAGGGCGACGAACCAACCGAAAAAGGCCAAACTCCGTTGCGTGTCACCTACAAGCTCGGCCCCAAAGTCGATCCCAGCGGCGAGTTGCCCGATGGTCGCAAGTTTACTGGCGCAGGCGATTTGATTGCCCTCCTCAACGCCCAACCCACCAAACTCGCCGAAGCCTTCGTCTCCCACCTCTCCCGCTACGCCACCGCCACCGAAATCACCTTCGCCGACCGAGCCGAGATCCGCCGTATCGTGGAGAGCACGAAGGGCAGTGAGCATGGCTTGAAGTCATTGATTCATGCGCTGGCCGAGAGCGAAATCTTTTCAGCACAATGAAGCACTCTCGACTAATTCGCCTACCGCGCCCGCTTCTTCGGTTCAGGAGCGAGGGTCATCTGTGGAGTCACGCGGATGCCCATGCGCTTGTAGTAGTCGAGCATCTTGGCAGTGGCAGCTTCGCTGGCTTCGAGACCGATGCGCACCATCTCAGACACCGGCAGATGCGGGGCTTCTTTAAGATTGGACGAAGCAATCATGGCTTTAAGCTGTTCGATGTGGTGAGTGCTGCTGTCTGCGAGACGCAGATGCGGTGGTTCGGAGTTGTCCCACAGCACCCAATCATCCGCAAGCGGCAGGTAGTCCTCGATAACGTGCTTTCGACTGCGATCAAAGCGCCGACACACATCGTCCTCGGGCACATGATGTCCGCCGTGAATCACACGCAGTGCGACGCGATCCACAGCCTGTCTCGCAGATCCAATCAGGATGTAGTGCAAGACGATGCGATAGCCTTGCTCCTTCGCATTGCGCAGCATTGCGATGCAGGTCTTGCCGCTGAGCGTCGATTCGATGGCAAAACTAGCCTTGGCACTCAGCAAGGCTCTAGCTTCCTCGATCAGAATGCGTCCTGCTCGAAAGGCGGACAGCGTCGGATCAAGAGGCGACAAACCACGTGCAATCTCATCCGTGTTGAGAAACCGCATGATACCCATGCGCGGCAGCAACTCACGGGCAAGCGTCGTCTTGCCTGCGCCATTGCAGCCGCCGATGATGCACAAGGTTGGGTTCATCACGGATACCCATGTCACTCAGACTTTTCCCATTCAAATCATCTTCCATGAACCGCCGACATTTCCTCCGCGCTGCTGGCGCTTGGCTCGCTCTGCCCACCATCGGTCGTGCAGCTGAAAAACTGCCGCCAACGCGGCTTTTCGCTATTCATTTGCCTTTGGGCATGATGCCGGACTTCTTCTTCCCGAAGGCAAGCGAGACCTCCAGCTCCTACCTGGACCTCCTCGCCGAGCAGCGACCGCATTTCACCACCTTCCACGGCCTCTCGCACCCGGACGTGAACGGCAACCACCATGCGGGCCAGTGCTTCCTCAGCGGCGCACCGCATCCGGGGCAGCCCACCTTCCGCAACAGCCTCTCGCTCGATCAACTCGCCGCCGAGAAGCTTGGACTCGACACACGGTTCCCCTCGCTCGCTGTTTCCGTGAGCAAAGGCGAGCACTACGGCGACTCCATCGCCATCTCCCGCGCAGGCGTTATGCTTCCTTCTGAAAAGAGTGCCGAGAAGCTCTACCGCCGACTTTTTGTCGCGGGCACTCCCGAAGAGAAAGCCGCCACCATGCGACGCATCGATGCCGGTGGCAGCGTGCTCGACTTGATCCTCGACAAAGCCAAGCGACTCGAAAAAAGCAGCGCCCCCGAAGACCGAGCACGACTCAATCAATACTTCCAAAGCGTGCGTGAGCTCGAAGGCCGCCTCCAGCGCAACATCGAGTGGGAAAATCGCCCGAAGCCGAAAGTCGAGTATCCGCAGCCCAAGGACATCGCCGATGCCAACGAGGTCATCGCACGCTCCAAGCTCATGTTCGACCTCATCCGCCTCGCCTTGCAGACGGACAGCACGCGCGTCGTCACGCTCTCGCTCAGCACCTTCAGCGTCGTGCCACACGTGCCCGGCGTGAAAAGCGAAACGCACAGCCTCACCCACCATGGCAACGAACCCGACAAGATCGCTGAACTGCGCAAGATCGAAGAAGCCCAAATGAAGGCCTTCGCCGACCTCCTGCAAACCTTCCGCAACGTCACCGAGACGGGCGGCACGCTGCTCGACCACACCCAAGTGCTCTACGGCAGCTGCCTCGGCAACGCCAACTCCCACAGCAACCAAAACCTCCCCCTCATCCTCGCCGGCGGCGGTTTCAAACACGGCCAGCATCTCAGCTTCAACGCGCAGAACAACACGCCGCTGTCGAATCTATTCGTGTCGATGCTCCAGGGTCTTGGCATCGAGGGCGACAAGTTCTCCAGCAGCACGGGGTCTTTGAGTGGGCTCAAAGTTTAACGAGAAGTTTCATCTACGACCAAGACAAGTCATTGACTCCATTGTGTGTTTCCCCCTTTCGGCTTTCTCCATCGAGCGATTCCCAAGGAATCCTTTCACCTGCCTCCTTCTGAGTTTGATCATCTCGCTCACACTCGCTGCCGAACCATCACCGGTGGATTGGATGGCGCGGGTAGAGGATCAAACGGGGCTTTGGTGGGTGAATGGGCCACCAAAGATGTTTCAGCGAGCGGAGCGGACGAAGGATGAAATCCTTGGTTTTCAGTTTGGGAAGGAGACGATGCTTTTCGACACGCGACGCGTGCGGCCGGTGGATGGCGAGTGGGAGTGCACGGTGATCGCGGACGGACGGCGTTTTGTTTGCAACGGACACACGCAGCCGGAGGATGAGTGGCAGCAGCCGGTGCGCTTTGTCGAAAGCGGGCGCTTTTTTCAGCGCGTGGTGATCGAGGGGCTGACGTTTGCGGATGCGGAAG
>Ga0247832_1007572_pt1 | contig 11234 bp, 5 predicted proteins | sample LaCruzMarch2015__10_FD_192407 | JGI IMG/M metagenome (GOLD analysis project Ga0247832, IMG submission 192407) | Freshwater microbial communities from meromictic Lake La Cruz, Castile-La Mancha, Spain - LaCruzMarch2015_4m | ecosystem: Environmental > Aquatic > Freshwater > Lake | place: Spain...
CTCGTCAGCGTCAATACCGGCGAGCTTTCTTGCCTCGTCGATGGCGTCATCGAGCGTGCCAAGCCGATCAACGAGTCCCAGATCCTTCGCCATCCGCCCGGTGAAGACGCGTCCCTCGGCGAGTGTGTCGAGCTTTTCCATGTCGAGCTTGCGGCCGGTTGCGACCTTCGACTTGAACAGCCGGTAGACATCCTTCATCGTTGCCAGGAACACCTCCCGCTCGTGATCTGTGAACGGCGTCTGCATCGAGAGCCAGCCCGCATTTCGCCCCTTCGCAACCACATCGGTATGCACGCCATATTTTTCCAGGGCCTTGCCGACGGCGATCTTGCCACCGACCACACCGATCGATCCGGTGAGCGTGCCCGGGGCCGCCACGATCTTGTCGGCCGCCACCGCCACGTAGTAACCACCACTCGCCGCGATGTCGCCGAGACTCGCCACCACCGGTTTCGTGGTCCGCTCCGCCTCCCGCCAGATCAGATCGCTGGCGAGTGCCGATCCGCCCGGGGAGTCGATCCGGAGCACGATTGCCGCCACTTTTTCATCCTTGGCCGCCTCACGAATCGCCTTGATCACGCTGTCAGAACCAGCCGAGCCTCCGCCGAGCAGGTCGTCTTTTCCCTTCCCCTCCTTGATCTCTCCGGTGAGGTAGATGATCGCGATCTGCTTTCCCTTACCAGTGGCCGCAGCCTGCTTCTGGCCCGACAGCAGTTCGACGAGTTTCACGAGCCCGCCGATGCCGGAAAAATCGTTGTCCAGCTTCTGCTCGGCGTAGTCGCGGGCGACCTTCGGCTGATCGATCTTCAGCCGTCCGGCCAGGCCGCTGATCACTTCATCCTCGTAGGCGACCGCATCGATCAGTTTCGCATCGACCGCCGCCTCCGGCGTGAAGACACCGGTGTCAATCAACGTCCGCACCTGCTCCACAGATAATTTTCGATCCGTGGCAATCCCTTCCACGAGTTGCTCGTAGAGATCGCCGACGAACTGCTCGTATTGGGCCCGGAGTTGCGGGCTCATGCTGGCCCGCGTGAGCGGCTCACCGGCCCCCTTGAACTCCCCGACCTGCAGGATTTCGGCCTCGACGCCGATCTTGTCGAGCATGGCCTTGTAAAAGGTCACTTCCGTCCGCACTCCGGTGATCTCCAGAGTAGCCGCCGGCGGCATCGCCACCGTGTCACAGGCCGACGCCACCATATAGTGGATCGGATCAGCGCCGACGAGGTGCGCGGCCACCGGCTTGCCGGCCTTGCGGATTCGGCCGATGGCGGCCCGCAGTTCGGCTGCCCTGCCCCGACCGATGGCGGGCGATTCAATCGACAGCACAACGCCCTTCACGCGTGTGTCGACCGCTGCCTTGTCGAGTCGCTCGATGATGCGATGGAGTTGGGGCGAGACGTCCGCCAACAGTCCGCCCTGGCCGACCCCGTCGGGCATCGAGCCAGCCAGGCTGATGTGGGCAATGACCGCCGCCTTCTTCTTGACCGGCTTGTCGTCAGTCTTTTCATCTTTCGGGGCCGGCTTGGCCGGTGAATCGGCTACCGGCGGCTCGGCGAGTGCGGTCTGCCCCCTGCCCACCACTGGAGCACCCGCCACCATGGCAGTCACCAGCACCGCAACAAACCCAGGAACAAGAACAAGGCCCGCCCTCCCATACACCCCATATACCCCCGAAAAGCCTGAAAACCAGGCTCGAACTACAGGATGGCGAGGAGATGTCTGCCCGTACAAAGCACGCATTTCGAGAGAACTCCAGGGAGGGCTTGAAAATGAACGGCCGTATAGTAAGATACGAGCGTCCACACGTGAGTATAGGCGGGTCGACCCCGTCTTGGACCATTTGTCCCAATTTGTCTCAGAATTTGCGTCCGTACTTGTCTGAGTATTTGCGTCAGAATTTGTCTTAGACGGTTACCTCTGCCGGGCGCATTCTAGATCATACACCACCTCGACACCCCACCCAAACCACCACATCCAAGGGAAAGCGGCGTACCCGCTCAACACGCATGTCAAAAACGCTGCCTGGCAAAAAGTCTGCTTCGTCCCGCGCCGCCGCTGCGCCCCGCGCCGCCGCTGCGCCCAGTGGAGCCGGTGCCGCCAGTGCGACCAAGAAGTTGGCCGGAAAGCGGCCGCTCGCATCGGCAGCAGCCCTTCGGAGCGTTGCCGCACTCCAAAACGGACTGCTGGGGAAATCAAACGACACCCTGGCGGCTGAAGGCGACGACGCCCCGACCGAGCGGCAGATGGAGATCTATGCGTTCATCCGCGACAAGATTCACTCCCGCGGCTATGGCCCCACAGTCCGCGAGATTGGGGCTGCCTTCAAGATCCGTTCACCCAACGGGGTTGTCTGCCATCTCAAGGCACTGGAGCGGAAGGGGCTCATCACGCGGGGCAAGAACATGTCGAGGGCAATCGAACTGGTTGCGGAGCCAGCCCATGTGCGGGGGTTGCCGCTGGCAGGCTGGGTGGCCGCGGGTACGCTCCGTCCGGCCGAGGAGCAGAGCGAGCGGATCGACTTCGAAACCCTGTTCAAACGCGAAAATCATTTCGTGCTGAAGGTGATGGGCGACTCAATGATCGATGCCCAGATTGCCGACGGCGACTGGGTGGTGATCCAAAAGAAGCAGACCGCACACTCCGGCGACATCGTGGTGGCACAGACGGAAGACGGCGAGGCGACGCTCAAGCAGTGGTTTCCGGAGCGGGACCGCATCCGCCTGCAGCCGGCCAACCCCGCCATGAAGCCGATCTACGTGAAGAACGCCCGGGTGCTCGGTGTTCTCGTCGGGGTGGTTCGCAAGACGGGATAGCATCACGGCGGGCGTTCGCTGCGACCATCGTGGGTGGGCACGTTTTGAACGTGCCCTGCCCGCGTGGGAGCGGGTTTTTAACGTGCCCTATCCTCCTCGTGGGGGCGAGTTTTTAACTTGCCCTGTCCTCCTCGTGGGGGCGAGTTTTTAACTTGCCCTGTCCCGCGTGGGGGCGAGTTTTTAACTTGCCCTGTCCCCCGCAGAAGTTTGTCAGGCGAGCGGCGCCGCTTCCTGGAGTTGGTGGAGTTTGTTGTAGAGCGTCTTGAGACTGATGCCGAGCTCTTCGGCGGTACGGGCCTTGTTGCCATGGTTACGATCGAGTCCTTCGAGAATCGCCCGCATCTCCATGTCTCGCAGGCTCTCCGGTTTTCGGGACGGGGTGGCGGCCCCACTCCTCGCAGCTGCAGCCGGCGGGTTTGCAATCAGGTCAGCTGGTGCTAGCGCAGCGGCACCTGGTGCCCCGGTGGCTGTCGTCGCTGACCCTGGAGTGACTTTTGCGGTGGTCGTTGTCTGCGGCAGGGCTGCTCCGAGCCGCGTCGGGAGATGCTCCAGCTGGAGCGGCAGATCGTCGCAGAGCACCAGCGCATGTTCGATCACATTGGCGAGTTCACGAATATTTCCCGGCCAGCGATGGTGGGCGAGCACCTCGAAAACCTCCGGCACGGCGACCGGCGCCTCCGGCGGCGTCTGCGGTCGCGCGTTGCGGACAAAATGCTGCACGAGTTCGGGCAGATCATCGACACGATCCCGAAGAGGCGGGATGGCGATTTCGAACGTGTTGATCCGGAACAGCAGGTCCTCCCGAAACTCTCCCACAGCCACCATCTCTTCCAGCGACCGATGGGTGGCGCACACGACGCGAACATCCACCGTGATCGGCTGGTTGTCACCCACGCGACGGATCTCGCCGTTCTCGAGCGCCCTGAGCAGCCGCGACTGGAGTGGCTTGGGAAGTTCACCGATCTCGTCGAGAAACAGCGTGCCGCCGTCGGCCACCTCGAACAGCCCTGCACGATGCTCATCGGCCCCGGTGAAGGCTCCCTTGCGGTGGCCGAACAGTTCGCTCTCCACCAGATGCTCGGGCAGGGCGCCGCAGTTGACCGCCACCAGGGGGCCCGCAGCCCGGGGGCTGCCTTCATGAATGGCACGGGCCACCAACTCCTTGCCCGTGCCCGTTTCGCCGCGGACCAGCACGCTTGAATCGCTCGCCGCCACGCGAGACACCAACCGCCGCACGCGGTCGAGGCCGGACGACGTTCCCACCAGCTGACTTGTGCCCTCGGCCCGGCGGACGCGGCGTTCCAACGCCCGCAGCCTGCTGGTCAGCTCCCGTTTCTTTCGCACACGCTCCAAAACAGCCTGAATATCCGCGAGTTTACAGGGCTTGGTCAGGTAGTCGAAAACCCCCTGCCGCACTGCTGTCACGGCGCTTTCCAGCGAAGACTTGCCCGTGATGATCACCGCCTCGGTGTCGGCCGATGTGGCACGTATCCTCGCGATCACCTCCAGCCCGCCCACGCCGGGCATGTCGAGATCCACGATCACGCAGTCGTAGGAGGTGCGGTCGAGCGCGGCCAGCGCCGTACGGCCGTCTGGGCAGACCGTAGCCTCATGGCCCAGCCGCGGCAGTTCGATCCGCATCAGTTCCTGGATCGACGTTTCATCGTCGGCGAACAGGATTCGCATCGGTCTGACAGAGGGCTTCATGGTGAGTCTCCGACGAGGTGCGCTATGTGCCGCTCGAATAATGGATTACGGCTCGAGTGCTCGACCGCGGCCGGAAAGGTCGCCGCCGGCGATGAGGCATCGCCCACCACGGCAAGCGGCAGCGTGACCCGGAACGTCGAGCCAGTGCCGGTACCGGCACTGGCGGCCTCGATCCTACCGCCATGGTCGGCGACGATCCGGTGTACGATCGAGAGCCCGAGGCCCGTCCCCTGCCCCGAACGGCGTCGGGTGAAGAACGGCTCGAAGAGATGCTCGAGCACCTCGTCCGTCATGCCGCAGCCGTCGTCTGTGATCGTGAGCAGCGCCTCGCTGCCGCTCCGCCTCACGCCCACCCGAACGTGACCCGACTCTTCGATGCAGTCGAGCGCGTTGACCAAAAGGTTCAAGACGACCTGCTTGATCTCCTGCGGGTTGACCATCACCAGCACATCGGGCCCTTCGTCGATCTCGATCGAACGACCGGCAAACCGCCCCATGTGCCGCAGCATATCGGCTACGTCGGCCACGAGCGCCACCACAGCCGTCGCCTGCCGGCGCACCTCGCCGAGCCGGGAAAAGTCGAGGAGCTTCTCGGTGATGCCCTTGCAGCGAAAGGCCTCGTTCTGGATGAGCTCCAGGTAGCGCTTGACGATCCGCTTTTCGGCATCGGCATCGGCATCGGCAGCGGCATCGCCGGACGGCAGACTCTCCAGCCGGCTCTCGAGCGATTCAGCGCACATCGCAATCGACGCCAGTGGGTTGTTGATCTCGTGGGCGACGCCGGCCGCCAGGAAACCGACGCTTGCCAGCTGTTCACTGCGGATCACCTCACGGGTGCGCAACTGCACCTGCCGGTCGAGGTCGTCACGGATTTCCTCAAACCGCTCCGTCATATCGTTGAGCGCCGCGGCCAGTTCGGCCATCTCGTCGCTCGTATCGAGCTTGAGGCGAAAGGCGAAGTCTCCCGCCGCCACGCGACGCGAGCCGTGCCCCAGAAGCCGGAGCGGCCGAAAGACCCAGCGATAGCTGAGTGCGCCGAGCGCCGCCAGGAGCGCCGCCGCTGCCGTGGCCGAGGCCCAGGTGGTGACGATCAGCGTGCGGTAACCGCTGCGAACCTCATGCGAAAGGTCATGCAGCCGCTCCTGTAGGAACGTGGGCAACGCCGCCGACAGCGAGGCGAGGCGGTCGAGGTGCGGCCCGCTTTCCAGGAGCCTGCCCCGCTGCCAGGGCACGCTGCTCTCATCCGCGGTGGCATCAACCAACGCCGGCGGAGCGGGCGCAACGATGGTGTCGATGGTGTCGAGACAGACCGCAAGCGCCGCGGCCGTCTCCCGCTCGCGGCTCCGGTCGCCGAAGGGAAACGGCATGCTGTCCAGTTCGCCCTCGGCCAGTTCATCGCAGTAGCGCTCAAGCGACCAACGAACACGGTCGATCTGGCCGATGAAGGAATCCGCGAACACCGGCTCCTCTTCGTCTTCATCCCCACTGAATTCCGGGTCTCCAACCGAAAGCGGGGCGGGGGGTCTCGGAGCTGCCAGACCGAAGTCGGCCTCCCCTGAAAGCGCCCGGGCATGCACGAGTCGGAGGCTGCCGACGCTGGCATTGAGTTCGCTGGCCCGGGGCAGTTCGGCCGCGCGGCAACTCAGCGACCGCACCAGTCTCCGGTAGGAATAGACGCCCAGGAAACTGCTGGCCGACAGCACGGCCACCATGATGCCAACGAGCATGCCACCGAGCAGCAGTTTATTGCGAATGGGGCGTCGCTTGACCATGTCCGACCTCCGTGTCGGCAGACAGTTGTGTGCCCGCAATCGGCCGGGCAGACTGCGCGGGCGGGGGAACGTAGCAAAAGACAGGCGTTGTCAGAAGGGCGAATCAGGCCGCTCTTGGGCCACTCTTGGGCTACTCCTGAGCATGCCTCGGTGCGGTGGGGGTCGAACAGAGATCCGACTGGGGCGGCCCCTGTCGACCGTTCCTACACCAGCCCGAATCGCTTCCGCAGAAACCACTCGGTGCACATGCATGCGGCCAGGAGCAGGAACATCGGCCACTTGTCCCAGACGGCGAGCGACCACTGCTCCGTGGTCTCGAAGGCCGCCGGCTTTCCGGCAATCTCCTCGAAGATGCCCGGCACCTCCTCCGGTAGCCGCACGCCGCCACCGGTCGCCTCGGCCAGTTGTCGCATCAGCAGCGGATTGGCACGTGGGTTGGCCAATTCCAGATCCTGTCGAACCACGGTGAATCGCGCGGCACGTTCCCGCGGTGTGGCCTCCCCCGGGCGTGCCGCCTTGACGACGAGCTTCCAGTCGCCGGGATCGTTGAAGTCGGCCACCGTGCCGGTGAATGTGTCGCCCCGCCTCGCGATCCGGACCGGGCGTGACTGCCCCGTCGGCGACACCGCGACCGCCTCAAGCGCCACGTCTGTCACTGCCGTGCCATCGGGCTTTGTCAGACCGGCATCGAAGGCGAGTGGCACGCCGGGTGCAATGCGACGCTGCGCGAGACGGACCCAGAGCGAGTCCTGATCGGCATCGTCCTGCTTCGCCAGCCAGAGCACGAGCTGCCGCCAGAAACGCCGGTGCTGCTCGACCGCCCCCTGCATCGCCCACCGCCAGGTCGAGTCGCCAGCGAAGGCGAGCACGCGGCCATCGCCATATTCACGGCCGACGAGCAGCGGCCGGCCGTCGGCGGTCACCGCCAACGGCTTGGCGGCCGGCACGAGCCGGCCGAGGTCGTTGGCTCCGTCGAGCGGTGGCAGTGCCTGCCATGCCAGCCGCGATTCCTGATCGTTCCGGCCCTGTCGCAGGATCGACACACCGCCGAAGCGGGCGTCGGGCAGCATCTGCAGCGGCCCCTTGAGATGCAGCCGCTCCCGCACCGGCTCATCGAACGGCTGCCGCGCAAGGCGGTCAGGCTCGAAAGGCAGCGCCGGCGCGAGTGCGGAGCTGCCCCAGCCGCCGGCCTCGAAGGCATGAAACCCACCGAGCAGACCAATACCGGCACCGGACTGCACCGAGCGGAGAATCTTCTGCAGATCATCACGTCGAATCGCGGCGGAATCGAGGTCACCGATCAGGAAGACGTTGTAGTCGCCAGCCAACTGGCGGCTGAGATCGACCGGCCAGTTCTCACGGCGGCCGGAGTCGATCCACCGGAAGTCGACCTGCATGTCAGGGCTGGCCGAGAGCACGCGACGCAGAAACCGCTGCTCCACCCGCAGGCTGCCCTCGAGAAAGAGCACTCGCAGGCCGCCGTCAGCCACTTCGACGAACGTGGAGAGTTCGTTGTTGGTGACCACCACTTCCCCCTCCTGACGCTCGACGACGAGCGACAGCTTCCGTTCACCGAGACTCTGCGGCGTCCAGGCGAGGCGGACCGCCTGCTCGACGTCTTGCCGCCCGCCACTGCCGGGCCCGCCTCCTTGTACCGTCGTTCGGGCCACCTCCTCCATACCGCCGCCGTCGGACTCGGCCATCAGCTTGACGACCACATCCCTGTCCGACAGCCCTTCCAGCCGCACGCGGCCCGCGATCTCCAACTGATTCTTGAGGTAGACGGTCTCGCCCACCGACAGATTCACGATCGCGGCGTCGCGGCCCTGCGCCGCCCCGAGCTGCTGTCCGAACGTCACGCTCCAGAGGGGCACGCCCGCATCGCCCACGGCACGGGCCGCCGACTGGGGCGGCTCGTCCCGCGGCGGATAAGCGTGCTGCGAGCCATCACTGAGCACGATCACTCCGGCGAGTTGGCGGCCAGCCCCGGCTCGCACGGCCTCCGCAATCGCCGCTCCGATCGCGGTCTGATCTGATGTCTTGCCAGCCTGCCACGCAGTGAGCGGAAACGGATTTTCGGCGTCGGCGGGAACGAACCGCAGTTCCCGATCGAAGGCGTAGGTGCTGATGTCGAAATCGCCCCCCTTCACCAGCGCCTCGGCCGCCGGCCGGGCGGCTGCGAGCGCCGCGGTCAATTCCTCCCAGCGGGTCCGGCCATTGGGGCCGTCCGCGACGGTCATGCTCTTCGACACATCGGCCAGCACCACCACCGTTCCCTGCTGCCTCGCCTGCTGCGTCGAGACGAAGGTCGGCCTCATGAGGCAGATCACCAGGCTCAGAAAGGCACCCAGACGCAGGAGCACCAACAGCAGCACCCGGCTCCTGGAGACACGGGAACGGTCGGGGGGCACGGCCAACAACACGACCATCAGCAGGGCCGTGACCACAGCCACCAGAAGCCACGATCCAACTGGGTCGAAGTGAACGGCCATCCGCTGAACGGTCGTTGCCGCGATCATGCTCCGGCCTCCTGCTCGACGGCGAACGGTAGAGGGGGCGGCATCCCGGCCGACCCGCCCGGTGTCCTCGGCAACGCTGCTCCCGTTTTCGCCTCCGCCGTCGCCGCCTCCTCAGCCTCCTCAGCCGCCTCGGCAAACTCCGCAGCCGGGCCGGCGCCGATCGCCGTCGACTCGCGTGGTGCATAAAACCGGTTGGCCACGATCCAGTCGGCAGCCATCACCGCCGCGGCGAGCAGAATAATCCATCCGTACAGTTCGGCGCCGACGCGTTCGAGATTGACGTCGCGAACGAGTTCGGCCTCGGTTCGTGCAAGCCTGTGGCCAGCGCCCCAGACCGCTGCCAGGCTGTCGGGATTCACGCGGGTGAAATCGGTGGCCGATGGTTCGAGGGTGGCGCTGAATCCAGTTGCCAGTCCTGCCGCCGCCCCGCCGGCCCGAACCGAATAGTTGCCCGGCAACTGCGTGGCGGTGACGGTGATCGTGCCACGGGCCTGATCGATGGCCACTGGAAACTCGTCCCCGCTCGGTGGACGCACGAAGGCCGCAATCCCCTCACGACGCGGCATGTGCAGGCTCGCCGGCCGACCGGCCACGATGTTCAGATCGTCCGACGTATCGATCGCCCGCAGGAGGGTCTCATTGGCGAGCATCACGAACGGCCAGGGTTCGAAGCCGGTGGCCAGGGTGTTCCATGCTTCCGGATCATCGGCTGACTGCGACACGGGCGTGGTCACGGTCACCACCATCCCCTGCCCGAGCGCATGTTCGATCACCGCGGGCATTCCGTTGCGATAATCGGCCACAGCATGAGCTGTCGCGGCTGCGGTGCCGGTAGCTCGATCGGCAGCTCGATCGGTAGCTCGATCGGCAGCTGGCTCGGCAGCTCGATCGGCAGGTTGCCCGGCAGGAGCCAGCTCGAATTCCCAGTGTCGCGTGACTGGAAAATCCTGCCACGGCACTGCATCGCCGACCCGCCGGAAGGCCGCCAGGATCGGATGATCAAGGGCTGCGGGAGCGAGGAAGTTCTCGCCGCCGGCCGCCCGCCAGACCCGCACGATCCCGCCTCCAAGCACCCGCTGCGAGGCCGGGCTATTGAACCGCGTCGCGTCAACGGCCCGGGGGCCGAGCCAGACCACCAGGCCGCGGCCCGCCGCCACCCACTGGCCGAGCAATTCCCATGTCGCGGGCGGCAGCGGCGGTGGATCAACCAGCACGATGCCGCGGAAGTCGTCCCAGGCGAGCGATGCCAACTCGAGTGAGTCCACGAGCGTGATTTCAAAGGCTGCCTTGCCTGCCTTGGCCAGCGCCGCCGGCGCGATCGACTGTGCGAGAAACAGCCCCGTGCGCGACGCGGGCGCAGGCGCCGCCACCAGAATACGGGCCGCCGCCCCCACCTCGACGGTGAAGCTCCGGGCGTTGTCAGCCTCCAGGTCGTCGTCACCATCGATCACCACGCGGCCCTGCCGGATGCCCGGCTCCAGCCCCGTGATCTCGAAGTCGATTTGTCCACCGGCGTTCGGCTGCCATACGCCCGGTTTCACGGCCCGTCTCGTGGCCTGGCCGTTCTCGCCGATCATGTCCACGCTCACCGAGCGGTTGGCATCGGTGCCAGTGCGGCGGGTGGCCACGGTGATTCCCAGCGTCGAACCGGCAGGAATCCTGTCACTGGAAAGCTCCACCGCATCGATCGCGAAATTTCGGGCCGCCGTCGCCCCCACGTCCACCACAAGCAGGCTTGTGTCAGGGTGCGATTCCGCGAGGTCAAGTTGGGGGGCGTTGTTCCAGGCACCCTGCGAGCAGTCGGTGAAGAGGTAGATCTCGCGACGGGCCATGCCCGACCCAGCCACGAGCCGCACCGCATCGGCGAGCGTCTGTGAGAGCGAGGCCGCCGGGCTGGCGGCGGTGAGCCGTTCGATCCGGGCGGTGGCCGCCGCGATCGTCGGGGCAAAGGCCGCTGCGCCCCCCGACGTGTCGAGCACGGCCACCCTGCTCTCCGCTGGCAATTTCGCGAACAGCGTCTTCGCCATGTCGGCAGCCTGCTCCAGCCGGGTGCGATTCCCCTCCCTGAGGAGCATTCGCGGCGCCGTGTCGAAGACGAATGCCGCCGCCACCGGCCCCTCGCCGTCGGCCAGCCATCCCGCCCCGCGGAGCACGGGCCGGGCCAGCGCAAACGCCAGGAATACGAGGGCCGCCATCCGCAGCAGCAGCAGGAAGACGTGGCTGATCCGGAGGCTGCGACGATTGGTCACCGCCCGCTGCTGCAGGAAACGGAGCGCCGGAAACTCCAGCTTGACCGGCTTCCGCCGCATCAGGAGATGGAGCACCAGCGGCACGGCGACAAGCGCCGCGCCGCCCAGCAGCATCGGTGTCAGAAACGAGAGTCCCATGCTGATAGTTTAGCCGGGTTTCCGTCGCGCCGT
>Ga0247832_1007574_pt1 | contig 11229 bp, 7 predicted proteins | sample LaCruzMarch2015__10_FD_192407 | JGI IMG/M metagenome (GOLD analysis project Ga0247832, IMG submission 192407) | Freshwater microbial communities from meromictic Lake La Cruz, Castile-La Mancha, Spain - LaCruzMarch2015_4m | ecosystem: Environmental > Aquatic > Freshwater > Lake | place: Spain...
CACTCCTACTCACACTGACAAAAAGCTGTCAAGGAAACAACAACAACACGTGTACCAAATTATCTAGCGTTCCCGCCTAAACTCAGCAATGGCGAGACGTGTCCAATTTTAGTATGACATCCCACCACCGTTGCGCTGCTATCCTGGCCGCCATGGCGGCGATGGGGGGCGAGGCGTTCACAGCAACAAGGATGACCAACCCTCGTCCCATATTACAACTCTTTGCTGATCCCTCGATTGGAATATTTTTCGGCACATCCACCGGCTCGACCGAGGAGGTTGCACACCTAATCTCGGCTGAATTCGGTGAGGTTGCATCTGAACCAATTGATATTGATGGACTCAAGGGTTCGATTGCGACTGCATTTTCAAAGTATGATAGCCTTGTGGTTGGTAGGTAATTGGTTTTTCTATTGTACCATTTGCAAGTGCAAACACGGACAGTATCCCCAACTCATCGCCTTAATTGCTTAGGGACACCCACATGGCATACAGGTGCTGATACGGAGCGTTCTGGAACTGGTTGGGATGAGATATACTACGGCGAAATGCAGAAGCTTAATATTGCAGGTAAAAAGGTTGCCGTATTTGGCCTGGGAGATAGCATCAGCTACGGTGAGAATTATGCCGATGGATCAGGCGAATTGCATGACGTGTTCCAGAATTTAGGATGTAACATGATGGGATACACCAGCCAAGAGGGTTACCAGCATAAAAAAAGTAAAGCCATCCGTGGAGAATCATTCTGTGGGTTGCTTTTGGATGCGGTCAACGAGGAGGAGCTTACTGAGGACAGGGTTAAAAATTGGGTAGCGAAATTACTTGATGAAGGAATTTTGGACGTGCGAAGTCCAACCACCGATGCTGTCACTGCTCCGAAAGTCGAGCTTGCAGAGGCTGCTGTCTTTGAAGACCAGGCCCTTGCCGAAGAAATTCTGACTGAGGTTAAGAAGACTCGAACCGGTTACATTGCACATTATAACCCTCGAACGGATAAGACTATGTGGATAAAAACTGATGGACGCTCCTCTTACGTCACCACTGGCGCACCTGGTTATGAATAGAGAAAGAGAGCCCCGTTGAAGCAAGGGAATATATTTTTCGGTTATATAGTGAAATGTAAATATATCATGTTCATGTAGCGCTTTCAAACGCCAACCACTTCAATCCCATCATACGGATCATAATCTTCACACTCTTCCACAGCAAGTTCTGCAAGGTCTAGATGACTCTCGTCAAAGAAATCTGGATCAGTAAAGCTGTTGCTCTCAGCAAATTTTTCTCCCCCGTTCGTCACATTTTGATTGAGATGCGTTGTTGAATTTACAAGAGCAAGAGCGTCTGACTTGCCACTTCGTATTTCTTCCTTTGTCATGTCTTCCCACTTTCGTAACGACGCCTCGGGAACTGGATTGTTGTTGTAGAGCACGTCTGAAGTCTCTTCGATAAATGATGACATTGTGTACGTCATAATTCCGATCACCTGCCAACGGGAATTCCAGGGAAGACTATCCATATAAGCACGGTGAGAATGACAAACTGATGCAACCCAGGAAGTCAGGAATTGTGCCTCATGTAAAAAATGTATGGCCCGTAGACAATCAGCTCGACCAAGTATGCTCAACGCCTCCAATGGCGTACACTTATGCTTCAATGGTAGAAATATCTTGAATGCCTCGTCGTTGTTGCCTCGCTTTGAACCTAACCCTGCAAACATGGCTGCTTGTTGCAAACACACGAATGGGTTGTCACACTCATCATAGGCCATAACGGCAATCAACGCAACGGCTACATCAATACTCGCACGTTCAAGAGAATTCAGTGTGCGAGATTTACGTAGATTCTGCATAGCATCGTCGACTTTCTTCATTGATAGTCGAGCATTCTTGGTCGCATCTCGTCTCACTACCTCGTGCATAACATCTGATGTCCATAGTTTCAGAAGAGCCGAAGTTGGTACTTTTATAGAATTATTTGGTTTCCCAGGTCGTTGGTTCGGCCTTTCATTTGTTGATGACCGTGGTGCTCTCACTCTAGTCGTACCTTGAGCTTGCCCATGTTGTGACTTAGTCGGTCCTAGCCAATTGCTATTGTCGTCAAGGTAGTAATCCACTTTGGTATCATTCCTATGATTGATGCTGCTGGTGCCTATATTCGATACCCATACCGGCTTGTCAATGCAGAATTGTGTGATGGGCAGCAACACCGACAATGAGCACGCAAGTAGTTCCTGTCTTTCATCACCTTCGTTCCCTTCAGCTGCAATCAGACACAACCTCGAGAATGAGATAAGAGCCTTGATGCCATCGTCTTCTCCATACGACACAATTTTCTTAGAATCAATACTCTGCTTCTCCATGTTTGCCATAACTTTTTTATACCAACTTAGACGTGTTTGCTCTTCGAGATATCTCTCAAAAGGGAGACGCTCCAATTCTGGAAACAAGGTGGACAAGAGCTCCCACTGTTCGGCGACAGAAAATGCGACACTGTTGGCAACAAATCCATGTACGCATTCGCCCTCGAGTGATACTCCAAAGAAATTTGCACCTCTGTCACGAAGATTATCTAAATTGAACTCGCTGGGTTCCCAACCAGAAAAGGCTGAAACACAGCAGGCAACGCATAGATTATATGTCGTCAAAGATAGTTTCTCATGGAAGCTCGTCTGCCAATGACATGGCAAAGGAAATGATCGTAACGATCCAACTGTCGAAACTGTTTTTGAGGAGGAGGATGTCGAACTCTCTGCACGGCAAATAATCGATATTAGATGCCTCGCTTTCGTACAGACGAATTCAGACCCTCTTTTTTCTTCACTTAATGTCGCAGCTTGCACCAAGATAGATAATGCTCCACTCAAAATTGACACCATGTCTATACTGAATTCAGGTAGCGACGAGTCTGAAAATCGAGGCTTCCAAAATTCATGATGAAAGCGTAACATCGTTTGAAGAGTGTACATTGAGTCCGTTACAGCATGTTCAACAATCTCCGCCTCTTCTTTCCCAGGCTCGTGTAAAGTACTAAGGTCCACTCTGGAGCACTGAATCATCATTTTCAACGTTACTAGAAGAACTTTCACTGTGTTAGTCCTCTCCGGCTCCTTCGAACGTTTAAGAGTATCTTCAAATCTATCATTCTTCTCTTGATCATTGTCCGTGCCGCCCAAGTGGTTGCGAAATATCTGAAGCACTCGCTTTGACCGAAATCTACTTTCATTTTCTTCATCTCCTCCTACAATATTCGCCACGCAAGCAAGCACAAAGGACTTGTTGATAGTGGCGTGGAAGTGTTTAGAAAATAATACCCAACGAGGATCGTTAGAAAGGCAACCGTCGTAATGAGCACCATCATTACTCGATACATTCATCTCATCTGAAGTGATGACTTGCTCCACATAATTAAGCGCGACATAGTCTTGCCCACCAACACCAAGAAGACAAATAGCATGCATCGCTCGTATGTCATATGGAAGAAACCCTGTTTCCAACAAATGAAAAGCTTCAGATTTTTCAAGTTCGTCGTCATCAGAGATATAGCTATCAATGCCTTCATTATCGCTATCGTCTGACTCAAAATTAATCTGATCATATTGGAAGCCAGTTTGAACCAATCCATTACCTGCAACTTTAGGCTGTTCATTCCTCTTTTCCATCTGCCTATGGTGCCGTGCTAATCTTTCTTTCGAGTAGTTCATGACTGATTGAATGACAAGTATTCCTCCATCGAACAGCTTACGTTCAATGCATTGCCTTAAAAGCAACACAGCGATATCATAAACAATGGCAAATGACCCCTGAAGAGGCAATGGCTTTGGAGGAAAATCACATTCATCAGTTTGCTCATTTGAAACAGAATTACTTTGCTGCCCCTCGGCAAATTTTCTCATGGCCAAATCTTTAATGGCAATCCTATGCTTCTCAATTAATTCTGCACGACGGTCAATTCTGCTCTTGTAAACTAGTGATCCAGCAACAAGGTTCATTTCCTTTGTCTTTTGATCGTACATCTGCAGCTCCATCTTGTTCATGTGAACGAGCCTTTCTCTTTCTTCCTCGTAAGTAGAAATAATTGCCGGTATTGCTACATCTTTCTCAGAGGCATTGATATCATTGCTTTTCTTCTCCAAATGATTATCTTCATCGTTGCTATCATTTGCATCATCTACATCTACGTCTAGTTTCCCTAACGAGTAAATCTCTGCCCGTTTTCTCATCCATCGAATGAGCTTGCAACATGATGCCGACCCAGCTGCAGCTTCTAAGGCTAAGCAAAGAGACTGGAGTCGTCGCTCGCTCCAATCAAAGTCTTTTGAATTCTTCTTAAGCCATCTCTTGAATGTATAGTTTTCACAAGTGGATGTACCTTCATTCCACTCTTTGCATTCATAGCCAATTTTCATCATGAGATCCGAGTACAAAAGCCAACAGGGATAAGACCCTTCCATCTCCGAGCACCGGACCACAGTCTCTAGGTCATCATCGCAGCCAGCTGATGACTCCCCACTTGCCTTATTCCTCAAATCCGTCAATATTGATAATGCCTCAATATAGCTACCAAGATTCATGTGCACTTGGGCCAACTTACATGGAACATCCACACCAGGAGGTCGAAGCTTGTCTGATGACTGATAGGCTGCGAGGGCATATTCCATCCATACTCTCTGCTGAGAGCGCCATTTGTTCCCTCTGACGTTTGTGTTACGCAATTGATTGCTAATGAGTTCGGAGTAAATCTGTGCAACCTTGATTGCAGCATCACCAGAACGTTCCCATAACACGAAATCTCGCTTGGTGAGAAGCGATGCGACGTGATACGATGCGTATACCTTCTGAGCTAATTCCATACGACACTGGATAACATCTCCTCCAGGCTCAGTTGAATCACTCCTTCCCTCCGCTTCAGTGAGCATGCTATCAAACACCATCCCTAGACTTGAGTACACTTGCGGCGCCCCGGGAGCCGTCTTGGCAACCTCTCGCAGCTTCTGCACGGCAGTTTCAGACATGCCCATAATATGTGCCCCGATGGCTTCTCCATGTTTGTCAGCCAAACGTCGAGAAGTGAAATCTTTCAGTCGATGCATCACACGTTTGGGTTTGATCTTTTTGTTCTTGATTTTTTTCTTCGTCGTCACATCATTTGTGCTCTTTATCGATACTGAAATATCTACACGGTCATCTAATCGAGTTTTCTCTTCGGTCACATCATTCTCATCATTCTCATTCCCACTTTCATCGTCTTCGCTAATAGGAATAAAATCATCATCCTCGATCGACAAATCGTCTTCAGCTCCTTCCCCATCGAATCCATTACCTAGTTTTTCATCATCATCCAGGCCCAGATCAATCCCCAGTGCTGCTACTCCTTGTAACAGCTCATAACGATCGTCTAGCTCTATATCTGCACCGCCATTGTCTCCATCTTCCTTAGACTCCACCCCTTTTCTACCTCCATTTGCACCCTCCTTCCTATATCCATTATTCGGTAACGCCGGCATACTCTTTAAGACAGTACTATCAAATGCCACCCTAGCTCCACGCAACCGTTTTCTACCCCCCTTGGTCTTACCATCGCTTGTTGTTGGATCATCATCATCGTCGTCGTTGTCATCATCAACCTCGATTGCCATCTCCAACATATCCGCTTCGAGTAATGCCTTGCGTTTCGTCGTACGTGCCGGTGCCTGATTCCGAGGCACGCGTTTGACACGTTGACCAGATGGACCGCGAGCATATTCGGCATAGTCCATCTCGGCATGTAGTGCATCAAAGACCTCGGCACGTGCAATGGCAGCAGCGTTGACAGGAGGGTCCATTGCGATGTCGATTGCGGTTGTTTCAATTCCACCAGATTTCGACATGGTGATTCTTCGTCAATTACCCTTCCTCTCAAGCGTGAGGGTGCGTGGTGCGTAGATGCGGAATGGTAGGTACATATGTACTGATTCCACCAAGGAGCAAGAGGATGGGGTTATGGCGGGAAACGAATGTTGTTGCCACACTGCCCACAGAGAATAAGCTCAACACTTGTTGGAATCGAATTCCCTTGATTTAAGATAGTAGGTCTGAACTTAATTACAGTTCCTATCTTAAAAATCTGCTAATTGCAATCGCTGTACATGTAGAGCATACGAAGCTCATTGTTATTTTACCGCCAGTCAAACAACATACCAATTATCTAGTGACGTCGATTCGTTAGAAAAATGATGCTTCCAATACGATTAAGAAAGCAATTTAATAATTGCAGCAGCAATGGCCGCAGAACTACCCGGATTCTGGCCAGTAACCAACTTCCCATCAACGCAGACGTGAGAGTTCCAATCATCAGTACTTTCGTATTTTCCTCCGAGTTCTTTCAACTTCGTCTCCAGCATGAAAGGCACCATATTTTGCAACTGCACCGCAATCTCTTCCGAGTCTTTGAATCCAGTAACGACCTTATCCTTCACAAGCGGAGAACCGTCGGGCTTTGTACAATGCGTCAGGCCCATGGGTCCATGACAAACAGCAGCAACCACCTTGTCGGCAGCATACAGAGTTTCAATGGCATTCTTCAGATCAGCACTGATATAGAAATCGGTGCAGGTGCCATGACCTCCACAAAGAAAGATTGCGTCAACACCGGATGATAAGTCGATCGACGCCAACTTTTTGGAGTGGCTAAGTTCACCGATGGCGTCAGCATCGTGCTTGACGAAATAGAAAGTTGAACTTAGGAGATGAGGATGAAATGGAAAATTCCAACGCATCAAATAGCTGTACATACCATGAACTTTTTAGATGTGGCATCGAAGAATCCTTCACCCATCGAACTCTTGTCAATTGGGATTGGACCACCGGCCGGGCTTGCAATTACAACCTCAAAACCAGCTTCCTTAAATTTGTAATACGGGACCGCGAGTTCCTCAATCCACAGTCCAGTGGCATGACCCTTAAGTTCAGAGGCAGATGTGGCTACGATTATAATCTTCGTCATCGTCGCTTAAGTCTTGAAAGAGATGCGATCTTCCCTTGCGCTCATGCGTCTATTTAGGTGATTTATGTAGAAAAATAACCTACTTAAGAAGAAAACCCTTAACCTCCAAGCGTGGTCATGGCAGAACCAGAATCTCGTCGAGCACTGCGTAATGCACGACGCGTGCTAATCAAGGCCGGCACATCAGTCGTTGCGAACGAAGATGGTCGTCCATCATTAACCCGCCTTGGTGCCATTGTCGAACAGGTCGCGGCGCTGCACCGACGTGGCATTGAGGTGATCATGGTCTCGAGTGGGGCTACTGGCATGGGCAAACGATTAATGCGCAAACATGGTCGACTTAACATGACAATGGCCGAGGTATCATCGTATTTAGAATTAGACAAACTCGGTATCGAAGGTTCCGACTCTCAGGAGCGTGACCGGAATGATACAACGAGGCGAAAGTCTGTTTTCGATCAAGTGGTCAACTCCACTGAATTGCCACACACCCTTCATGACTCGAAGAAGACATACGACTCTGCATGTGCAGCGGCGGGACAATTCGAGATGATGAGTCTATACAACGCACTATTCTCTCAGATGGATATCTCGGCAGCGCAGGTCTTACTTACCGAGGGTGACTTTCGTAATGAGGGGCATCTTAACAATTTGCGATATTCCATGGAAAGACTGTTGAGCGTTGGGATAATCCCCATCATCAACGAGAATGATGCTGTTTCGGCCAATCGTGGGTATACCGAGGGCGATCTCTTCTCGGATAATGATTCCATGGCAGCACTTTGTGCTAGATCCTTCAAGTGTGACCTCCTGATCCTCCTAACCGACGTCGACGGTGTCTTCGACCGCCCACCCAGTGAAAGCGGGGCTAAACTCCTGCCATTTTATAGCCAGACGCAAAGTGTTGGTATAGGCGAGAAGAGCAAGCACGGACGGGGTGGGATGTATTCCAAGATTTGTGCGGCACAGTCGGCAGTCAAACCTGGGTCGCAATGTCGGGCCTGCGTTGTCCTATCTGGCGCTGACTTGAATGCCATCCGATCAGTCACGAGTAAGGACTACGATCCCAACATTGGACAGAAGGGGACAATGTTTGCCACTCCTGGGAGTGAGCTTGAAAAACAGGCGTTGAAGGACTCAAATGATTCACAGGTCACGAATTCTGTGGACGCCCATCTTAAGGCTGTGGCTGCGAGAGATCAAGCTCGGAAGCTCCAAAGTCTGTCTTATTTAGAAAGAAAGGCAATTCTCTATGCTGTAGCTGATGCGTTGGAATCTGAGAAGGAAATATTGCTCGCAGCAAACAAGATTGATCTCGATAATGCTGACAAAGATGGAACTTCCGTCCAGCTCGTATCGAGGTTGAAGTTGACAGATTCCAAATTAGCGACATTGTCATTGGGCATTCGTCAAATTGCTGATCAACCCGATCCTTTGGGCGTGGAAAAGGCAACACGAGAATTGGCAGATGGCCTGATTCTGTCTCAGATTACGGTCCCCATCGGCGTCTTGATGATCATATTTGAGTCCCGACCTGACTCAATGCCACAAATTGCGGCATTGGCACTTGCCAGTGGTAATGGCCTTCTGCTGAAAGGTGGAAAGGAGGCAATGCACTCAAATGAGGCAATTCATAAGGTGATTGGGGATGCTGTTGAGAAAGGTAGTGGAGGTAAGATTACGAGGGATATTATCGCCCTCGTGACAAGCCGAAGTCAGGTAGCTGATCTGCTAAAACTCGATGATGTAGTTGATCTTGTCATTCCTCGTGGGAGCAATTCATTGGTACAATACATAAAGACGAATACCCGGATTCCTGTCCTTGGGCATGCCGACGGAGTCTGTCATGTCTACGTCGACAAAAGCGCCACAGATCCCTCTTTCGTTAGCAAGCTCGTTGTGGATTCTAAGACTGACTATCCGTCAGCTTGTAACGCTATGGAGACATTGTTGCTACATATAGACACGGTAATGTCAGGCAATGTAGCCACGTCAGTGCTTATGAGTCTACGTGCCGCAGGTGTTAAATGCCTTGGAGGGCCAAGGGCGATGAAAGCTGGTCTATGTGACATTGCGGCGACGGAAATGAAATGCGAATACGGGGATTTGACATGTATGGTCGAAATTGTCGAATGTATTGGCGAGGCTATCGATTGGATACATAAATACGGCAGTGGACATACAGAGACGATCGTGTGTGCAGAAGACAGCAATGCGGGCGAAGAATTTCTTAAGCGTGTTGATTCGGCGTGCGTGTTTAAGAATGCATCGACGAGATTTGCAGATGGCTATCGCTTCGGCTTAGGTGCAGAGGTGGGAATTTCTACAGGACGTATCCATGCCCGTGGTCCAGTGGGCGTTGAGGGTCTGCTGACTGTGAAGTGGCAATTACGTTCATCGGGTAGCAATTGTGTGTCCGAGTATGGTGGTGATAATCCACAAAAGGTTTATACTCACAAAGATCTTTGATCTTTCAATAGAGAATATAACACTACTAGCGCTAGCTTAAGCTGATACTTTAAGGTTCATAGCATCTCTAAGTGCACAACTTCATCCCCCCTCAAAATTCTTCCTTCAGGACCACCAAAGAGAGTAAATTTCTGGACGAATGTAGTCCGAAGTGCCCCCCAAGTATCATTGCTTTCTATTCCTGATGGATCGGCTGTACATATCTTATACTCAGTACTTACACTCACAACGGCATCAACTGGATGACGCACAGAATTTGCGTCCGATATAATTTCAATCCCATTTTGTTCTCGCCTTGTCGACACAGTGACTGAGATTGGGCTCGCTTCCGATGAAGATGGACAAAGAACGACGAGGTTTCTATTTAGACATAGATTTTCGGCACAAAAATAGGAGTCCCCACCACTTCTCGTTCGGTCGCTTGCCAAAAGAATGTCACGTGAATATGATACTGCTTGCGCCTCAGTTATATGTCTGTCAGTCTCATCTGCGTGTACGCTGGTGTGATTCCCTTGCAACGACGCGTTGTCAGATGATAATATTTGTTGAGTAAGTTGTCCAACTATTCGGTCAAGACCATGGAACGAATTGCCACTTATAATTTCCCCATTTATCTCGACGCAGTCACGCATTAAATCCTTCCATAATTGCTCAACGCCAGAGGATACCTCAGTCTCAATGAATGCATCAGTTGTATTGTCCACTTGCGACTTGACCCATTGGACAGGTACAGTAATAGATTTGCCTCGAAGGCATGATATTGCATCTAGGTAATCATCCTTCGATTTCGCAGCATTTGTTGCTGTTCCAACAATAAAGTATTGCTCAAAAAAGTCTCTGTATGGCGAGTTCGATGGCACATTGTTAACCCCCTTCTTCTCCTTCCTCCCAACAACGTGTTCTACTTGATACTCTAAAAAATTGTCACCCCTCGTAACAGTAGCGCCAATCATTGCATCGTGAATAGCTTGAATCCAAGCCTGGCGTTCTTCTTGTGTATTCGCCATCCATAAACGACGTTTCCCTCCCTGAATACATAACTCAAAGACATAGCCTCCTCCCCCAGAGTATTTTATGGATCGACATTCCATTGATGTTGCAGACAATGGTATATCTTTGCGGCTACTGCCCTGTAGTTTAATATCGCCATTAAAGTAAGAGAACGTACCTTTCTTTAATTCTACAACTTTCATCTTCCAACGTAACGGACGCCCTCTCACGGTACGCGATGCCTTCTTCAAATTTCCAACCTTTCTTAGTATTGTACTATCTGCACCATGCCCCATTCCCTGCTTGTCGCGATCATTTAATAAGCTTAGTATTGCACGGAGAAATATTTTGTGTTCAATTGCGAAATCTCGTGCCATAGCCGATGGGACATATAGCTCATCGATGTGCGTTGACATTGGAGTGACATTACCATTATTTCTTCCGTTAGTATAGCTATGCTCACGCTCATCCATAGTATGCTGCGCTCCACCTCCTACCCAATGGCCCACGCAATGACTTGTGGAAGTGTAAGCATTATATTCGTCATTTGTTTTCCTTAGGTATTCGCTGAAGAATTTGTCATAGTCCTTCACAGCCTTTTCAGCAGATAGTGACATTTCGGAGAGCAATTCTCCTACCTCATTCACGTTGCTGCAGTTATTCTCGCCACCAATGTCGACGCCGCCATCACAATGATCCATTGCTGAACCAACTAAACCTCACCCCCACCACAGAGAGGAAGCGCTATTTATTATTTTGGCGGGACAAGTGGGGTGGTACGAGGTCCCA
>Ga0247832_1007575_pt1 | contig 11229 bp, 9 predicted proteins | sample LaCruzMarch2015__10_FD_192407 | JGI IMG/M metagenome (GOLD analysis project Ga0247832, IMG submission 192407) | Freshwater microbial communities from meromictic Lake La Cruz, Castile-La Mancha, Spain - LaCruzMarch2015_4m | ecosystem: Environmental > Aquatic > Freshwater > Lake | place: Spain...
AATTATATTGAACCAAACTTGCAGGAAATCATATTCGGACCTATTAGAGTAGGTTTGATCACTCAGAAACAATATTGGGACCATTTAAAAAAATGCCATTCCTGGGGCCGGACCCCCTAGCGTGGTGGCAACCGCTCAGCTGGAGCGAGCGGGCGTGATGGCAGCCGCTCAGCTGTTCTGTTATTATTACTCGTCGGCATTGGGATGATCGTCAATGCTGGAGGAGTCGATTCAACGTCAAAATGCTGTGATGGTGCACCACACAAAATGACGGATCTTGGTCGCTTTTCAACGTAGATGAAGGCAAATTTTTGCCTCCCCCGTCTACGCGATGATGGGGTAGCAGAAGAGTGTTATACAGGGCTCAAAACCTGAGAGGATGTGACTCCCAGCATAGGAGGACGATGTCCACGAGACCTACCAGAGATGATGGAAGTCACAAGGAAGAAAGAGTGCCTAGCTTAGGGTACGTATGTACCTACATACTAACAAACCTGTTACGTCTCAAGCTCCATGCTTCTAACCACAGTCTGGCCTTGGCCGGCTATCATCATCTCTTTTTGACTTTTTGCTGTGTTGTTGAGGATGAGCCAGATTGACGTCTACTGTGCCGACTGCGGTATCGTGGCAGGAGAGGGCGTTAGTCTGAAGGTGTGTAAGGCGTGTATGCTCGCCAGGTATTGCAGCCCAACGTGCCAACGGAATCATTGGTCGAAGCATAAAAAAGCCTGCAAACAACGTGCAGTGGAGTTATGTGATGAGGCGCTGTTAAAGGACCCTCCGGCCAAGGAGGACTGCCCAATTTGTTTCCTGCCAATGCCAGAGAGATTAATATCGTGCATGTCCCTTCCACCCGCGACTATATCATCTGTGCCAATTTGTGATTTTGCTGATGCAAATGAGGAGTTGGCAAATATGGGTACGACAGAATATTATTCATGTTGCGGGAAGAGTATTTGTAAAGGTTGCGTAGACTCCTTCCGTAAGTCTGGAAACATAGGGACATGTGCGTTTTGCAAAGCAGATCGTGTGAACAAAACAGATGCAGAAATAGTTGGAGAAATAATGAAGCGGGTGGATGCAAATGATGCTGGTGCAATTTATTTAATGGGTAATTATTATTACCATGGAAATTTAGGTTTGCAGCAAGATTGGGCAAGGGCAATGGAATTATGGAAACAGGCAGCAGAGCTTGGTTCCAGTCTGGCACATTATCACTTGGGTACTCAGTATGATGCAGAGGGGGATTCTAAGAAGTCCAAATGCCACTACGAGGCCGCGGCTATGGCTGGACACGAAGTGGCAAGGAGCAACCTTGGATGCATGGAGGCACAGTCCGGAAATATGGGACAAGCTGTTAAGCATTGGGTGATTGCTGCATCAGCTGGGGAGTATAATGCCATGGATAACTTGTTAATTGCATTCAATCAAGGTTCGACTAGTAGAGCTACAATTGACTCAACTTTGGCAGCATACAATACTTCCTGTGCTGAGATGAGAAGTGAAGCAAGAGATGCTGCTATACGTTTATATATCACCCGCATCAGTGCAAGATGAGGAGAGAGCAATGAAAATAACGCTTGAGCAACAGAGCCCAAGTTCAGGTAATAGTAATGAGTATTAATAGTAAGGGGGTGATATTTTGAGGAAGGCTGAGTTCAACTTCTATCGCTGTCATGGACTGGAAAGACTATCCATATTATTTTTGTTCTGATATGAGTAATGAGTAGGAGTAATGACCACAAGATTTGTTGCTGGAATTCAATCTTTAGTACGAATAAATGTTAAACAGAAGACATAACATTCCCACCCATCTTTTACGTTGACGACGCAAAGCCCATCGAACCAGTCTTGACAATAGCCGCTGAATGCTGTCCTCCCCACCACTCACCACAACTGAATCTTACACGCAGCACTCATCATAGTATTTGACGTGCTGCTGCCTGCCCCACCGATACCTCCTGTAGTACCACCACCACCTCCATCAGTTGTTGTCATCGTAGCCTTGCTCCTGTGTCTTGGTACAAGCTACGTCTTCGTCAGACTTGCCCTGTCCACATGCACCACATAAAGGAGAATGCTCGTTTTTCACAATTAAGTGCAAGTTTATCTCAAGTGCCGGATCTATGAAATTTATGCTAGCTGTGTGTTGTTGTACCACTGGAAAGATTTAGATTTAAACGTCTAAGCAGTAAGATTTTTCATATCATCTTAATTCATTTCCCTCCACAGATCAATAATTTATACAATACCTTTTTTACACTTGGCCCACGTCCAAGAGTAGAAATGCAATTGAGCCAACTTTGACTGCATACAATAATTCCTGTGCCAAGATGAGAAGTGAAGCAAGAGATGCTTTGATTCAGTGGAATATAGATTGTGTTGGTGAAAGTTATCTGATAAAACCTAAAATCGTGCCCGGGCCAAGACAAGAGTATTCTTTTGTGGGGGGGGGGTAGGAGACACTAGTACCTAGTACTCTGTACATTCTAAGGGATACCTGGTTATCATAAAGGACACTAGTACCTAGTACTCTGTACATTCTAAGAGATACCTGGTTATCATAAAGCAAAATTTTGTGACAGATCTGACTTCCGTTATTACTGGAATTAATAAAGTACACATGGAACAAAAGCGTCTCTTTAAATGTTGTTAAAGTTGAGTCAATTGATTCTTTTTAGGCACTTCACCCTGTTCTTGAGGTACCCGTTTAGGATGTATCCGTCTCTGGCTTCACTCCTCAAATATTTAGGCTGTCAAAACTTGACTCAATTTCATGCGAATAATAGTTTTTATTCCTACCATGGATATCTTTTGTCGAATACTTATATCTTGTCAGGCCCATATCCATACATTAACATGCCTGAAATACATCTTCCCGTTTGGACTCGCTCTGTTGCTCTTGTTTATTTAATAGCTTTCTCTTCAACTTTCATCAAAGCGATCAATAAGCAATCGTATGTAAGCGTCTCTTGCTTCACTTCTCATCTCCGCACAAGAGTTATTGTACGCTGTCAAAGTTGAATCGATCAATGCTCTACTGACAACACCTCCTTTGAATGCACCTAGCAAGGAATGCATGGCATTATAACAACCAGCAGACGCCGCAATCCTCAAGTGCTTCAAGGCTTGTTCTCTGTTCCCAGATTTCATCTCAATATATCCAAGGTTGTATCTTGCCGCTTCGTTCCCTGCCATAGCCCCGGCCTCATAGTGGAACTTCTCTTTCTTAGAATCTCCCCCTTCATCATACTCAGTACCCAAGGAGAAATGCGCCTGACTGGAACCAAGTTTCGCGGCCTGTTTCCATAATTCCATTGCCCTTGCCCGATCTTGCTGCAAACCTAACTGTCCATGGTAATAATGAGTACCCAGTACACACATCGCACCAGCATCATTTACCTCCACCCGCCTCATTATTTCTTCAACTCTTTCTCCATCTGTTATATTATCTCTCTCTGCTTTACAAAATGGGGGATGTATCATATCACTGACTGACAGTAATTCAACGAGTTATCTCATCTGCCTCTCTCTTTCCCCCAATTATTGAAAGACCACTACTTCCAGCAACGCGACAATCAAATGGAAATAAGGACAGGTCAGATTTGCATCACGATGAATCATGCTGTCCATCGCCATCAATAGTTGAAACGGCTGTAATCAGCAAGACGACTAAGCCATCGGGTGATGGACGAGGAAGAAGAAGCACCCATGGTTAAAGCGTTGATAAAAGTGATTCCAGTTCAGCAACGTAAACGGAGGAATGGGTCGGGCCTCGGTTCGGGTTTTACCAAATCACTGCATCTACAATCGGTGACAGCGATTGCGACAGCTAATGAATAGTATTTGATTGTATGTGAGAAAGTTCTTTTAGCAGACGAACAATAATTTAAATGTAATATACTAACAACGAAATCAGTATCCTTTTATTCTGGGTAAGGGATCATCACTGCATATTGCTCAATACTTTGAGGTGTTTTTTTTGTGAACGATTGGTAATGCTCTGGCGGAAGTACCCAATACAGCCTGTTGGCTTCCCCAAGCTTGGGCAAATCTTCTTCAACTCTGCCATTGATACCATGATTCTTTCCCACCGTAATTTGAAAAGCACCAACTCCAGGAATCCAGGCATCGACTGCTGCATAATTTTTCGATTTTGGCACATAAAGCTGATTGAGAGTTTGATTGGCCAAAACTTTGTCAGCAACTATCTTTTTGGATGGCGGGATGTTTATTTTGGTGTCACCTGGTTTGTTTTTTTCACTTCCGCGGAACAATTGTCGACAACTAAACTTGCCTCCCTTCTCCAACAATTCAATAGCATACTGCTCAATAATGTGCCCACGCAATGCAGCAGAAAGAGGATTTCCGTCGCAAGACTCGAGAAGTTCTAGCTTTTGTCGTTTAGCTTCTTTCCCCTTAAATCGAAAAATTATATTCAGAGCTGTTGGAGATGCGTATCTCACGGACGATTCTGTGAAAGGAGGAACCGATGTGATGTGGATCAAGTAATGGATAATCGTTGAATTGTTGTTTATGTCAGATTCCATGCTTACTTCCCTGATACAATCGTCTAGCGAAACTTTCCTGCACGCTTCTTCAAGTATCGCTGTTGGATTCTTAGTTGTGACTTCCAGTACGTGTCGAGGTATTCCACCAAGAATTTCAAAACGGTTTTGCCATTCAATCGCATTAGGAAACAATGGTGCAATCACCTCCAATTCAGCCTTGGTCCAGATTGGCATGTAAAAGATTTGAGGCTCGGGAGGTTTCTTGAAATCATTCACCAAATCTCGTCGTGGGGAGGTCGATACAATAAATGTACAGAGTTCTACAGGGAGGCGGTACAAATCGGCCTCACACTTGCCTTTGGCGTCAAATAAGCACCACAGCGTATCGTTCCAAAAGGAATAGTCAATATCCGAAGGCAATCGACCGCTATCAAACTGGAAAACAACACCGTTCCCATCATAGTAAATGTTGAATATACCATAAATGAGGAGAACGCGCTCTCCTTCCCTGACCAATTTCCATAAGAGGTAAACGAGGAGAAGTGACTTGCCAATGCCGGGAGTACCAGTGACGATTGCTTTTTGGATGCCTTTGCGATTGGTGATTCTTGCTGCAATCGTTCGATAGCATTCGCGGATGTAAAGGCTATTCAAAGAGGTGGACGGCATAACTTCATGCCCGAAGGAAATCCATCCACCATGACTTTCAGTAGCATTGTCAAGGTTGTTGAAGAATGAGACTTTGCAGGGTGGAAAAAATAAAGGTTGGATTTGTTGTAGCGATGGCTGACTTGGGGGTGGCGGGACGGCAACGACAAGCATGCCCTCCTGGCTTCCTAGCCCGTCGACAGATTGAGTGGGGTCTAACGGCTCTTCCTTCTCTTTCTTGTTGGCGGCATCGTTATTTCTCCTGTCGAATGCCGCTATGTTCCTGTAGATTAAAAGGTCGGAAGCGTCTACGCTAGCAAGCTTGTTGGAGTTTTCATGATGGATAAGCTTTCGAAACTCAGCGACGACAGCGCCAGAGGGGAGCGAGACGAAATCAGCCGTGGTGCCCTTGTACGGTTGACCAGTCGCAGAGTCCAGGAGCAGAAACCAAAATTTGGCAGTACTAGACGAGGTCATCGTGGCGTCAAGGATCTCATTCATTTTTCCTCCTCTGGGACCGGGTGAGGGTTGGATTGCGCCTATGACGGCCCGCCATATCGTCGACACAAGGATCATGGCATTTCAACTGCCATCATCCTACAATGGACAATATCCTCCTCTCCATCCTCGCTCATCTGCTGATATATCCTCTTTTACTGAGTTACATACCTCATTACGGCAATCCTTGCCAGAGCTAGCACGTGAGGGCGATAAGATATTAAATGAAGAACAGTTATCGAAATTTGTAGATGGGTTAGCTCGGTTTCAAAAGGAACACTTAGGGAGAGTGAGTTAATTGTTAATCATACTTGTTTCAGTGCTTGTCCCTCTCTTCGATCGATGTTTTTTTGGATCGGATTGTTTCTATTAAATTGTGCCTTGTCTAATAATTGTTCTCTCCACTCTTGCTGATGCCCCCCCCTACCCTACACATGCACCGTCTGAAAATCTAACCAAACCCAAATACAAACAAACAATAGAAATCCAAATCAAAATACTGGCCAACAGTACGTCTACCCTCCACTCTTCTGCATGATCGTAAATCGTACCCCAATGGACCACTAGGTATCATGATCGCGTCCGCCTTTCGTATTAAACAAATATCACCCTGGAGAAATTTCAATTTTGATAATCCAAAGTTATACAATGACAACATTACCATTATTAAACGTATTGAAAGTGATTTAGCATTGCGTGGGTATTTACACCGACCGGTAATATACTTTGATAAAGGTTCGATTGTACGTGGATTGGGTATTGAAGAATATAAACGATTAGTCAGTATTGCATTACGGTTTGGTGCCAAGATTGTTGATGATTATGTACCATACTCTGCTTCTTCTTCGAGCAATAGTAGTACCAGTCGAGTAACACATATTGTAGCATATGATCCAGAGGAGCATGATTCACAAATACAAATTGAGGAAGAGAAGGAACGTGAACGACGAAAGGGAGCGGGAGAAATTGAGTATTATGATGAAGAAGAGGGTTTAGGTATATCAGTTCCATCGGAAACGTCTGAAAAGAAATTTCTACGTACATTGGCGGTGGTGGATGATAATACTCCAAACGAAATGGGAGGAGGGGCTGGTGTAACAAAAATGGCACTAGTACATTGGTGGTATCATCCTACATCCTACGATGAATGGTTACCTGCATCCGAAGTGTCTCCTGTGGTGGGGGAAGATGACGAAGAGCAAAATATTGGTATTATTCCGGGTGATGGACCATGTGTTGTGGGGTGTAAGTTTATACGTGACGTGGAACGATTTAATGAATGGGGTGTGGAGGCTGATTATGCTGTGATGGATTATGAACGTAAGGTTGATTGTTTAATGAAACCATTGTCTGCTACTACTACAGAAACAACGAATAATCAGAAGAAAATGAATAAAAAAAGAAGCAACAAGAGCAAACTCAGTAGTAGTTGTGTTATCGAGAAGGTTGAAAGTCAGGAGGGCATGGTAGACATGAACAACAAGGACGATGACGATGACGATGACGAGAATCCCGCAAAGAGACAAAAATTGTTATTGGTTGGACAAGATGGAAACGGTGATGTTGACTCGACCCTCATCACCCTCCCTCCCTCTACATCTATGAAGATGAAAAGCTTAGTCAGCCAGAATAAAACTATTCCTGCTCCTTCTATTGTCGCTACTACTGTGATGAGTAATCACCGTGCCGTATCCGAACGACGTACACCCAGTAGTATTGGCGGTGGTGGGGGCGGAGGTGGGATGAATCCTCGTGGCATACTCACTGGATATCGTGGTGTACGGGGGGAGCTCGTCCGACGGACTGTCCACGATGGTGCACTACGTGTCGAGGATAATGCATACATGATAATTAAGGATGCCATGGCCGATTATATCCATGGTGGTGAAAAAGTTAGTAATGTTACTATCTCAACAATGTCATCGACAACTATTGCTGCACCTCTACCAACATTGGCTGCCAAGTCTGAATGGCGTAAGCTATTACCAGCCACGGGATTTATCCGTCCATCGGTGGATGAGTCATTGGGATCCATGATTGTGACAGAACTTACATTACAAGAGGGGAAGCAGCAATATGTGGATGTGAATGGATTTACCGATATTCGGATGGTAACTCACACCCTCGCCATGAATAGGACAGTTCCCATTCTTATCCCACCAGAGAATGTGGCTGCTGCTTCTGTTGCTGATGTCACTGACGAGGCATTGACCATGCGTGGTGGAGGTGATGGCACTAACGAGGAATACGGTGATGGTGGTAATGATGATGATGCTCAGACTTTGAGAGAACAGCAAGAAGCTGCCCTAATGATGATGGCTTTTGCTGCACCCGCTCCTGATGTTGCTGCTGATGGGGATGTGGCAATGCCAGATAGCAAGGATGTTGTCGACGCTTGGAGCATCCCCAATACTAATAATTATCCACAATCCTTATTGATGGATGATAACATGAACGTTGAGAAGGAGGAGAGTCCCGAAGAGAACCTTCACGAGGAAAATGCACCTCCTCCTGAGGCAGATGCGCCTTGTGATGAAATTCCAGTTGGTCAGGACGGTGTCGTTAATACAGCAGTTGACACAACCAATGCTGGTGAGGATAAAGCAGCCGATGGTTTAGCGGAGAATGTAATTCAGGTTGAGGGAATTCTCGTGCCCTCCGAAACACCTCAAGACATGCATGTGCTGTCTCCTATAGCTGATGAGTCAGTTCCATCTTCAACAGTAGAAGGAGGAGGAGAACCCACTACTATATTACCGGACACAACGACTGCAGAGGTGGCACTAGAAGTGGTGGCGGGTCCCTATGCTGGTGCAATCAAGGATGTCGACAGCATAAGTGCCGGTAATCAACCCTCCGAGGTAATACCACAGGCTGCGGCGGCAATAACTGCGGCGGCGCCAACAGTTTCATCCACAGTTGTTACTCAAATACCCTCGGACAACTCTCTACCTACTATGGCACCTGCTACTATTAATGATGCATCAAGCCAGTTATTGGTTGCCTCTACAGTTGCTTCAAACACCATGACTATCAGCGCATCTGCAAGTGACCCAATGAGTCTTCGTAAGGTAGTAACACTACCACCCAACACTTTTCTATCTAACTCACTCGTCCAGCAACATTTGTCGAACGTTGGAGATAGTACAGGCGGACCCGAACAACCATCATGGTATCATCCCACTAAACCATCGGAGTATGAGAAGCGTACATTACCGGAGTGGTTTAATGGTTCTGCTCCGCATCGCACCGAATCTTCATACATTAATACACGAGAGAACATTTTATGCCTTGCCAAGCATAATTCACAGCAATACATTACGTCGACTGCCATCCGCCGCTCTGTTGTGGGAGACGCTGGGAGTTTAGTGAGACTGCACAAATTCTTGATGGACTGTGGTCTCTCAAACTTTGGACAGATTGGAGAGACCGCACCAAGTGATGCCGTTCTGCGTGGAGTACACGCTGTGGGAGGAGCGCTCAATTCGAGTCGTAGTAATAAGAGAAAGTTTAGCAGCGATTTCAATTGGTCGATGGATCGTATTTATGCATTGGAGGCGTCGGTTGTGAAGAACACCAAGAGGGTAAAAATGGAAGGTGATCACGACAGCATAGTCATTAATTGGGACAATGTGGCAACCGATGTAGGCGATGGAGTCACTGCGTTGGATTGCCAACGTACGTTTGTTAATCCACCGGCAGAAGATGACAAGATTACCATGTCATCAACATCCACGAATTCGGTCTTCTGTCAAATGCTTGATGGGGTTCATCCAGATGTATTGAAAGCAGTCGTACAAGCATCTCTCCAATCAACCAACGATATAAATGAGGCACGTAAGTCCGCATTTATTGCATCTGTGGCGAGTGCTGCTGTTCAGAAGGGCATGCAAGCTGAATCTGAAATTGAGAATACATTGATGGAAATTGTTGACCAACGCTTGCAGCGTCTCGAGAATCGTGTTGCTCTATTGGACGATGTGGAGGCATTACTTGAGGCAGAACGAGTATCATTGGAATTGGAACGGAGGGACATGTACACTACTAGATGCCGTCATTGGTTTGGGGATGGATCGTCGTAAGAGTGTCATTATGGCTTACATTATTGAAAGAAATTGAACTTAACTATTGAAATTAATGATATACGAGACCCGACTACGCATAGTCTTCGAAACACAAAAATACCATGCATATAATCTTGCTAGTCAACATATGTTGATCCCCTTATTGATAATCAATCTCAGGTGGTGAGATAATAGTTTAAAATTGCTCAAGTGAATTATTACAAATGCCATCACTATGTAATACCATCACTATGTATTCGAATTACAGCGTCTCTTGCTTCACTCCTCATCTCAGCACAAGAACTATTGTATGCTGTCAAAGTTGAGTCAATTGTATCTCTACTAACCCACCCTTGTTCAAAGTTTTTTGTCAAGGTATGCATAGCGTCATACTCCCCCACCCGATGCTTCACAGCTCGTTCTATATTTCCGGACTGTGCCTCCATTGTTCCAAGGTTCAACCTTGCACCTTCGTGTCCAGCCATAGCCGCGGCCTCGTAGTGGAATTTGGCCTTCTTCATATCTCATACTCCCCCGTCATAATAATCATTTCCCAGGTGAAAATGAGCATGACTGTACCCAAGTGTCGCGGCCTGTTTCCATAATTCCAGTGCTTTCTCGCAATCTCGCAACAACCCTAATTTTCCATGGTAATAATCACTACCTAGTGCAGTCATCGCACCAGCATCATTTGTCTCAACCTGCTTCATCAGTGCCTCAAAAATTTCTTCATCTGTTTTGCCAATTATATCGGCTTTGCAAAATGGACAAGTCCTAATATTTCCAGACTCACAGAAGGAGTAGACACACCCTTTACAAATGCTCTTCCCGCAACAAGTATAATATTGTTTCGTTTCAACTTGTGCCAGCTCCTCATTTTCAAACGCAAATTTGTAAACAGGCACTCTGGCCGTGATAGTGGCGGTTGGAAGCGAGATACAACTTCTTAGTATTTCTATCGGCTTAAAAGGAAGCAAATGGGACAACCCTCCTTGGGCGGAGGGTCCTTGAAGAGCGCTTCGTCGTGTAGTTCGGCGGCACGTCGTTTGCAGACTTTTCTATGCTTCGGCCAGTGATTTCTCTGGCAATTGGCGTTGCAATACCTGACGAGCATACACGACTTGCATGCCTTGAGACTAACGCCCTCTCCTTCCATGCTGCCATAATCGGCACAGCTTTCCATCTTCTGTACTTATGAGCACTCTGGCGCCGATTAGCTTTGGCAAATTGGCCAAAATCCCAAAAGACTTGTATCCCATGGTATGATAAGATTAATAGTCCGTCTGTCGTCCGTGTAAATGAATTTCTACATACAGATTCTACGTACAGATTCTTTGCACTTCTTTTGCAACTGGCTTAGTGGCTAATTGAATATTATAGTAGATTCTTGGGTGAAAATTAATCCTACTGTTGGATTAAGCAAATGGCTTTTCATGTGCCACTACCGATGATTTGACTTTTATATTACCACGACCGCTGTCAAATGGCTTTTAAAGTACCCTTAAACG
>Ga0247832_1007585_pt1 | contig 11221 bp, 9 predicted proteins | sample LaCruzMarch2015__10_FD_192407 | JGI IMG/M metagenome (GOLD analysis project Ga0247832, IMG submission 192407) | Freshwater microbial communities from meromictic Lake La Cruz, Castile-La Mancha, Spain - LaCruzMarch2015_4m | ecosystem: Environmental > Aquatic > Freshwater > Lake | place: Spain...
TAATTCTGACCTGCTTTTCGAAAACAGTATTTTGCATAATTTTACTTCTAATCCTTGGTTTATTTTGCTTTTTATTACCCTCACCATGCTCATTAAAGTAGTGGCAACTGCCATTACATTAGGAAGCGGAGGTAATGGTGGAAACTTTGCACCTTCGCTTTTTGTGGGTGCATATGCAGGTTTTGTTTTTTCAAGATTTATTAATCTAACAGAATTAACCCAGTTGCCCGAAAGTAACTTTACATTGGTAGGTATGGCAGGAATTCTCAGTGGTTTGTACCATGCACCATTAACAGCGCTGTTTCTTATTGCTGAAATTACAGGAGGTTATAATCTATTAATTCCTTTAATGATTGTCTCTTCCATTAGCTATGCTATTAGTAAACATTTTGAAAAATTTAGCATGGATGCTAAAAAACTAGCAAGCTCTGGATTAATGTTTACTAACGATAAGGATAAAAATATTTTAACAACTATATCCACTTCTCGTTTGGTTGAAACTGATTTTATTAAAATTTTCCCGTTGCAAACATTAGGCGAATTTGTGAAAATTATTGCTTCCTCTAAAAGGAATATTTTTCCTGTAGTGAATGATAAAAATAAATTACTTGGTATAATTATTTTAGATAATGTAAGGGAAGTAATTTTTAAACCCGAGCTTTACGAGAAAGTTCTGGTAAAAGAGTTGATGAGTATGCCTCCAGAAATTGTTGCACCCTACGAACCTATGGAGAGTGTTATGAAAAAATTTGATGAAACTGGCGCGTGGAATTTACCAGTGATTGAGGCAGGTGAATATGTTGGTTTTATTTCAAAATCCAGTGTATTTTCGAATTATAGAAACAAATTGATGGATTATAGTATAGATTAAACTTATGGAAAAAAAATCAAAATTAAACTACGAACTTGCCTTTAAGGAATTAAATAGCATTGTAAAAGATATTGAGCAGGACAATGTGCAACTTGACGAACTATCAACTAAAATTGTTAGGGCTAATGAATTGATTGCTTTTTGCAAAGAAAAATTAAGAAAAACCGAATATGAATATCAAAAAGCAATTGAAGGGTTAAAGTCTTAATTGCTTTGCTTTAGGTAAACTTTTTAATACAAGATGATATGAATCATCAATGAATTTTTTTATTAAAGTATTGCTCAGTTCTTGATTAATAACTACTGTGTTCCAATGTAATTTATTCATATGATAACCTGGTAATATATTGTCCGAATAGGATTCTCGCAATTCTATGGCCTTTTCAGGATCGCATTTTACATTTATCCTTAAAGGCTGCCTTTCAAGCGAAATCAACAAAAATATTTTATCTAACACCTTAAAAACTAAGGTGTCACTATCAAATGGAAAACTTTCTGTAACACCTTTTTTATCAATACAATAGGATCTTATTTCTTCTACATTCATCATGCCTAAATAAGATGCACCTAATTATTACTTAACAACTTTTTGGGTAGTCAAGCCCTTAGCATCTAACATTTGAATTAAATATATGCCTGCAGGCCAGTTTGAACTATCTAATGTCAAACTTTTTTTGCCCTCACAATTCATGTTTGCTATAAGTTCACCAGTTGTATTAAATACTGTAACACTACTTACATTGCCCGATAAATTTAAATTGAGTTGTTGATCAAAAGGCACAGGATATATTGAATTACTAACTTCTTTTGTTGATGCATTGATAGTTGTTAGGGCGCCTGATGTAGTGCTCACGACCATACGTATCATAATATCTTCAATTTCGCGGTAGCGATTAATTGCCCAACCTGCACCTAATACTTCATAGGTTTGATTACTTAGTGGTAAAGTTTGATCCTGACCAATTGTTATACCATCCCCATTCATAATCCAAGAAACATAAACACCTGTATCGCTTACTGTTAATGGACTCGCCAATAAAACTTGATTCCAACTATTAGCAACAATTGCTGAACTTGGAACAGAAATATTAACGAGTTCTGACCCAGGTGTATTGTTGATACCATCGTTGGTATTTACCTTTGCAGTGAATCCTACAGCCATTGGATCAGAAACTATAAAATACTCTAAACGTTGTATTACAAATGGTGTAAATGGGGGCTCAAAATAAACGCCTACACCACCATTGCCACCTTGCCAACTTAGGCCAACTCCTTCACTTGAATTATCGCAATATTGCAAATTTACGAACACTTGTGTAGTATCAACTACAACCAATTCCATTGTTTTTGAATTGTTACTTGGCGTTGCATCATTACTTAATTGGGTTTCTGTTGTAAAACGGTATGTACCATTTGCTACCGGAGAAAAAGTATTTGTTTGTGTAATTAACTGTTCATCTCCGGGGTTGGTAACTGCAGCAAGTGTTGTACCACTTGCCATTACTGCATTAGATGCATTTAAAACTTGAGAAAATACATTAAAAGGGTTTAAATTTTGATTTCCTGTGTTTTTTACAGAAGTTTCCATTTGAAAAGACGGTCCGTTATTTAACAAGAATTTAGCACCACTTTCTTCATTATTATTCCACATTACTGCTGCATCGGTAACCTGATAAGTAGAATTGCTTGGGTAGAAATATTTTACTGCATAATTTGCAAGAGGGTAGGTTCCGTATGAATGCTGTAAACCAATATTTCCTGAATTATTTTCAATTCCAATACTTAGAATTTGAGTTGTTCCTGCCGAAACACCACTTTGTAATTTATATTGAAATGTAATTGAACTGTCAACATTGCTCAATATAATTTGAAAACTGTTTTGGCCCTGAATGTATCCATTGGCAGCTGTTGGACTCCAAAATGGGGCATTTTCATAACTAATGATTAATGTATCGTTTGCAGCATTTTGCCAATAATAACAACTTCCGGGATTTGTGGCCCCATCAAAATTTAAATCGGATGCGAATGCTGCAATAAAATTATTAGGTTGTGCCGGCGCGGGTATCGTTGGAAAAGGGGAGGAAATTTGGGCATTATTAAATGCAATATATCCATTAGAACCAACCCAAAATTGAGAAACACCATACCAGTAATATTGAAAATTAAATCCAATTGGATATGGTCCTGCATTGTTATCATCACTTAATCCGTTAATCTGCAATGCATTTGGCTTTGTGGTAATATCAATCCAATTGTACAATGGTCCATTAGGTTCGTTGCTATCTCTCCAAATATAACCGAATAAATCAGGACCACCTGTTGCTGCATGTAATGATGTATAACCAATTAAGGCGATTAAACTAAATAGTATATTTTTTTTCATAGTTTTATAATTTAATGCTAAAGTAATTTTTAATAATGAATTGTCAATTTTAATTTGAATAAAAAATTTGACTTGTTCTACCAAATGGCTTTTAGATATGGAATTTTAATGCTAATTCTTTACAAACTTTTGATAAGAACTTCCTTTTTCCGTTTCAATTTTTATCAAATAAATACCTTGTTGTAACTGATCTATGTGTAATAAAGGCGCTGTACTATCAACCAAGCCCTCAAACAACAATTGACCGTTTATATTAAAAATTGAAACAATACTTTTATAATTTGATGCTAAGTTAGTAAAGTATAAAAATTCATCTGCAGGATTGGGAAAAGCTTCAATTTTATTTGCATTAAACATAGATGTTTCATTTCCAACCGTTACATCAATACTTAAATTATCAATGCAAAAAAATGCTGGTGTATTCATTCCAAAAGCACCGTTGTCAGATGAAGTTAATGTAAATTTTAAACTATCGAAAACCCCAAGTATACTGCAATCTACCCATTCCCAAGTTTTTAAAATATAATCTAAACTATCGTTATTATAGCGAAAGTCTGCCAAATAAAATTCCACGCTATCGTTGCTAAGAAGTCCACCAAAATAAGATTTTACAGTTAATTTAAAATAATCAGGATAACTTCCTTGCGGTAATCCACTATTGGTGCCTGTGGTATCTCCAAACTTTCTTGCAAAAGTATCCCCATCTCGCATGCTATTGAATGCATAGGTGCCATTCGTAACATAAAATCCTTGCACTACCGTAGTTGGTAAAATATTATTCAATCGTGCAACAGCATTTTGTTGAACAACACCATAATTTGAAGAACCATTATAACCAGATGCTGGCTTGGCAGCATACAGGTTAGTAAAGCCTGAAGTAACAGAATCCACCATCGAAGAGTAGGCAAAACCATTTGCCCAGTAGCCAAAAACACTATCATAAGAATTCGGAAAATACATTCCACCGCTAATAAATCCACCTGTTTGATCATTTCCATTCCAGAATGCGCCTATTGGTGGGCCGGGCAATAAAAGATTTTCAAAGTCTGATGTAATTTGTGCTTTGCCTTGAAATTGATTAAAAAGAATGCTTAAAATAAAGAGCGCTAATTTGTTTTTCATGTTACTTTTTTGTATTAAATTATAAATTAAACTATTGATAACGCAATTATATCAACAACAAAAAAAATAGATAACAAATCTGATAAAGCACTCATATTACTTTTCACAAAAATGAAATCCTGCTTTCTTCCCGAAGCCGATCATCTATACTTTGCGTTGGCAGGTCTTCTGACTTACTTTATCTAGCGTCTTCCCTTTTAGCGTAACACCAAAAAGTGACAATGAGTACTAGAAAAAATTGCTCTTTTAAAAACAATTTAAAGCTTACAGCAGCGGGAACTGTTACTGAATTACACAGTATTCCCTTTTAATTTTCAAATAAATTTATTTAAAAAACCAAAGCGATGCAAATATAGGAATATTCACAAATCTACAACAAGTCAAATAAATTTATTTAAAAAACCAAAGCGATGCAAATATAGGAATATTCACAAATCTACAACAAGTCATTTTTTGGCGATGAAGCGCATTTTATTTCAAATAAAAAATTGCAAATTCAATTTAAATATTATTTTTGCTGCACTATTATTTTAAAATTTTATTTATTATGAAAACAGGAAAAGTAAAATTCTTTAATGCTACCAAAGGATTTGGATTTATTAAAGACGATGCAACTAACGAAGAAGTATTTGTTCATGTAACGGGTTTAGTTGACCAAATTAAACAAGACGATAATGTTACTTTTGAAATTACTGAAGGTAAACGTGGCTTAAACGCAGTAAACGTTAAGAAAGCCTAGTTTTTTGATATCATTTATCTTAAGCCCTTACAAATTTGAGTAAGGGCTTTTTTTTTACTTGTACTTTAAAAGATAAACCACTTTGATTTACATAAATTATTAATCACCTTTACAGCATGTTTGAAGGTAAAGCAATAGTTGTAATTGGTGGTGGAGCAGCGGGCTATTTTGCCGCTATTAATGTAGCATTAAACTTTCCGCTCGCTAAAGTAATTATACTCGAAAAAACAGGAAAAACGCTTCAAAAAGTAAAAGTAAGCGGTGGTGGCAGGTGCAATGTTACAAATCATTGTTTTGATAACGCACAACTCTCAAAAAACTACCCTAGGGGTGAAAAAGAATTACGACAAGCTTTTTACCAATTTTCTGTTAGCGACACTATTGCTTGGTTTCAAAATCATTTTGTTGAGTTAATTGCAGAAAATGATGGTAGAATGTTTCCGAGCTCCAATAGTTCACAAACTATTATTGATTGTTTTGAAAAAACTTTTACAAATTTACACGGCAAGGTTTTCTTGAACACCGAAGTAGTAAATATTTCAAAAAATGAAGATGAATTTAGGTTAAATATAAAAACTGGTGAAGATATTATAGCGCATAAAGTTATTATTACTTCAGGAGGCTTTAATCAAATTAGTGGTTATCATTTTTTAAAGGATTTTAACCTTAGTATCATTAAACCTTTACCTTCTTTGTTCACTTTTAATTTACAAGACAAAAGTATCACAAAGTTAATGGGAGTCAGTGTTCCTGATGCCATTGTTAAAATAAAAAATATAAACTTTCAAAATCAAGGCCCATTGCTAATTACACATTGGGGGTTAAGCGGACCTGCTGTGCTGAAACTTTCGGCATTTGCAGCGATTGATTTGGCATCCTTAAATTACAATTTTGAAATAGAAGTTAACTGGAATGCTAATTATTCTGCCGAAACATTAAAACAATTTTTAATCAAACTAAAAAATACTTCGGCCAAAGTGTGGGCAAGTTTGTATGCCGAACTAGGTATTCCTAAAAGATTGCATGAGTATTTATTACAAGAATGTGAGTTAAACGAATCTAAAAAACTGGCAGAAACAAACAATAAACTTATTGAGCAATTTTGCCAATTACTTTGCGCGCATCCTTTTAAAATTAAAGGCAAAACAACTTTTAAAGAAGAGTTTGTAACCTGTGGTGGTATTGATTTAAAAGAGGTAAATTTTAAAACTATGGAGTGTAAAAAAGTGCCAGGATTGTACTTTGCAGGTGAAGTGTTAAATGTTGATGGTGTTACTGGAGGTTTTAACTTTCAAGCTGCTTGGACTACGAGCTATATTGGGGCGCAGCTTAAAAGATAAAAAATCAAAAATAGCAATTATGCTGCGCTATAAAGCGTAATTTTGTGCAACAAATAAAACTATGGTTGTGTTAATAGTACAAAATAAAACTAATGAATAATTCTATTATTGATGATATAAAATATAATTTAAAAGCGGGCAACAATGTGCTTCGCTTTATAATTATAAACTCAGGTATTTTTATCCTTTTAGGATTGTTTAGTTTAACTGATAACCTGTTTAAATTAGGTGGAATACTGCAGTTTCACGATTTTTTTACTTTCCCTTCTTCAGTAGTTTGGTGGATACGAAAACCATGGTCGTTGTTCACTTACATGTTTTTACATCGCGATTTTTTTCACCTTTTAGGCAATATGTTAATGCTTTATTTTGGTGGAAGAATTTTTAGTGATTTTCTGGGGAATCAAAGAATTGTAGCCTTGTATTTTGCGGGTGGAATTGCTGGTGCATTGCTATATATGTTGCTTTATAATACCATTCCTATGTTTGCAGATGCTGGCTTTAATGCCAATTTGATAGGGTCTTCAGCGGCTGTATTAGCTATATTTTTTGCCATAGCAAGTTATTTACCAAACTATGAGGTAAGTTTAATGTTAATTGGCCCCGTGCGATTAAAGTATATTGCCTTGTTTCTTTTTTTAATTGACTTATTAAGCATCGATAAAAGCAATCCTGGTGGACATATTGCCCATATTGGCGGGGCACTTTTTGGTATTGCTTATGCTTCGGGTTTAAGAAAAGGCTATGACTTTACAATTTCATTCAATAGACTCATCAATAAAATTGGCAACTTGTTTTCAAAGACCGAAAAAAGTAAAAATTCACGCATGAAAGTAGCTTACAAGCAAGCCGAAGCAAATAAAGCGAAAGCATCAAATGTGGCCAAAAACAAGCAAGAAATTATTGATGCTATTTTAGATAAAATTTCAAAATCAGGATACGATAGTTTAACAAAAGAAGAGCAAGAGACCATCTTTAAAATGAGTAAAGAGAACTAAATAAGTAAATTTGCCTTAAATGATATTATTTAAAATAGTAATGTGGCACCTTAGTTTAGCCTTTCATTTTCTAATTCAAATAGGATACCAATTGCTTTAGTAAAATTAGTCCAATTTGTTTCTTGTATAATGCCAATAGAGTAGCTGTTATAGTTCAATTCATTGGATTATTTCAGAAACCTTATCGGTATAAAATAAAGCTGAGTAAATTTCTAATGCTGAATCTGGGTTTAATTATACCAATGTGATTTATAAATTATTCCAATAATTTAAAATCTTACATTGGTAAATGCCGATCGGAAAAAAGTTTGGGATAAATGCCGTGAAACAAATTTCAGCCATTACTTATTTCACATCGGTATTATTTCCACTTTGAACAATAACACAAAAAAAACACCTATCAGCAATTACTTGTGATAGGTGTTTATATCGTCTGTGTTTCTTACTCTACAGTTACACTTTTAGCCAAATTCCTTGGTTGATCTACATTACAGCCTCGCATTACTGCAATATGATAGCTTAATAATTGTAACGGTATAACCGAAACTAATGGAATTAACGCATCATCTACTTCGGGTACTTCAATTACATAATCGGCCATTTCTTTAACTTGTATATCGCCTTCTGTAACAACAGCTATAATAGTTCCTTTACGCGCCTTTACTTCTTGTATGTTGCTTACTACCTTTTCGTAATTACCACCTTTAGTAGCAATAACCACTACAGGCATTTCTTCATCAATTAATGCAATAGGGCCATGTTTCATCTCTGCCGCTGGATAACCTTCTGCATGTATGTATGAAATCTCTTTGAGTTTTAAGGCACCTTCTAAAGCCACAGGGAAACTATATCCTCTTCCAAGGTACAAGAAGTTTCGAGCATCCTTAAAAATAGAAGCAATGTATTCTATTTGTTCGTTATTTTGAAGCACCCTTTCAACCATATTCGGTACAAGTGCCAATTCATTCAATATTTGATGAAATCTTGATTTTGTGATGGTGCCTTTATGCTGCGCTAAACTTAATGCAATTAAGGTAAGCACGGTAACCTGAGCAGTAAAGGCCTTTGTACTTGCCACCCCAATTTCTGGTCCGGCATGGGTATATGCACCTGCGTGTGAGGCACGTGCAATACTGGAACCTGCCACATTGCAAACACCAAAAATTGTAGCTCCTTTTGATTTCGCTAACTCAATGGCAGCAAGTGTATCAGCTGTTTCTCCCGATTGGGAAATAGCTATTACTACATCTTTTTCACTAATGATAGGATTTCTGTATCTAAACTCTGAAGCATATTCAACTTCAACAGGAACACGTGCTAAATCTTCAATTAAATATTCGGCTACCAAACCAGCATGCCAGCTAGTTCCACAACCAATAATAATTATTCTTTCGGCATTTTTAATTTTCTCAAGATATTCTTGAATGCCGCCTAGTTGTATAGTACCTTTTTCGATGTTGATTCGGCCACGCATACTGTCTAAGATGGAACGTGGTTGCTCAAAAATTTCTTTCAACATAAAATGATCAAAACCACCTTTTTCGATCGCTTCAAGATGCAATTCAAGTTCTTGTATATAAGGCGTAATTTTTTTGTTCTTGATGGTAATAATTTTTAGTTCTTTATTACGTTCTAAAACTGCAATTTCTTCCTCCTCTAAATAAACCACATTTTTGGTATATTCAATAATTGGTGAGGCGTCAGAAGCCACAAAATACTCATCTTTGCCAATACCAATTACCATTGGACTCCCTTTTTTAGCTGCAACTAAAATATCAGGATGTTGTTTTTCCATTACAACAATAGCATAAGCACCTGCAACTTCATTTAATGCTAAACGAACAGCTTCAACTAAATCAATGTTCTCCTTCTGTTGAATATGATCTATCAAATAAACCAGAACCTCAGTATCTGTATCACTCTCAAAAGTATAACCCAACCTACTTAGCTCTTTTTTTAAAGTGCCATAGTTTTCAATTATACCATTATGAATCATTACTAAATTACCAGATTCACTGCTGTGCGGATGGGCATTTACATCATTTGGTACGCCATGAGTTGCCCATCTGGTATGACCAATACCAATAGTGCCATTAATATTTTTACTCCCAATATGCTCCTCTAAGTCTGATACTTTGCCTTTGCATTTATACACATTTATTTCACCATCCATTAATGCAATTCCAGCACTGTCATAACCTCGGTATTCTAGTCTTTTTAAGCCTTTTATAATAACAGGGTAGGCCTCCCTGTTTCCAATGTATGCTACAATTCCGCACATAATATTATTTAATTTTAGTGTATGTAACGTTTAACTTTATAAAATTACTTCCTTTTAAAACAACTCTGTTTGCGCCAATAGCAGAAGCTACGGGAACCAAATATAATCCTTTTTGTAATCTTTTGCCAGCAATTATTTCTTGTAAATACAGCGCCAAATTAAATCTATATGAATTATTGCTAGGATTATAGTTTCCATTAAAATAATTATCCCCTAAATCAAAATCCGGGATGGCAGTATATTGCCCGTCATCGCCTTTTTCAACTAATATCAATCTCGATGGAACTCCGTAAATATCTATCAAAGAGCTCTCTACAGGTATAATTAACTCTGCTTTGGCAATGGCAACCGGCATAGAGTCTATCCAACTGTCTAGGTTTGTAATCCAAATTTTTGAGGAAAGCCCTGCCATATTTTGAATAAATAATTGGGTTTTACCTTGAGTAGTATCTGTAAATTGATTGTTAATGGAAGGTACCCCATTTCTGTCATGTTTAAAGAAATTTATTCTTGAACAATCACTATTAATTAGCATTTCAAATTTTTGTGTAACTGTGCTTGTATCATTATGAAAATACAAAGTTATTTTTGATGGTGCTTCTGAATTTACTAAATTGAAAGTTAGAATTGCTCCATTTCCACTGGTTTGAAAATCGTTTGAAGGTTTAAAGTAAAGCCCTTTAAAGAAATTCAAAAATCCACCACTATTAATTGTGTTTTGATTATTTAAAAAACTTTGCCCAAAACTTAGAGGTAATTTAAATTTTTGAACTGGTGCGCCTGTTTGGTATTTTCCTGTTGGATCGGGCAAAAAACTATGTTCACTAATAAAATCACTTTCCGAGGAGTACTTGTAAGGATCCTGAGCAGAATAATAACTGCTATCTTTTATTATTCCCGTTGTAACTCTATAAATTCTAACTTTTTGCAACCCATCTAGTTTATTAATCTTACCATAATAGCCGTTATAGGTTAATGATAAAACCACCGAATCTGCAACAGGATTGGCCCCAAAATCTAATTGATTGGTACTTGAAACAAATTGAGTGATGAGCGAAGCAGTAGATTTTCCAAAAATAGGATCTACATAACTGCCAAGAAGACTTAGTGAAAGATCATCTGATTTGATAGAGTCTTCTTTAACTGAGAAAGTGGTTAAGTTAAATTTAGAACTTGCTTTAAATTGTGATTGATCCCCTGAAGGCAATAGATTTCCACCAAGTGTATCACTTTCCTTACAAGAATTAAAACAAACTCCTGTCGAAAGTAAAACCACTAGCAATCTTAAAAAAGAAGCGAAAAACAATGTTGTTTTCCGCAAATTATTGTAATTAAATAAGTTATAATTCATTTATTTGTTACTCAGCCAATACAGATTCGTTCAATAATACTTCATCATAAAAAGCGGAGTAGGCATCGATATAAGTTTCTAGTGGCTGGAATTCTAGCACCGGAATCTCTAAACCTTTAATATGCTTTTCAACATC
>Ga0247832_1007586_pt1 | contig 11220 bp, 13 predicted proteins | sample LaCruzMarch2015__10_FD_192407 | JGI IMG/M metagenome (GOLD analysis project Ga0247832, IMG submission 192407) | Freshwater microbial communities from meromictic Lake La Cruz, Castile-La Mancha, Spain - LaCruzMarch2015_4m | ecosystem: Environmental > Aquatic > Freshwater > Lake | place: Spain...
CAAATCACGTTTTCTTTGCATGTAATTACGTAGCGTAGCTTTTTGCCTTTCTCTTTTGTCTCACACCGCCTAGTCTACCACATGTGTAGCAATCAAAGGCGCAACAAGTTTTTCCTGCAAGGAAAACAAAGCGATTTTCAGCAAGTTGTTCCTGCGCGCACCGGCAGTCTTATCCCCATTGTTATTCCCTTGCGTGCATTGAATACCAACGCTAAACATGCCCCGCAGACCCTTTCGTCCACCACAACTGAACAAACTCAGGTTGTTAACCCCATTGACAACAGCGGATGCAAGGTCGAATCTCGATAATGCACTGTCACGTTTAAGGGTCATTTGGGGGACTCATTTCGAAACGAACCCGAACGAACCTGCTCATCTTCCAATGATTGGCGGACTTGATGAGAATGAATTTACGATTGGATGTGGATTACAATACCCTCCCGAACATGAGGATAAAGGGTATGCTACCGAGGCCGGGCACGCAACTGCGTCTACTATACCCGTTCAATGGCGCTAGCACACACTAGCGCTACTGTTACCCATCACACGTTTATTCAGCAGTACCATTTGATGTGGGATCTCTTCATAAGCTGTAAGCCTGCACATATTGGGTGGGACTTTTTCACCAAGGAGTACGACCTTTGGTCCCAGGAGAAGCGTAGTATCTGGTTCACACTCTTAGTCAAAACTGTGGCATACTTCTTAATGTGGCAGATGATGATGGAAAAGAAAGGTCTTTGCTTTCTGAGTCTCGGAAAGAACGGTTGTGACGTTTGGCACCACATTATTACTGCTTCGCACCAACTGGCAAAGGATGCCCTTTCGATGATGACCGAGAACAACACCGCGATGAGTTACACTGTTGAATTCACCACTGGCTTTCACCCATCGGCAGCTCTTCCCGAAAACTTTCTCGCTATCAATAATCGAAGGATTCTTGACCAAGCGCTTACTGTCGTTCATAGGGAGACACTAGGGCGCCACGGCAGAGTAGATGAGAGCGGCAATGTCAAGAGCATCACCCACTATGCTGATACTTGTCCAGGATTGCAAAACGTTTTTTCCGGAAAGAGAGAGGCAAATGCACGATGTATTTATGCGTCTTGGAGGATATGTCGGACCAGCTGTCTGGGAGCTAGGTCGGCCGCAGACCGAAGAGGAGAAACAAGATGAACTGATCTGGCTCAAGCGCAGATCATATGTTAAATGCCTTGGCAATAAGATGCAGGAACAGTACAAGACACCATTTGCAAAAATGTCCTTTGAGGATCTACGAGCAATTTTTATTGCCAAGATGACCGAGCAAGGTATCAACTCTGCTGACACTATTGATGGCGAGGAAACGGGCGTACACTTGAGGCAACAAGGAGAGGGAGGGTGCGGGAGTAGACTTGACCATGTCAATGTCAGCTCGTGGCAGCTTGAGACTTGGATATCAGAATACTGAGGAGCCGCTTATGCTGCTTCAACTAGTGTTGAGTACAAAAGTCCCAGTAGCAACATTCTTGCCAAAGTATACACGAAACCAAGCCAAAATCGCCAATGTACTATTGACAAACCAGTTTTTTAAGAATCTTGGGAGTAGCTCATATACAAGGATTAGAGACTGGAAAGATGCAGCCAGCAACAACAGAGATGACAATAGCAGCACCATTACGACTAAGAGGCGCAGCGACAACGCTCCTAGAGCAACTGACTTGTGAAAATTGTCACTTCATGAGTCGGTAGTGTCGGTATTGACAATTGCTCCAGATGCAACAGAAGTGAATAGTGCTGATCGAGCTGTATCAGCATCTTATTGTGAGGGTGAAGCTCAAAGAAATAATGAAAGCCAGAAGCGGAAGCCCTAATCATCAAAAGAGCAACAGTCTTTGTGTTGTACTATACATTTACATCAATAATCAAACTAATAATCCCTCTCACATCCACAAAAAAACATTCCACGCTGCATTAATCTTCAAAAGGAATGCAAGCAGCTGATTGGCCCGAGCACAAGGCTCCTCTATCTGCGCATTAGTAGAGCAGACGAGTGCTCTCTGAGAAGCCATATGTAGTAGCTATGACAGACTTTGGTCACAATAGTTTGAAGAAGCAAAGGAATAAAGTTTTTGGGTTACTGATAAAGCACTTGACTGAAGGCCATTACCAGGCAAAGAGACTGGAGTCGTCAGCATTGTGTTGTAAGCCTATTTGATGATGAGAAAACGGGCAGAGATTTACTCGTTAGGGAAACTAGACGTAATGCGATGATGGACTATACAACACAACGACAATAATATTTTTTGGGATGGCACCAAGTAAATGGACGTGGTCTGGCATAATATATAAGCAGGATACAACAACAGCAACAACAATATATTTCTCAGCCTCGGAGCCACTCACGACTGCCGCGCCGCCACGCGCCACGCGCCACGAGACCAGTCCGCTGAGTCCGCCGATGAAGTAGATTGCGTCGCATCATGGTGGCGGATCTGAATGTCGGCCGCATAGATGAATAATAATTTGAGGACAGTTCATCATCATGATTGTTGATTTGTGTGCGAGCCACGCCCATTTTTCAGGTTCGTTTGATCTGAGATACTAATGAAACATTGTGGGTCTACGTTGAACTTTGTGAATCCACTTACCTTTTTACTAACCAGTCAACTAAACAAAAAGGAATCTACACTGCAAATGGCAAAAAAACGTAGGTCAATGAAGGTGACAGTACCGGACGCAAGAAAGGTAGCGCTGGTATCGCAACCCCTCTTGATATGCGGAATGCGGACTCTTCTTGCTAGAGCAAGGAGATCTCCTGTTGTGAAAGCAGCAAGGAATGCGCTCAGTAGAGTTACTGGAAGGCGGTCGACATCATCAGCCCCGGCGGCGGAGGCTGTAGCAAATGATGCGTCGGACCATGGCCGTCCTAGGCGAAATGCAGCTGAGAAAACCAAGGATAAGATTAAAACGAAAGTGGCTGAACTAGATAAGTATGACGATGAAGGAGATTACTATTCAAGTTCTGATAGTCACATGAGTGATCCTGATGCGATTACGAAGCTTCACGATGAAATTGATGCAAGCAAGAGAACTCTGAGCCAAAATTGTTACACAGACCAGTAGGGTAGGTAGTCCTGAGGAACTTGCTATTCTCGAGGATATGTTAGGTGCTTTTGGTGGGCTTTTTGTTAATGATAATGAGGATGATGAGGAAGATTATGTAAGTGAATGATTGCGTAGATTTATATGATCGATAAAGGTATATAATTTTATGTTTTATGTATTTACAAATGATTTCAACTACTTTTCCAATTGTGTATCTGCTAAATGTCCCTGCTCGTATCTGTAATACTGACAAGGTCAAAGTCCCCCATAAGGCTAAAGGATCCAAGAAGGTCGATGTCACCAATCGTAATACTATCAAGGTCAATGTCTCCAATAAGGATAATTATTGGGATGTATTAGGCAAAAATCGTGATGGTGATGATGATGATGACGATGGTGATGATGACGAGGACGATGAAGATGAATCATTGTCCAATGAAGATGAATCATTGTCGTCTTTAGACATGTCCAAGACGGTGTTACGGAAGAACCAGAAGAAGAAGAAGAAGATTGGTGTCGCAACAAAACAACAACGGATCTCAAGAAGTGCAGTGATGACAATGACTATAATAATGATGATAAATCATCATCATCTAGTTACTCATCCGTTGAATACAAAGGCGAGTCACTGTCTGGTGACTCACCCAAGAAGAATGTATTACCAACGAAATCGGATAAGAGGAAGAGAGTTGTACCAACAAAATCGGATAAGAAGAAGAGAGTTGTACCAACCAAGAATGCATGTCAATCGACACATGTACAGCGGCCTGCTAGAACCGATACTGTTGGATATAATGTTGAAGAAGATGCGGTCTAAATTAAAATTGCCAATCTAGAAAATCTTGATGATGAGCAACAACGTCTTCTCAATATTCAAGCAGATTTACTACTTCGTGATGTTCAAGAAGAAGAAGATAGTCTTTTTCATGCAGTTGATGACTCTGATTTTGACGGAGATGATGCGTCGGTTGTTATTGATGATGTCAGCGATGACGATGACGTCAACTATGATGACGACGATGACAATGATGATAACGATGATGACGATGATGAGTGATGAGGATTACAATGGCGTTAGTAAGACAGAGATGGATAACTTGAAATATGCACTGCATAAGTTATTAATAACGCATCTCAGTTAGGAAATTAAAGGTGGTGTACAGATTCGTATGGGGAAATATCATGATATACTTTTCAGTAATTTGAATCAAGAAATGCAGGATTTCGCAACACGATCTAGATTGCTCACTGATACATTAGCCAGTTCTGGGAATTCTATAGCTGTTATGTGGCGATCACATATTTTTCAAGAAGTTAGGTATATGTTAGGCATTGGTCGTGAAACATCCCAACGCCATCTTTTACGGGTTGCCACAGAATCAAGAACTATACCAACATTACTACCAACAAAAGGGAACAGCAATTGTTGATCATCGAAGAACTAACGAAACTTCGCGATGACAACAATGATCCTTCTTTTTCTGTATCTCCAAAGACAACAATGTTCTTTTCAAAAAAAACATGCATAAGGCCATCTTGATGGCAAATGTTGATTACAACAGTACAATGGATCTGAATAGGGAGTCATTTGCCTTTGACCCTGTACAGAATCGTGCTAAGCGTCTTGGTATATCTGAGCCTGAGCAGTTTGATTTTGATGTATATAGGAACAATATTATTACCTCCGTTTCTGCCGAGAAGCTTAGAGTATTGCATGCACTCAATGACGAAGAGTTATACAGCAAAGTGTTAAGCTTCATGGAAGAAAATTACTCCTCACTGAAGAATGAAGATAATAATACTTTCATCAAGGCTACATACTTAAGAGTTTTTACGATTCAGAAACAAGGGAGCACTCTTAACGATATTACCAAGATGTTATATGAGGGATATGGATGTCTCTTGCCTATCATGATGTATATCGAAGGCAAAACGATAAAGTGTTATGCCTTCTTCACCATGGGAACACCAACGTTAGCACAAGTAGGAATCATTCCTAGACAGCTTTGCCCCGGAATGTCCAACAAATTTCATGGTAGTCGATTCAACACAAGTCATCCTATTAAATTTCCAAGTAATCTTCTCATCTCAGTAACTCACTTTGTTGCCATCAATACACGCTCTATCCTCAATATCAGTAACAGAATAGTGAAAAACATATCAGAAGAAGAGATTGATTATTATACTGCAATGACTATAGGTAAGGATGGTGGTGAGCTATTACGTGTAGTGAGGCGTATTTATGAACGAGTCAGAATGGAAAAACATTTAGTTGTTATCTTGATACACATCAGTGGAAAAAAAATCTCAACATCGATTTATTCATTTATATGCTGCCGCATGTGAAATTGGAACAACATCATATGAAAATATTCTCTGTAACATACGTTATGAGGATTCGAACCTGGACAATGTAAATGTGAATAAATGGACAGATGTTGACCATGGTTTTCACTGCTTGATGATGAGTAGCAACAGCATATACTTGTCCTTCCCGATGGATCATACGTCAAACAGTTTGTGTGAAATTGTTCGTAAGAAAGCAGGTGACTGGTGCTTATCTTTTACTAATCGTTATTATAATAATGGAAACTAGGACAGAAGTGATGAAGGAAGCTATGGGTGAAGTGGGGGGGAATAACAAATAAACACATGTCTGCTCATGCAACGACATGGAAATTCTTCTGACGTTGATGATGTGATGAAGAATTCGGTTGTGTTTGATGTTGTTCTTGTTGTTGTTGTTGATCAGGTAGAAAATGAGAGAACAGGTGTAAGAATTAATTACGAAGGTTGACAATTTGCTTTAAAGTATATATTTTTTAGTCAAAGTTGAGATTTACGCTTCTTTAGGATCGGCCGCTGTGATGGACAACCGTTGGTATCATCATCTGTCTCCACCATCTGTATCGATGCCAATTGTAATTCAAGTTCCTTCACTCGCTGACGCAATTGTTCATTCTCTTCTTCCAGCTTTGTCACGCGCGGCTTATAAGATACCACTATCTGCTGTTCCATTGATGTCTGAGGACCACGAGGCTTGATTTCTGCAAGGCCAGACGCAAGACAAGGATTCATGCGCAATAAGCGAAAGCATGTTGTGAGTGATTCAAGTTCATCGTGCTCATTACCATTAGTGCTCGTTGTTTGACAATCAGCTTTGTCATCCGTTGGTGGTACTAGCCTTGGCATCATGGCTGCCAGTTGAAATGGAAGAAGACCCGTCTCGGGATCTCTTGCATCTAGTCCAATGTGTGACAAATCAAGAATCTTGTTCCATGTCGGGGACTGATGAATTATAGCCAGGTGAATAGGGAGCCGACCATTACCATTTGGCACGGTAGCAGAACCAGGGAATCGATCAAGTAGAAGTCCAATGGCATCGATGGCAAGAGGGTTGTGCTGCAGCAGTAGATGAATGGGCAGAGATCCAGTTTGTGAATCGCGTAAACGTATTGATTCAGGATGCTGGTCCAGTAATAGTCGGATGATTTCCATATCGGAGGAGCTCGTGGTGGATACATCCACGTCCTCGCCCCCCTCTTCTACGTCTGCTTCGGAGTCAACCTCATCTATTTCGGAGTCATCCTCATCGCCATCGTTTCTAATATGAGCAGCACCAACAAGCCCGAGAGGGGGTAGGGGACCAGGAGCATTACGTTGCAGCTCTTCGTTCTCTACAAAATCATTGTCGTCGTCTTCTTGAACCAAATCTGTATTCTCGTCCTGAAGTATTTCACCATCATTGACGTTAGTATTTACTTCTTCTGTAACCTCTTCTTTTTGGCGTAGTAAAGAATCTCCCGAGACGGCAATATGCAGTAGAAGCGAGCCCTTCTCATCCCTCTCCTCGAACATAGCCCTGTGCTCACTCTGGATAAATTTTGCAAGAAGAAGTGCTGCATGAGCGAAGTCATTCGGGATTCGGACGTTCCCGATCCTTCCATGCGATACGATGCGCAGGATGTGATGAAAAACTTGAAAGTTTAGCCCAGCTGGTCCATCATATCCCATCATCGACCCCGTAATTGCTGCATATAGCATCATACGTAACTTTTCGTACAAATCACGTAGATCGTCTGCCATATCACAATTCGGGTATCGCTGTACCTCACTTTCGATTCCCATCATATCTGGATCGTCCCACCAAAATAGGACCTGTTCCAGGGGACAGTCATCATCATCACCCTCGGTTACCTCTGAGTTAGTCCCACGTTCAATGACACACCCCGGATGTTCCTCGAGTAGTATCCGCACGACATGGTTCGGAAGTGATACATAATCGAGTGAACGAAATACCTCCGATCGGTATGCTGGTACTACATCGCCAAACCCGAGGTAGGATGCTAGAAGACGAATTACTTCTGGTTCTTGATAACATTCACAGGCTATGGCAAGGGGGTACTCGAATCGTACGTCATCACGGTGGCTGGTTGTTTCGGCATCATCGTTGTCATCATCATTTTCTTCGTTATTGTCTGGCCGTAGTCGTCGTCTCCTTTCTCTATTGTCATCGTCGATTACATCTACATCAATATTATCGCCGTGGTTGCTAATGTTGTTGTTGTCGTCGTCGTTGTCATGATTACGGTCACGAATACGACGTCGTGTCGATGCATCTAGCAATAGTGCATCCTCATCGACGACAGCTTGCTTTCTAGTTAATGCTCGTGGACAGGCACGCATGACTGCCTCAATGACTGACAAAGGCGCTCGATGTCCTCCGTCATCATCCTTGATGTCATAAGAATTCTCCTCCAAGGAGTCTATCCCCCGATTGCACCGTAGTAGACGATGTAAAGCATAGACATGTCCACCTGCATTTGAGTCATAAAAGCATGCCTCAAAGGGATAGTCAGTTGCACGTCGGATTATACTGTCCCAGTAGTTAGTTGGTTCACAGGAGTGAGAGGCAGATTGAGGTGGTCCAGCGACGATGAGTCTATACAATTCCGACGGACCAGGAGTATTCATCGCTACGGTGTTGTTGCCGATTGGACTATTCCGAATCAGTTCAAAGTCAGTGGAGGAGGAGGTGAAGAAGGAGGAGACACTGGTAGTTCGACCGAAGATATCAGACGCGACCGTCTCGGAGAGTAGCGATTGCTGCCTAATAATACTCGGATGGTGGGGGGCAGTTTGTTGCTGTGCCAGCTCTGAGAACAGCCGCTGCCTTGCCGCAACGAGTACGAAATTGGCATTGGTGTCATTGTTGAGAAAAGAAGGGATGCCTGCGTTGTTGCTTGGAGTACTACGAAAGAAGCTACTATTGCTGTTGCCCTGATGAGGAAATCCGTTGTTGAACTGCGAGTGGGGAAAGCGGTGATTTGCTGTTATTGGTTGTCCCTGAAGAGTCCACGTCTCGTTCGTCATTTCGTTGATCGATTGAGGATGATGCCTTGTACTGTCGAAGCTGCTCCAACTCTGAAACTGTGGACGCTTATTCGTGCTGTTGCCGAGGATGGACCAGGTCGACTGGCTGCGTTCGGCCATGCTGCTGTCTTGCGTCGTTGCGCCGCAACCTCTCGCAGAGCCCGTGCACGCCTCCACCCCTTCATCCACTGTTCTTGGTTGCCACATATCGTTAAAGTGCTCCTTATCCGATCGTTCCAGCGATAGGTTGAACATGATTAAAAGCTGATCCTCGCCCTCGCCTCTCAAGCAAAGCAGCCAACTTCTTCATTTTTCTCTAATCAAGTCTGTGACTGGACCTCGGTTTGTTGCGACTTGAGGCACGATGGACTGGAAGGATACAAAGACTACTAATGAAGAAAGCTGTGAGTGGTGCCAAAAACTCTGCAGGCTTAGTACGGTCCCGTGCAAAGCCTCCTCCCCCAGGCGTAGAAATCGCCTGTAGGTCAATAGGGTGGGGAAGGGGATGCTTAAACTACTAACTAAGGCGCTGCCGCGACCATTTCATCGCGGTGCCTCTTGCCGGAGAATGAGAGTCTCCTGGAAAAAGGCACTTCCCGCACTCTCGTCTGGCCCTCACCACAATCAAGTCTGTGACTGGACCTCGGTTTGTTGCGACTTGAGGCACGATGGACTGGAAGGATACAAAGACTACTAATGAAGAAAGCTGTGAGTGGTGCCAAAAACTCTGCAGGCTTAGTACGGTCCCGTGCAAAGCCTCCTCCCCCAGGCGTAGAAATCGCCACCGACCTGGACGTAGACCAGGTCAACCGCTGAGGGGAGAAGTTTGACAGCACCACCACCATCACGACGGGCATGAATGGACGCTTGTATCAAGCGGGCACCCACAGCCCCGTCGTGGACCAAAACTCTCTTCACCAGTGAACCACCAAGCATAAGAAATAACATTGGCATCATTTTGATGGCTTATACATTTATGCTAAATTTGAAATTTGCTGACATTCAGCCAAAACACCCGGTTGCCATCTCTGTGTCAACCGTTTTACTATTCCTTATGTTTCCCAGGCCATCGTTGCCCCGACTCCCGCTGTCATCGGTGTATTTCTACACATATTGTCAGCCCTAGATAGGGCGTCATTAATTCGACAGTTTCCGAGTGCGGCTTGGGTCCTTTCCTGCGTTGAGACACTCGTTTACATTGCCACCGTTGATATCGGGGTCGAGTACTCCGCGTTGATACATGCATCAGTGATATCACTGAATGCGTTGCCCGAGACATTGACGAATCCGAACTTCTGTTTCATGTCTCGTGACATTCCGCTAGAGAAACAAGCTAGTTCGTTGCGTACATATTCCTTAAATGTGGCTCCCCGCCATCGGCCCATCTTCTGAATCTGAGTGTCAGAGTATCCTGCTAGAGCCAGGGCATTAGCGCCTCCACTTCGTAGTGAGTGTGTATTGATCCTGTCGATTGGTATACCCTTGAGGATAGGGTACTCTAGTGCCGTTGCCGCAAGCTTTAGTGCTTTGCTAATGTGATCGGAGGTAACATCATCGCGTTTGTTGTTGTGATAGTATGCCGACAAGATGGTCTTCATAGACGCTCCATGGGCCATCAAATGGCAATATCGGCGTCCTATTGCTCTTACTGGGCAATTAATGTCGTCCCCATTTGACTCTTGGTAGACACACACTCCTTTCCATCCATTCTTTTGGTTGTCTAACTTCATGGTAGCGCCGTCCGCCGTCATGATCAACTCCGGGGCTGCATTCCTTGGGAGACATCGCAGATTGCCTTGATTGTCCTTCTTGAAAAACGTGATGTCCCCCAACTTGAATTCCTCAGTTTGCTTGGAATTGTTGCGGCTTCCTTTTGTTGTATATTCGCCAATCCTCAGAAGGTAGTAGAACGCTATCATGGTTAGGTCCCCAATGGCGCGATCCAATTCCCGAGCTTCCGAGTCCTGTCCCAACTTAACTAAATACTCAGGGACGTCTGCCTCTACCGGTAGTTGCTTCGTTGTTGGTGGGTCAGCCTTGCGGAAACCATCCAACATTTGTTGCAGGCGGGGCAGGAGTTTGTCAGATCCTCCTATTTTTGTGGGGTTGGTAGCTGTGGCCAACGCAATCGTCTGTCCAATGGCCGTGATTGCGCTAGATACGCTCCCAGCTTGGATTTGTTTTCCTCGACCATAGTATCCTGTTCGGACGCGTCCTGCGAAGCCAGAGAGGAGCCTGACGCGGACGATAAACGGGGCCTCCTGTAAGTAAGGGTCCACTCCCATAGGTGCGACATAGGCTGCCCAATTTTCCCAACATGATTCCCTGCCTTTGGTAGTCGCCGCCACTCTTCCAGTGTGAAATCCTTCATCTGCAACACGGAAGTCACACGCATACCGACCGCGTAAGAAATTTGGAAGACGGTCCAAGAGTGCTGGTTTGGAAGTGGGAAAGAGGTGTTAAACAATGTTAGTAAATCCGAGTTTGATCGGCAGTGCCACTTTGTCTCGCTACCAAAGGACCGCGATGGGATATCCGTCATAGAATTCTCTTCGCCTGCAATGTGGAGTGGTGTGATCGGGCATGTCCCGTTTAGTTTGAGCCGAAGGGCTAGTGCCCGAATAAGGTGGGCTGAAACCAATGATCCGCGAGTTGCCAGCCGTCGCACCCATCCTACTGTTGGTGAGTTGTCGCTGAATAGCGCTACGTTCTTTTCTCGGAGGTTTCCACATACTTGTTCCATTACGAGCCACAGCAGAAATA
>Ga0247832_1007592_pt1 | contig 11210 bp, 6 predicted proteins | sample LaCruzMarch2015__10_FD_192407 | JGI IMG/M metagenome (GOLD analysis project Ga0247832, IMG submission 192407) | Freshwater microbial communities from meromictic Lake La Cruz, Castile-La Mancha, Spain - LaCruzMarch2015_4m | ecosystem: Environmental > Aquatic > Freshwater > Lake | place: Spain...
ATCATCGGTACAGTCCGGCGAGGATTGTGCATGGCCTATGCGCCTATCTCGGAGGTTTGATGAACTATTTCAGCAACGTGAAGGAGGAGGAGGGAAAAACACCTCCTCTTCTTCACTCGTAGAATGGAGAATGTACCAAGAGAATGCACAAGGTTCAGCAAACATTGCACAAAAGATACCATCACTAATTGACGAATATAACAATCGAAATGTTACGCCTGATGTAATACTACTTGATAATACAATTGGTGATCAGAAATATGGGATTGCTAGACCATGGTTTGAGGCTGTGCTTCGTGCATTTATTGATGCATTCCCAGATACTGTTCTTGTGAGCATGGTCAGTGCTATTCCATCAATGGTGAATGTATCAGGAAATATGCAGTATGATACAACATTCCCTCCGTGGTTACATCAGGTGCAGAGTCATTATGGCCTAGCGGTTGTAGATTTTGCAATGATGGTTCAACACCTACGACTCCATAACAATGAAATTGATGTCAATCATGGAACCACAATACAAAGGAGCATTAATGACTACCAACAACGACAGCAACGACTTACCTACCACTATGCATCTACTCCTCCAAGCGATGATGAAATATCATTCACAAGTACATACACTAATTCAAACAACACAATAGTTGATATTTTATGGCCACAATCTGACGAAATGATCTCTATCAATGGTACAATATTCCGTGATGTAATCGATGGTGATGTCGATGATGGTGAGGTATATTGGCTAAATTACTTACCTTTAACACGCAAGACAAAGCCTGCATGGTATCCCCAGAATCATCCACCCTGGTCAACACATCAATATGTTGCCGATACTGTTATGTATGCACTATTACAGATTGTCTATGTTGGGCTTGGGTGCACTGACAGTCAAGGAATTGATGATGCAGTCGTATATGATGATGATGCTGGTGATGAATATTCATTTATGGATGTGACAGTCTCCCCACGTGACAAATTGGATGAATGTTTCATCTGTCGCACACCATTGACCAAGATGGATGCCAAATCTCCTCAATATATTGATGGACAATTGATGACCAATCTTCTTGATGATGATTATGACGGTAATATTAAACCTATAATGGTTACGTGCGGAGATTGGAAATGGATTACTGACAAGCGAAAACGATCAGGATGGCAGTCGGATCAAAGAGGTAGCTTGATTGTATTTCGTCTACAGATTGGCAATAACACACAGCTACCCACAATGTCATTAACATATATGAAGAGTCATCAAACTTTTGGCAATTTGATGGTGACATTTCGACCCGTGTCAAGGAAGGAGGCCAAAATGTCGTCCATACTGCTGAGGTGTGACGATGTGGAAAGTTTCAGAGATCTTGGTTGGGAGGGTGATTTTGACATTGGAGGCAAATTCGCAAACGATTCAACAATTATACCATCCCTGCTGATAGAAGGTCAGATACCTCAATACTCGCTATGGGAAACAATCGTCTTCCCTCCTGATATAGACTATTACAACGTGAATGCAGAACACCAATTCAAACTCCTCCAAAAGACACTCAGCAAGTATTGGGAGTCATCAGAATTGGACGGCGATTTCCGTACATTCATGGAGTTTAAGGATGATGAGAATAGACTTGACGAGGATATTGTGGAATATATTGACCTATATGTAATGAATCCAGATGATAGTAGAGTTAAGATCCAGGTTGTTACAGCTTGTTGATTAGAGATTTTATTTGTTAAGAGTTGCAGACAACCTAATCGATACAACGAGATAAATTATATTCATTGCTTTCTCTTCATCCTGCACTGATGTCATATATGTGATGTTGATTTCTCCTCATCTTGCGCCAATGCTATCAATCAATACGGATGGCAGCATTTCTTGCTTCACTTCTCATCTCCGCACAAGAATTATTGTATGATGTTAAAGTTGACTCGATTACATCCCTACTGACAACACCTTGTTTGACTAATGTGATCAAGACATACATGGAATGATAATACCCAGCTGATGCGGCAATTTTCCAATGCTTAAACGCTCGATCCTTATGTCCTGAAGTATAATCTGTGCATCCAAGGTTGTATCTAGCGAGTTCGTGTCCAGCCATAGCTGCGGCCTCGAAGTGGAACTTGGCCTTCTTCAAATCTCCCACATCATCTGCATAAATATCACCTAGGGAACTATGTGCCTTACTACAACCAAGCTCTGCTGCCCTGGCGTAGAGTTCGATTGCCCTTGCCTGATCCTGCTGATAACCGTTGACTCCGTGATGATAAGAATTAGCCAGCAAACAAATCGAAATGGGGTCATTTGCCTCCACCCGCTCCATTATTTCCTCAAACATTTCTTCATATGTTTTTAATCTTCTCTCAGCCTTGCAATATGGACACTGATCGATATTACCAGACTCAATAAAGGAATGTATGCACCCTCTACAAATGCTATTTCCGCAACATGGATTATAACCTTCCGTATCCATATCTAAATCTGCCAACTCCTCATTTGCAATCACATAATCGTAAATTGGAACGGACGATATAGTTGCGGGCGGAAGCGAGACACAACATAACATTTTTACTGGCATTGGTAGGAAACAAATGGGACAGTCTTCCTTCGCCGGAGGATACTTGAACAGCGCCTCGTCGCGTAGCTCGGCAGCCCGTTGCTTGCACTCTTTTTTATGCGTCGCCCAATGATTCCTCTGGCAAGTGGGGTTGCAATACTTGACGATCATACACGATTTGCATGCCTTGAGACTAACGCCCCCATCATTGCCACACTCAGCACAGCATTGGGCCGTCGCATCTGCACTATCATTCATCCTTAGCCGGCCGGCTAGCGTGGTAGGATTGTCGACGTCAACGTTGCACTTCCTTCATCCAGATAATCCGTGATCCAGAGTCGTTTGAGCTGAAATCAAATCAAACAACTCTAGATATGTTCGGTGATCTGATCATGCCGCCGCGGCGACCTCTATTACTCATCGTCCAATTCTTTCTTACAAGTGCATTTCCATCTTTATCAGCATACGACATTAACAACACATCCAAACCACTAATGAGAGCATGGGCGTGTTCTGGTAAAAGTCACAAGGAAATGATTAACAATCTCGTATCCGCTAATATAATCAAATCGACTATAAATAATGACGCATTGCTTGCTGTCGATCGACGAAATTATGTACCCGACATTAATTATGCATATGATGATTCACCTCAACCGATTGGTTATGGCGCGACTATATCGGCTCCGCATATGCATGCGCATGTAATTGAGGAATTATTGCCTTCGCTGTTGCGTGCATCGAGTGATTATCCGACACGGCCGTTGAACATACTAGATGTGGGATGCGGCTCTGGCTACTTGACGGCTGTATTTGGTAGGATGGTACAACAGCCAAGGAAGTGTCTACTAAGTAATGGAAAGGTGTACGGTATCGATGTTATTCCACAACTAGTGCAATTATCATCATCAAATATAATGAAACAAGACAAAGATCTGTTCGATTCGAATACTATTCAATGCATCGTACGAGATGGTTGGAATGGCTATCCAGAAGCTTCGCCCTACAATGTTATTCATGTTGGAGCTGCTGCATCATCATTTCCAATGGAATTGATGAAACAATTGGCGCTGGGTGGAAGAATGGTCATCCCTGTTGGTCCTGAGAATGGACCACAGATTTTATATCAGGTGGAAAGAGTGGGTGATAAAGGACAGATTGTGGGATTGGATGGTAGTGATGATGCAACAAGAGGATATTTCGAAGATGATTATGATTTCCGACAAGTGTTAGGTGTCCGTTATGTACCGTTGGTGCGATCTAACTGATACATGTCTGTATTTTTAGTTGTGATTTAAAATTATGTGATTTCATTGATGAAGTAAACTATCCAACCAGAGGGATGCCTGTTCAACTTCTTCTAACGTGTGATGACAATTGTTCTTCTTGTCTGCTGATTGCTCAATTCTGGGCTTTTTCGATGGCGGCCCAGAAATGGCATCTTGATTTACTTCCGATGTTGGATTCACTTTCTTGTACTCTAGTCTAGTTGGAACTGTGGCATAACAGAAACATACATTAGAAAATTGTTGAATGACGAAAAAACGAACGATTAATTAATATCACTTACCTGAAGAGGCAGAGTCCGACAATGTAAGCACATCAAAACATACCATCTCTATTCCATCCTTAGTTATGTTTGCAGTAAGGGCGAGTAATTCACCCTGTAGCTGAGACACTCGTTTGATTTCACCATCGCCTTCCTTAACCAACTTCTCAACGATGCGTTGACGTAACAGAACACTTAACGGCGGAACACGAAGGAAATATGAATTGGAATCATCAGTGATAGGACCTCCAGCCCTGGGATGTATGCAAGGTAAACATCAAATGTGAGAAAAGAGAAAAACATTTGGTATATCCTCTTGATGATAAATCTTACATATCAGTCAAAGGATCAATACCACAGGCAACCTTCAATGCTATCGCTGCTACACCAAATACTGTCGCCATCCCACAACACGTAATTAATGATTCTATGACATCATTACATGTCTGATCTACTGACTTTTCTCGAAGAGATGCTGATTGTGAATCTACATCATTCCACTCTCCACCAACACCACACTTACGTCCCAATGTATCCATCGATCTTGTCATGGCATCGAAACTATCACGTACTATACGACCCGTGGACTCTCGTGAGATCATATCCGTTCGCTTTGAACTATTATTTCCACCCCTACTACTGAACACTGATGAACGTAATACCTGAATGTCATTAGCGGCAGGGTCATTGCAGGAAAGTAAACGCAGGAGTGATGATGGACGAGGAAACACTGGAACAAATCGCCCAGTACGAGAATCACATGCCAGACGGAATAACACAGTATATGATTTGTTTTCTCCCTTTGACGATGTCGATGGTTTTCCGTACGATATAATCGCAGCAATGGATATAGTACCACATTCCACCTCTAATGATAGCCACGATGGGATGCTGTTGATGTTGGTAGTACTATTTCCCGCATCACCTTTCATCAGTGCCGCCACCATCGCACGACATCGTCGATCGGCACAAAGCACCGTCGCCGCTAGTAGAGCATCGCTCATTGAAAGTTCGAACGGATTTTGTATCGATGATAATAGTTTGTCAATATTGCGTTGTGTATGATGACATGGTGTTGAAACAGCAGTAGCTGATATATTATCGTACTCCACCATATCTGACCCACCACTCAGCGAAACGACTAGTCCGACGGTCGGTACGGCACGTATGCACAATGACAAACGTTTCTCACCCCGACGGTCATCGATTGGTAAATAATTATCATCCTTGCGTTGTAAATTACTAGGAGTTGATAATTTGGAAATAGTCGATGCATCATCCTTTCGTTTGTTGTCGTCATCATTCATATCAGCATTGGCGGGTGATGACAGGTCACCCACTTTTGGTGATCCGTAGCTATCATCGCAAGACCAAAAGTGTATAGCCATGACACCAATGGGGGTAGTAGTCCTACCAACACCAGTATTATCATTACTAATAGATACTTTCTTTTCGTCATAAAAGTATACGGGTGAAACGGAGATGCATTCCCCTCCCATCATGTGTTGTTGTTGCTGCTGCTGCTGCTGTTTCTTATTAACTTCATTACCAGCAATCGGTCCACCACTTCCCCATGCTCCGCGACGTAATGCCTCGGCCTGTGATGATAATAGTTCCATCTGGAGGGATAATGCGAATGTATGTGCCACCTCAAATAATCGATAGAGTGGTCTAGATACGATATCATCATGCAGTAGTACTCTATTATCATCAATATTCATGGAAGAAACATCTTCGTTGACATCTGTATTATTGTTGGCTCTTTTCTTCTCCTTCTTCTCTTTGTCAGTAGCAGCAACCTCCTCCTCCTCCTCTTTCCGACGTTGTTCGCGAACACAAATAGCCTCCTCTACAATCATAGATCGTTCACATATACGATGCAAGTTGAACATTTGTTTATGATTCATACATAATTGATGATCACTTTCACCCGTCTTGGGTATACATGATACATTAATGGATAATAATTTCCATGATGCATATTTTGATTCAGATAAGACTGATACATGCGCCTCTATTGGATATTGTTTTTGTTGTTTTTCGCGTGGCGAACCATAAGTAAGATGGACAGATCCACCATTATTCCTCAATACTACGCGCCATGGTAATGGTCGAGTGTCGCGTCTTCTCCTTCCATCCCCCACCGTAGCAGTAGGATGATTCGTTTTACTAGTAGTAGTAGTAGTAGTACCATAGACACCCACTTCGCCCAAAATTAATTTTCGTCGTACGGCACAACCTAATCGATTCTGTAATTCCTTTTTATTATTCGAATATGATGTCGATTCCATGTATGACTTATATCGATCAATATCTAATAATGACACATCTTTTGGAAAATCTGGCCACATCCCACCTCCTCCTCCATTGGGTGTAGAGCTTTGTGCTGGTGGCATGGGTGTAGGCGGAGTTGGCGGTGAAGGTGTGCATAAAACACATAATGCACCATATACATCATGACAATGATTTCGTATTTGAAACAACGTATCATGATGATAATATAGCGTATCTTGTATTATGTCGTGCTTGGACATGGTCGATTTAACATGTCGTAATGCGTCACTTGCGATTTTTACTGCACGACATAATCTTGGTTGTTGCTGTTGCTGCTGTTGTTGCTGCTGTTGTTGTTGTGTTGACGATGATGATGACGATGTAGGACCTTTTTTTTCAAATACGGAAGTGTTGTTCCGTTTTGGCGTTGGTGGCGGTAATGATGACGCCACCAATGCATGCACATGTGCTATACTACGTGAATGCCGTACGATTCGACGTGTTAGTTCATGTCTACGTTGTGCGAAGGATAGATTTGCCATGCGCTGTTTTCGTACCTCCAAGACCGGCCGTTGCTGTTGTTGCTTTTTTCCGGCAGCGGTTGCCGTAGTTTCGTTGTTGTTGTTGGACGGGTCGACGGGCGCAGTCTTCTGAGATAGAGCCGCGGCACCGAGCTTTTCCTCCACTGACAATGCCAACGACTTGGATTTATCAGCCTGCTGCTGCTTACTATTATTGGCGCCCGTTCCATCTCCACCCCCCGGCGTTGTCTCACCCCCACCCACCCCACCTGACGACGAGGACGAGTTAACGGACGCTGTTACAATTCCAATCTCACCATGAACAAGAGTATATAAATCCGCATACAATGCATCAGTTGCTGCATTCACAACTGTGGATAATGGTGCCGTGACCAATGCTCCCGTATCAGTTTGGGACAATGCCAATGGTGGGGGACATGGGGGGTGCATGATTCGAAGGAGGAGCTATTATGGTAGGGAGGAAGGAGGATAAGACTTCGTGGAAGGAAACTCAAAGGAAGGAGCCAATGTTTCCCGCCTAATTGTCTCTAATCGTCAAGACAAGATATCTAGACTTGCTCATCGTGGCTGAGATTGCATGTCGCCCAGTCGAGCATATCAAAATGCAGCAACTGCCACCAATAATCAAACCTCAAAATAAGTCATCTTCGACGACGGCGGTGAGTAGTACTTTCATCATCTATCTATCTTGCTGTTGTGGGGCTGAGTCAGTAGGATTAAATCTCATTTTTTCTACTCTTTTCTTCATTCTCCACTTTTTCAACTATCATTCGTACAATATATATAACAACGACAAGACAACGGGACAATGAGGACGACAACGACGACGACGATGGGACAATTGTGTGGCTATGTCACATTCATGCTATCGAATGTATTCTTTGGCATATACTTTACTTGGGCATTGGCTCCGAATTATTTCATTGAATACATGTACGTGCTTGATTTCTCTTATGCAGGTCACTATCACTACTTACTTTGTGTAATATACCTAAAAATGCATTCGACCATTGAAAACAATTCGCTAACATAAATATCTCCGTTTTTAATCATCATCTTTACCACGCGTCCACAAACTCTCCTTCTTTCTATCTATATCGGCGATTTTCAAATCACACACACACACACAAAATAACAACGAATACAAGAGATGAACATTATACAATCTTCTATCCACCAAGAGCACTGGCTAGTTATATACCAGCATACCTATTATTACTATTTATTACTATACCCATACTATACATGGGAATGAATATGTGTTCCTGTCCAGCTTTGGATAGTATTGATTCGATATGGGATACGCGATCGAATGCTGCACCATTAACATCATCGTCATCGTCACCATCTTTTATTTTTTCTGATTCATTGCCAGAGATCTATGATGAGGATGTCACAAGTATTAATTTGCGCATACGTCAGAGATTAAATGCTGGGTAATATTCTATAGAGAACCTTGGGCTTTGAAAGTTTGCATTTAATATCAAAGGAGCAATTGTCTCGAGTCGTGAAGCAATGCGACAACGACGAGCACAAGAGAACAACAACAACCTAGTTCGTTTAAGCTAGGATTTCTCTTAATAGTAATCATACACTCTATTGCTTCATAATGTCATTTTATGTTTAAGTAACACTTACTTCAGCACTTTTCATTGATGGCTATTTTGTTTTGTCATTTTTAAGCATCAAGAATCGTTCGACATCACTAGGCCTCACATACCCATCTGGAATACGCAGCATCATCTCTCTGGGCCAATACTCAAAGGAGGTACATACAACTAATTTACCCAGTGGGATAAGACGTTGCTGTATGGCACGACTATCATATACACGTGCACCAGTAGACCGACTAATTCGATAAAGACAGGGAAAATCAGTGGCATGCATAATAACATCAAAGGAGGAGGATACATTGTTGACAACATCTTGCGGAGCAATCATTGCTGTTGATTCAGAGGGTGTAGTGACTGCAGTTTCCAATACAGGCTTCTCCCAAGTTGATAGACCAAGTTCTCTATTACAGTAGTATACCCTTCCACTATTATCATCAATATATTGCGTCCATCCGGGTGGGAGACTCACATTACCCATAGAAGACGAGGGTGTCGATAATGTTTGTCGTTGATCAAGTTGTGATGATGTGGCAGTGGGTTCGTTCCTATCAACTGTCGCACCAATTGCAATTGCATTATCTCCGGGAACAGAAGCTGGAGAAGCATGTGTCTCCGTCTCGGCTGCAGCAGCAGCAGCAGCTGCTGCTTCGGCAGCCTCTCTTTCCTTCTTTTTCTTTTCCCGTGCCTCGTTAGCAGCTATGTCTGATCTACAAGTCGGGCAAGTCTGCTGTTGGACCAACCAATCACGTAAGCAATGCTTGTGGAAGGCATGACCACATCCCGGCAACTTCACACATCCGCCTAAACAATCCATCGAATCACGACATATGATGCATGTATGCCCCAGCCGCGTGAGTTCCTCATCATCCTTGATAGCTTCGAATCGCTTGTCCATATTGTGTGTTAATCGACGATAGGTATTGAATGCAATTAATCGTCGACGTAGTTGCTGGAATGAGACATATACCTCACGGAATATATTGATAGGCATACCGTAGTATGTGAATACAATTGCAAAGAAGACGACGTAGAATAAGAATTTGGCAGCCTGTGCCTGAAGTTCGATAGCGAATGACATCATAGCACGACGGTCTCTCCATGGATTGGCTAAACGTTCGACTAGTTTCTTTGCTATCGCCTTGGTAGTAGTACGCGTCGGTGTTACGTCGCCTCCCGTGCCACCCACGACAGGAATCTCTTCTCCGCCTTCCTGTCGAAGTAGATCCTGCGGTTGTCGTTCCACCCCCTCAAGAGCTTCTTCCACCTCCTCCGTGGCAAGATGTTGTATCACCCCTATAATACCATCCATAACATGTAAATGATACATTCCCAATGAACTCACACCTGATATAAGTAATATTGCCGCCTCAAATCCGAATAATATATCTACACTCGGACCATGTGTTGCCACGGACAGTGCACAGTGTGATACCGCAAGTATGTCCAATGCCAGTAGAACAATAATTAGTGAATAGTAACTGACATGGGTAAAACGTATACGTGGCAACCGACGCCAGAATGATGCTCCCCCCCTTCTCTCGACAGTAGTATTAGTAGCAGTAGGATGTATATCGTTGACAACAGTAGTAAATACAAGATCGTCATTGTCATACACAAATACATCCTCGGTCATCCTCAAATGCCCACCACGTAACTCCACACTCCAATGTAGACACTTCATGAACACCAAACATAAAAATTGTATTGCCGTCCCTACATCCAATTCACTACGAAATATCGTCAATGCCAAGCACGTCTCGGTAACATCCCACCGAATACTATCTCCTATACTATCACGCTCATTCGGGCGTAATCCACCATCTAAAAATACTGACGTGATTGTACTAAATAATCCGACTGTACTGGCAATAATGGCATTACCGAGGATGACATATGACAATTTAGATGTTTGTAAATATGTCATGACAATATAGAATTGTTGTCGTGTGCGGAAGGTATGGTGTAATAGTGCACATGCTGCGAGCATTGATAGGGGGACATAGCGTAGTAGTGGACGTAAGAGGGTGGATGATAAATTTGGAAATTTATAACGTAGTAGACCAATACCACCACCACGTGCTAACATGTGATTATTATTGATGCCGACATGGTTGTTATTGGCAGCAGCAGCGGCGGCTAACTGACGTCGACGTAAGGCAAGAGCTGCTGGATGATGATGGTTGGGATGATTGAGCGGCATCAATACATTTCGATCGCCCTCTTCTGCCTCGCCATCGTCGTCGTCGCCAAGAAATGCAACGTTGGGATCATCATGTGCATCATCATCAACAACGCCTATTAATCCATCATTGCCGTCATTGTTGTTGTTGTCAACACCCATCACCTCCTCCTGCTCTTCCTGGAATGCCATCATTGCCTCCATGGCTGCGTCTTCGTCATCAGCCGCCGCAGTTGGATCTTCCACCTCCATGATTTTCAACGTGGAAAGGAAACACACAAACAAGGAGGATGATTATCCCTCAGGTTTGGGTAGGGTTAAATCTGCTGTGACTCAAAGGGCTGAAGATAGGGGTTGATTCAATTTCATTGAGGTTGAGGGAATTCAATTTATATTTTAGCATTGAGTATTGGTGGTTCTACCTAACCTTTCTATAATTACTTTTTCTAACAACAAATATTCTACGTCTAATTTGACCATCACTAGTCCACGTCT
>Ga0247832_1007593_pt1 | contig 11210 bp, 10 predicted proteins | sample LaCruzMarch2015__10_FD_192407 | JGI IMG/M metagenome (GOLD analysis project Ga0247832, IMG submission 192407) | Freshwater microbial communities from meromictic Lake La Cruz, Castile-La Mancha, Spain - LaCruzMarch2015_4m | ecosystem: Environmental > Aquatic > Freshwater > Lake | place: Spain...
TGTGAACGGCCCGTCGAGCGAGGTCCGCGGCAGCAGGCCGGTGATCGCTCCGATGAGGATGAGCGGCGCTGCCTCACCGAGCGCACGTGCGAGTGACAGGACCGTGCCGGTGAGGATGCCCGGCGCAGCGTACGGCAGCACGTGATCGCGGATGACCTCCCACTTCGAGGCACCGACGCCATAACCGGCGTCGCGCAGCCCCTGCGGCACTGCGCGGATGGCCTCGGAGGCCGTGATGATGACGACCGGGAGGACGAGCACGGCGAGTGTGAGCGCTGCGGCGATCACGGTCTTGCCGCTCGTGAGCGGCCGGAGCCACCCCACGAAGATCGTGAGTCCGAGGATGCCGTAGATCACGGCAGGCACGCCCGCGAGGTTACGGATGTTGATCACGATGAAGTGGTTGTACCAACGGTCGCGGGCGTACTCCTCGAGGTAGATCGCCGCGGCGACACCCAGGGGTATGGCCAGCAGCACGACGCCGAGCCCGATGAAGAACGACCCGTAGATCCCGGGCCAGATACCCACCTTGTCCGGGCTCGAACCGATGGTGCCGGTGAGGAAGCCGACGCCACGTTCCTGGAACACCGGCACCGCCGGCACGAACAGGCGGGCGAGCAGCGTGAAGAGAATGAGGAGGGTCACCGAGACCGCGAGGAGCACGACGACCTGCAGGACAAGCCCACTGACGTTCTTGTCGCGACGCGTCAGCGCTGCGCGGACGTTGGCCTGGGTGGCCTCGCGCATGGAAGGAGAGACGAGTGCCATGTCAGTACTTCTGCCTGACCCGGCGAACGAATCGGTTGCCGATGAGGTTGAGGATCATGGTGAGAATGAACAGGAGGAGTCCGAGGAAGAACAGGACCTGGAACGGGGCGCCGGCAACAACGTTGTCGGAACCACCGGCGGCATTGGTCATGGCCGCCGTGAGCGAGAGCCCCGGGTCGAGCGGGTTCCACGCTCGAGCACCGCTGCCATCGAGGCCTCCGGCCATCGTCGCGACCATCGTCTCGCCGATCGCTCGTGAGATCGTGATGATGAACGCTGCGACGATGCCGGAGATCGCAGCAGGGAGCACGACCTTCACGACCGTGCTCGACTTGCGAGCGCCGACGCCGAAGCTCGCCTCCCTGAGCGACATCGGCACGGCTGACAGTGCGTCCTCCGAGACGGACGCCATGATCGGGATGGTGAGGATGCCGATGCCCATGCCGGCGGCCATCATGTTCTGCACCTTGTCGGGGTTGAACAGCGGGCCCACGATCTCGGGGGCGATGAACTTGAGTGCGAAGTAGCCCACCACCACGGAGGGCATGCCTGCGAGGACTTCGATGATCGGCTTGATGACCCGGCGAACGCGATTCGATGCGTACTCGCTCAGGTACACCGCCGTCGCGAGGCCGAGCGGCACGGCCACGATCATCGCGATGCTGCTCATGATCGCGCTGGCCAGCAAGACCGTCGGCAGATCGAACCGTTCACGGCGCGGAAACCAGCCAGGTGTGGCCGCGCTGTCGATCAGTTGACTGAACGGGATCTCGCGGATGAACTCGATCGCACCCTCGACCAGGGCGAACAGGATCAGGCCGCTGATGACCACCGAGGAGAGTGCAGCCCCGAAGAAGACGAGGCGCATCCTGCCTTCCTTGTTTCGGCGACGCGCATCACCGCGAAGGTCCTCGAGCGTGAAGCTGGGTTGATTGACCGACACGGTTGCCTTTCGGTGCTCGACCCGACCGGTCGCCGACGAATCGGCGACCGGTCGGAGCCTAGATGGTGCTGATCAGCGGGCGGCCCACGCAGCGCGGCCGGCCTCGATGACGTCAGCCGGGGCGTCGACGTAGCCCGCTGCCGAGACGGTGGCGAGGCCCTCGTCCGACACGTACAGGTCGACGTACGACGCAACGGCGGGGTTCTCGGCCGCCTTGGCGGTGTTCACGTAGATGAACAGCGGACGGGAGAACGGGTACGAGCCATCGGCGATGGTCTCGTCGGTCGGCGCCACGCAGGTGCCCTCCTTGTCGGCGATGGCGATGGCCTTCATGCGCTCCTCCTCGGCCTTGTAGAAGGCGTAGCCCACCCAGCCGAGCGACGTGTCAGAGCCCTCGATGCCCTCGACGATCAGGTTGTCGTTCGGGCTCGACGCGTAGTCGGCGCGGAGGACGTCCTCGACGCCACGCTCCTCGGCGATCTTGTTGATCGCGAACTCGACGAACGAGTCGTACGTGCCGCTCTCCTCGCCCGGACCGCTCACGACGAGCGGTGCGTCCGGCAGCGGGACGAACTTCGAGCCGAGCTCGGTGCCGAGGTCATTGGCATCGCTCCAGCTCGAGAAGCCCTCCGACTCCGGCCCGAGCAGTGCGTAGAGCGCTGCGTTGTCGAGGCACTCGACCGCCGTGTTGGCCGGGCTCGTCGCAACGGTGAGCCCGTCGATGGCCACCTGGATCTCGACGTACTCGACGCCGCCGTCGACGCACAGCTGAGCCTCTTCGTCCTTGATGGCTCGCGATGCGCCCGTGATGTCGGCCTCACCGGCGCAGAACTCCTTGAACCCGTCGCCGGTGCCAGGGCCCTTCACGGTCGCGGCCAGGCCGCCACCGGACAGCTCGCCGGCGAGCTCGCCGACGCGAATGCTGATCGGCTCGACCGTCGACGAGCCGGTCACGAGAACGTCGCCGCTGGCGAGCTCGGAGCCACCGTCCGGTGCGGTGGTCTCGGCCGGTGCGGTCGTCTCGGCCGGTGCGGTCGTCTCTGCCGGTGCGGTGGACGCCGCGGGTGCGGTCGTGGCGGCGGTGTCCTCGTCATCACCGCATGCGGCGGCGAGGAGCGAGATGCTGATGAGGCCGGCAAGTGCCAGGTGTCGCTTCGAAGTGTTCACGTTGGTCTTTCTCCTTGTGTTGTCGGGGAACAACACCGTGCACCGTAAGGATCCGACGTGTCGTTCACCTGCTGTTCAGATGAACGAGAGATGAATGAGCAGGTAATCACCGGCGAACTGGATCAGCGACGCTGCTTCGCGGTGACCCACTCGTAGAAGCGCGCCTGGGCGTCCCCGTCCGAGAACGACGCCGGCCCGCACCGGTGCCACTGGCCGGCGGCGTCGAGCTCCCAGCGCACCGTGTCGTCCGAGAACAGAAACGCGAAGACCTCGTCGAGCCAGAACTGATGCTTCGGGTGCGTCACCGGCACCATCACCTCGACACGGCGGTCGAGATTGCGCGGCATCCAATCGGCCGAGCCGATCAGATACAGCGGCTGGTCGTCTTCGCCGTCGGGTCGCTGGTCACCGTGACGGAACCAGATGAGGCGAGAGTGCTCGAGGTACCGCCCGAGCTGTGACCGCACCGTGATCGTCTCGCTGAGGCCCGGCACCCCGGGCACGAGACAACAGAGACCCCGGATGACGAGTTCGATGCGCACGCCGGCCTGCGACGCGGCGTACAACGACCGGACGATGCCCTCGTCGGCGAGCGAGTTGAGCTTGACCTTGATGTGACCCTCGGCGCCGTAGACGGCTTCGTGGTCGATGAGATCGGAGAGCTGGTTGCGCATCTCCTTCGGGGCCACCAACAGTGTGCGGTAGTCCTGGGTGCGGCTGTAGCCGGTGAGATGGTTGAAGAGCTGCGTGACATCGGCACCCACGTCGGGGTCGCACGTGATGAAGCCGACGTCTTCGTAGATGCGGGCCGTCTTGGAGTTGTAGTTGCCGGTGCCGATGTGGCAGTAGCGGCGCAGGCCGTCGTCGTCGTTGCGGACCACGAGCACGCACTTGGCATGGGTCTTCAGCCCGACGAGCCCGTACACCACGTGCACGCCGGACCGTTCGAGTGCCTTGGCCCAGCTGACGTTCGTGGCCTCGTCGAAGCGGGCCTTCAGCTCGACCAGCACCGCCACCTGCACACCTCGCTCGGCGGCTCGCATGAGGCTTCGAGCGATCGGGCTGTCGCCGCCGGCGCGGTACAGCGTCATCTTGATCGACTGCACCTTCGGGTCGTCGGCGGCCTGGGCGATGAAGCTCTCGACGCTGCTCGCGAAGCTCTCGTAGGGGTGGTGCACGAGCAGTGGACGCTCGCGAATGACCGAGAAGATGCTGCGCTCAGCGTCGTCGGCAGCCACGATGCGGCCAGCGGTGACCGGCCGCCATGGGGTGTCCTTCAGCTCGGGACGCGGCAGCGAGGCCAGCTGGAACAGGCACGTGAGGTCGAGGATCGTGGCGTGGTACGACACGTCACCGTGATCGAGTTCGAGCTCTCGCACGAGCAACTCGACCATCTCGGCACTCATGCCGGCCTGGGCCTCGAGGCGCACCGCGCGCCCGAACCGACGGCGGCGGAGCTCGAGCTCGACGGCGGCGAGGAGGTCGTCGGCTTCCTCGTCCTCGAGGGTCAGGTCGGCGTTGCGCGTGACCCGGAAGGCGTAACACTCCTCGACGACCATGCCCGAGTAGAGCTGGTGCATGTGCGCTGCGATGATCTGCTCGACCGGCACGAACCGACGGCCGCCGGCCAGCCCCACGAGCCGCGGGAACACGTTCGGCACCTTCACCCGAGCGAACCGACGCTCGCCGGTGTCGGGGTCCGTGATCATGGCGGCCAGGCTGAGCGCCAGGTTCGAGATGTACGGGAACGGGTGCGCAGGGTCGACCGCGAGCGGCGTGAGGACCGGGAAGATCCGGCGCTCGAAGACCTCGGTGAGCTCGAACCGTTCGAAGACCTCGAGCTCGGACCAGTCGACGAGCTCGATGCCGTTGCGGGCCATCTCGGGCATGAGCGAACCGAGCAGCATGCTCTCCTGGCGGACGACCATCGCCCCCACGGCCTCACCGATCGCGGTGAGTTGCTCGGTGGGTGACAGTCCGTCAGGCGCCGACGCCGTGACCCCGGCCGCCACCTGGTCCTTGAGGGCGGCGACGCGGACTTGGAAGAACTCGTCGAGGTTGCTCGATGCGATCGCGCTGAACTTGACTCGTTCCAGCAGGGGAATGCCCGGCTCGGCGGCGAGGGCCAGCACCCGATCGTTGAACTGCAGCCAGCTCAGCTCTCGGTTCAGCAGGTGGCCGGACATGGGCAGGCGACGATCAGTCGGATTCGGGGATGCCGAGATCCCACTCGATGCCGATGCGCTCGCGCTCGGCGTCACGGATGATGCGCTCGCGGTTGCGGCGGAACTGCGGGTCGTCGCGCGGCAACAGGACGAGGCGGGCGAGGACGCGGGCGCGGAACTCGTCGACGACCTGGCGGTCGCCGTAGTCGCCGTAGACCTCCCAGTGGGGCGAGACCGGGCCGAGGTAGACGATGCGAGCGTGGGCCCGCGGCGGCTCGTTGGCGATGTCGGTCATGTTTCCTCGATTTCGATGCCGGGCACTCTGGCGGCGGGCAGTGTACCGGGACGATCGAAAGCGTGGCTCCGGGCCCGCCGCAGTGCTAGCTTTCCTTTCGAACCGGGAACCATCCACCCCCCGTGCGGCGTCGGATACATACGACGTCGAGTTGTGATGGTTGCCGGGGTCCTTCGGGGCTTCGTGCGGGCGCACAACTCCCTGCGACATGGTCGCAGGCACACAAGGAGAGAACGCCATGCAGCCGAACGAGACCGTATCCGGCCTCACGATCACCGCAGTCGCCAACCCTGCGCCACCCGATGTCGACTCGATCTCGGCGTGGATGAGCGCCGGCAACTGCCGCAGTTACCCGCCCGCCGTGTTCTTCCCGAGCGACGGCGTCGGTGTCGACAGGGCCCGCAAGATCTGCGTCGACTGCCCGGTCCTCGACCAGTGCCTCGAGTACGCGCTCGAGGAGCGCATCGAGCATGGCGTGTGGGGCGGGTGCAGCGAGCGCGAGCGTCGCCGCATCCTGAAGCGCCGTCGGAGCGCGGTCGCCTGACGCCGCGGCGCTCACTGCGAGCCGAGCACCCGAACCCCAGACGCGACGAAGGGCGCCGTCACCACGTGAGAACGTGGTGACGGCGCCCTTCGTGCTGTTCGGTCAGTTCGCGGCGGGCGGAGCCGGCGGCGCAGACGGCTTCGCGGGGCCGTCCTTCTCGCCCTCGGCGAGACCGGTCTTGAACTCCTGCTGGGCCTTGCCCAGGTTCTTCGCGAGCTTCGGCAGCTGCGAGCCGCCGAACACGACGAGGACCACGACGAGCAGGATGATCAGTTCGGGAGCGCCGAAGTTCATACCCGCACCCTACCAGGGCGCATCGGCGCCACCTGTCGGGTTGACGCGATTTGAGTCATGTGCGCCGGGGCCGAATCAGGCCGTGACCTTGCGGACGGCAAGTGCCCGCTGGCGGCGGAGACGGCGGCGCTCACGCTCGGACAGACCGCCCCAGATACCGAACTTCTCACCGTTCGACAGCGCGTACTCGAGGCACTCGAGACGCACGACGCAGCCGCGGCAGACCTCCTTGGCCTCACGCGTGGAGGCCCCGCGCTCAGGGAAGAACAGATCGGGATCGACGCCGAGGCAGTTCGCCTCGTCCTGCCAGTTGCCTGCTTCGATCGGTTCATCCTGCTGCATCATCTGCCTCCGCTGTAATTACAACGGTGTCATTGTCCCCTATCACATCACGTTCGCGCAAGAGCGGACGTGAAAAGTTGTGTCGACATCACCGCAACGGGTGACGTCAGCCGGCGCGGCGGGCGCCGCGGCCGCGGGCGAGCTGCTTCTTGTGCTCGATGAAGTCGACCAGCACATAGTCGCCCAGCGTCTCGGGCGTGGTGAAGAAGGCCCGGCCGCGGTTGATGCTCGTGAGCTTCTCGATGAACGACTTGAGGTAGCTGTTCGCATCGAGCATGAAGGTGTTGATGCGGATGTCGTCGCGGGTGCACCGCACCACTTCGCGGAGCGTGGCCTCGACGGTCTCCTGCACGGGTGGGTAGTTGAAGAACACGTCGCCGCGGGACGTGATGTGGGCGGTCGGCTCGCCGTCGGTGATCATGATGATCTGCTTCGTGCCGGTCTGCTTCGACAGCAGCTGGCGGGCGAGCATGAAGCCGTGCTGCATGTTCGTGCCGTACACGAAGTCCCAGCTCACCTCTGGCAGCTGCGATGCGGTGAGGATGCGGGCGGTCTCACTGAAGCCGACGATGCCCATGTAGTCCCGTGGGAACTGCGACGTGATGAGCGAGTGGAGCGCCATCGCGACCTTCTTGGCGGGCAGGAAGTTGTCGCGCATCGGCATGCTGAGCGACAGGTCGAGCATGAGCACCGTCGAGCTCTTGGTCATGTGCTCAGTGCGTTCGATCTCGAAGTCGTCGGGTGACAGGCGCACGGGCGTCTCGGCGCCGTTGCGGCGGATCGCGTTGCGGATGGTGCGCTGCAGGTCGAGGTTGAACGGGTCGCCGTACTCGTACTGCTTGGTCTCGTACGTGCGCTCGTGGCCCTGGCCGAGGCGGTCCATCTGGTGCTGGCCGACCTTGTCCTTGGCGAGCTTGTCGAACAGGTCGCGCAGCGCGTTGGCCCCGATCTTGCGGAGGCCCTTGGGCGTCAGCTCGAGGCGGCCCTCCTTCTGCTCGATCAGCCCGGCGTCCTCGAGCATCTTGGTGAGCTCGGCGAGGCGCTCGAGCGAGCGTGCGGCGTCGTCGCCCATCAGGTCGCGCACGCGGTCCATGTCGGCTTCGGCGAGCGCGCCCGGGTTGGTGGCGTTGCGGAGCAGGTTCTCGAGCTGGTCGAGCTCGCCGAGCTCTTGCATCGTCTGCATCGCCTGGCCCATGCCCATCGGGTCCTGGCCCTCGAAGTCGTAGCTCTGGCCCCAGTTCATCTGCGGGAACATGCTCTGCAGGTTCTGGCCGAGCTGGTCCATCTGCCAGCGCAGGTCCATGTCCTCGAGGAGTTGGTCGCTGAGCTGCTGGAGCTGCGACCGCTGCTCGGGGGTCATCGAGTTGAGCATCGCCTGCATCGCCGCCATGCGGCGGGCCATCTGCTCGAGGAGCTCCTCGAGGTTCTGCGGGTTCTCGGGGAAGAAGTCGCCGAACTGCTCCATGAACTGTTCGAACTGCGGGTCCTCACCGTTCTGCTGGCGCTCCATCATCTCGTTGAGCGAGGCGAGCATGTCCTTCATGCGAGCGATGTCCTCGGGGGTCATGTTCTGCATGGCGCCGCTCATCTTGTCGACCGTCTGCTGCATGAGCTCGTTGCGGAGCTTGTCCATCAGCTGCTCGAACCGCTGGGCGGCCTCGGCCGACTCGAAGTCGTAGGCACTGAGCTCGCGGACCTTGCCGGCGAGGTCGTCGGGCAGCATGTCGAGCCGGAAGTTCCGGTCCATCGCGCTGTTGCGAGCAGCCTCGGCACGCCGCTCGTCGCCGCTGCGCTCGGCGTCGGCGGTGGCGTTGTCGATGGCGTGGCGCTCTTCGTCGACGATGTCGTTCAGCGCGTCGGCGATCTCCTGGTAGACGCCGCCGAGGTCGGACCGGTCGAGGCGGTCCTGACGCTCCTGGCGCAGCTTCTCCATCAGCTCGCGCAGGCCCTGCACGCGTTCGCCGTTGCGGTCGTTCATGCCCTGCTGCATCATCCGGCGGAGCGCGCTGTTGATGTCGCCGTGGTAGAGCAGGTCGTCGTTCAGCTCGTCGAACAGGGCGTCGGCGTCGAGGTCGAACCCCTTCTGGGTGCCGTCCCACCGCGAGTACGTGAATCGAGCTGCCATGGACGGACCATATACCCCGTCCTGCGGCGGCGACCATCGCAGGTTCACACTCCCGAGATCTGGATGACCAACCGATGAAATCTCTGCGGACGATCATTTCAGCGTCTGCCATCGGCACTGATGAAATAGCATGGAGCGCACATGCGAGTCCCCCGAACGTTCGCCTTCGTCGACCTCTCCGGGTTCACGAACTACACGGCCGCTTTCGGTGACGACGCGGCCGGGCGGATCCTCGGGGCGTTCCGCACGCTCGTCCGCGAGATCGCCAGCGAACGTGGCGTCCGCATCGCCAAATGGCTCGGTGACGGCTGCATGATCGTGTCGGTCGACCAGGGCAACTGCATCTCGTTCGCACTCGAACTCGAGAACCGGTCGGCCGAGGTGTGTGCCCCGCTGGCCCTCCGGGTCGGCATCGCCACCGGCTACGCCCTGCTGTTCGAGGGCGACGACTACATCGGCTCGGCGGTCAACATGGCATCGAGGCTCTGCGACCTCGCCGGCCCGTTCGAGGTGCTGCTGCCCACCATGCAGCTCGAGCGCCTGCCCGAGGGTGTCGAGGCCACACCGCACGGCGAGGTCGAGCTGCGCGGCTTCCCCGGCCCGATCGACGTCCTCGAGCTCGACGGTCGACCCGCCGGCAACCCGATCAACGACACCAGCGAGCTCTGGACTCGGTCTCCGTTCGGGTGACCGACCAGCCGGTCACCAACAACTCCACCGGCCCCACGCTGTCGGTCGGCGCTGTCATCGGCGCGCGGCCCGAGGCGCTGCACGACGACGCCGAGGTCGCGCTCGACCTGGCGCTGGGTCATGCACGCATCACAGTCTCGTGGGCCGACGCGCAGCCCAAGCCCGGAGCCCTCGACGGCGGTGTGGTCGAGACGGTTCGCAGCCTGGCGGCCGGCCTGCGCGCGGGGGGCGTCGCCGTGTGGGTCTGCCTGCTGTCGCCCGACGTGCCGCTGTGGTTCGACAACGAGGGTGGGTTCACCGACGAGCGCACGGCACGCCACTGGTGGCCGCGCTGGGTGGAGGCGGCGGCCGACGCGTTCGGTGACGACGTCGACGGCTGGGTGCCGTTCGAGGCGCCGTTCGCGATGGCGAACCGGTTGGTGCCCGCCGATCCGCGCAAGCACGGCGAGGTGGTCGACACGTTGCTGGTCGCGTGGCGCGACGCATGGCGGATCCTGCAGGGCCCGCTGCCGGTGGCGGCCTCGCTCGACGTACGCGCCGTGGTCATCCCACGCGACGACGTCGTGGCGGCCGAGTGGGCACGCCGCGACGAGCACCTGCGCTGGCACACATGGCTGCGGGCACTGCGCGACGGGATGATCACGATCCCCGGGCGCGCCGACCGCGAGCTCGCCGATCTGGCGGGGTCGTGCGATCAGCTCGGCATCGCCGTGAGCGGCGACCGCAGCCTCGAGCTCGAGGGGCTGCTGCACCGCACCGCCGAGGACGGCCCCGACCGACCGCTGGCGATCACGTTCCGGCCTACAGGACCCGACGGTGACGCACGGGCGGAGGCGGTGTCGGAGGTGCTGGCGTCGACGCGACGGTTCGCATCGTCCATGCCGATCGAGCGGTTCACCGCCACTGATCTGGCCGCCCTGGCGTCAGCCCTGCGCTGACCCGTCCGTCACTCTCGTTGTATCTGGTTGCGCCGAGCGCAACCGTCCGCAACGAGAGTTGTTCAGCTGCGCGAGCGGTAGGTGGCGCCGGTCTGGCTGGCGTCCTTGTTCAGGCGCTTCGACAGGTGCAAGCCCTCGAGGACGAACTCGATGGCGGCGGCCACCGCAGCGGGTGACTCGTCGCCCTGGGTGAGGCCGAGCACGGCGGTGCGCAGTGCCGGCACCTGCTCGAGCAGTTGCGCCTCGTCGGCCGAGGCGATGTCCTCGCCGGTGTGGGCGATGATGCCCTCCTCGAACGCAGCGATGACGTCACGCACCTGGTCGGGCGAGACGCGCTCCTTGTAGACGGTGAGCACGGCGCCCTTCACGAGGTTCTCGAGGATGATGCCGTCGCGACCTTCCTCGACCGATTCGACTTCGATCTTGCCGCCCGACGATGCGGCCAGCGCGTCGAGGTCACACACGCGGGGCACGACGGAACGCTCGCCGGCGCGCAGGCCACGGCGCAGCGCGTTGGCGCCGAGCACCTCGAGGTTGCTGACCGAGAGGCGCACGCTGACACCGCTGCGCTGGTTCACCTGGTTGCTGGCACGGGCCATCTGGCTGAACGTGGCGACGACCTCCTCGAGGTAGTCGGGCATGCTGACGTGCACGTCACCCACCGATGCGGGGCGCGCCTCCTGGCGCATGATCGCCACCTCGGTGGCCGTGTCGAGCGGGTAGTGCGTGCGGATCTGGCTGCCGAAGCGGTCCTTCAGCGGCGTGATGATGCGGCCGCGGTTCGTGTAGTCCTCGGGGTTCGCGCTGGCCACGAGCATGACGTCGAGGGGCAGGCGGATCTTGTAGCCGCGCACCTGCACGTCGCGCTCTTCGAGTACGTTGAGGAGGCCGACCTGGATGCGCTCGGCGAGGTCGGGGATCTCGTTGATCGCGAAGATG
>Ga0247832_1007598_pt1 | contig 11207 bp, 11 predicted proteins | sample LaCruzMarch2015__10_FD_192407 | JGI IMG/M metagenome (GOLD analysis project Ga0247832, IMG submission 192407) | Freshwater microbial communities from meromictic Lake La Cruz, Castile-La Mancha, Spain - LaCruzMarch2015_4m | ecosystem: Environmental > Aquatic > Freshwater > Lake | place: Spain...
ACGGCCCTGTTCCTGCTGCAGCTGGCCCAGCTCACCCGCTCGGGGCTGGTGATCGTTCAGACCAGCCACGAGCGCGATTTCCTCCAGAACCTCGTCTATTACGTGGCCCGCGCCTACCGGGTGGCCGACTACGGCATCTGGGAGCGGGGCGACAAGGGCAACCACGGCCAGCCGGAGCGCAACGCCAGTTCGATCGGCATGGTGAAGGCCGCCCTCGAGACCCTCATCGGGCTCGACCTGTATGGACCCCATGGCGACGGCAGCAGCTGCCTGACCATTCCCCACGACGCCATCGTGCGGCTGCGGCGCGCCCTGCGGGGCCTGCTGCCGAGGGAGTCGGCCAGCAAGGAGGCCGACAGCGCCTGCCTTTCGGTGATCGGCTACCCCGCCTGGGCCGTCGAGGATCCGGCCCTCGTGGCGCGCACCCGGGAGAAGATCCGCAGCGAGCTGGCGGGCTCCTACGGCTACAAGCGTTTCCGACGCGACGGCCACCAGACCGTGCTGGAGGACGTGAGCCGGCTCCACTACGAGCGGGAGGAGCTGGCCCAGTTCGAGCACATCGAATGCGAGTGGCCCCTGTTCCTGGCCTACGAGCTGATCACCGCCTGCTGCGAGGGCCGCTGGAGCGAGGCCCGCCAGTGGCGCCAGCAGCTGGAGGAGCTGAGCGTGACGGTCGACGGGGAGGCCCTGCTGCCCGAGCTCTACCTGGTGCCGGAGCAGCTGATCGAGGCCGAGCGGCGCCAGCCCGGCAGCCAGAAACGCATGCCCAACGAGAACGTCCCGCTGCTCTGGACCCAGAGCCTCACCTGGCTGTCGGATCTGCTGTTGCATGGCTTGATCACCGCCGACGATCTCGATCCCTGCGGCCGCCGCCACCCCAGCCCCCCGGGGGCCGAGGAGGTGCTGGTGGCCCTGGCACCCGCCGATGCCAGCGTCGCCGCAGCCCTGGCGGGGGCCGGCCTGCCGGTGCTGCCGCCGCCTGAGGGCGAGACGCCCGCCCTGCGGGTGGCCAGTTCCCGGGAGCTGGCCCGCCGCCTGGCGACCGTGGGCGCCAACGGGCGGCTGGGGCTCACCGGCCATCCGCCTGTGCGGATGGAGACCCAGGCGACCGCCAGGCTCTACCGACACAACGGCGAGCTGATCGGCTTCCTGCCAGCGGTGCTGGAGGAGGACACCTTCTACCTGGCCGACGACGCCCAGGTGCTGGTGGACACGGTGGGCACCGAGATCCGGGTGCTGCAGCGCCACTGGCGGGGCGCCGGAGCCCCCCTGCTGCTCGTGCCGGTCGCCGCCGGCCCCTTCCAGAGGGACCCGGAGGCGTTCCTGAACCTGGTCCGTGAGCTGCAGCGGGGCCAGCTGGGCTCGGTGCCGGTGCGGCTGGTGTCGCTGGAGGAGCTGGTGCCGCTGGCCACCCTGGTGGACCTGCCGCCCCAGGCCCTGGCCGCCTGCGATCTGGTGCCCGACGGCCACACACTCCTGCCGGCCAGCGCCAGCCACCAACCACTCACCGCCCGCCAGGAACAGGAGCTGGAGGACGTCCCGCTGGCCCATCTGGTCGATCGGCTCTGGAGCAGCCGCTCGCTGGTGGAGCAGGCGGAGGTGCTGGAACTGCTGAGCCGCCGCCTCGGCCCCAATGCGCGCCTGCAGGGGCCACGCAGGGGTCCTGGGGTGCGGCTGATGGTGCTGTTGGAGGAGGTCTATCGCCGCGGCTTGGCCGATGCCGACTGGAGTGTGGTGCGCCGCGCCGCCGGCGCCATGGGCCTGGTGCACCCCCAGCTGGAGGATGCCCTCACCGACCTGCTGCTGCGCCAGAAGCAGGTGGTGGTGGGCCGCAACTACACCCGCGATTCGCTGCTTGGCCAACCGGAGGGCAGCCTGGCCATCGCGGCGATGGTGCGCCGCTTCAGTGGCGAGGACGGCCGGGAATGGATGCTGCAGCAGGAGTTGCTGCTGGCCATCGACGCCCTGGCCCGCTCCCACGTGGATCTGCTTAGCGGCAGCCTCACCCTGCAGCTGGGGCAGTTCCTGCTGCTGCTCACCGGAGAGCTGGCGGCGGAGGCCAACCTCAGCCCCAGCGAGGCCTTCGAAAGCCTCTGCAGCCTGCCGCCCCACGCCATCCGTCGCCGGCTCCAGGCCGTGCTGGCCGACGTGGAGCACGCCCGGGCCTCCCTGCAGCGCAAGGAACAGCTGCACCTGCGCGGACGGGTGCGCTGGGAGGTGCCCGATCCCCTGGCGGAACTGCCGAAGGACGGCAGCTGGCTGCAGCACCGCACCCGGCTGGGGGCACTGCAGCGGGTGCCGAAGGACTTCTACCCGGGCATCTGGGACCTCCTGCACCACTGCCGGGGCCTGGTGATCGGCGACAAGCTGGAGCGGCGCAATCGCCTCGAGAGTGCCCCCCTGCTGCGCGAGAAGACGCCGGGAGAGAAGAACTTCGCGATCCTGGTGGAGCACCTGCTGAGCAAGATCGAGGCGCCGGAATACCGCCGGCTCTGCATCGAGACCCTGCTCACCCTGATGGCCTTCGTGGCCGCCAACCCCCAGGTCCAGTTCGACGACGACCTGGCCCTGGACGTGGTGATCGGCCACGCCGTGCGGGTGGGCTGGCAGCAGCGCCATCCCGAGGTGCCGAGCGAGGCCTACGGCCGCCACAAGGCAGAAGCCTGGGATCTCTTCTACCGCTCCTCCCCCGCCGACTGCCGCCGCTGGCAGTTGCTGGCCCTGCAGGAGCTGGCCGACAGGGACGCGGCCCCTGCCGCGATGATCCCAGCGGCGGGTGTCTAGATCGGGGCCTCCAGAGCCATGCAGAGGTTGGGCTGCTCGACGCACTGCTCGATCAGGTCGGCCAGCTGCAGGGCCCGGGAGGCCTGCAGGCCATCCACGGCCGGGGTTTCCCGGCCGCGCACGCACTGGAGGAAGTGCTCGAGTTCGGCGTAGAGGGGTTCGATCGAGGTGGTGCTCACCTCTTCGATGAAGCCGTCGTTGCGGTAAAGAAGCTCGCCGTGGTCGGCGCTCACCGATTCATGGGAGCGCCGGTGGATGCGCAGATTGCGGTTGAGGAAATCCGTCTCCATCAGGCTGCTGCGGCAGTGGGCACTGAGGCTGCGGATCTTGCGGTGGGCCATCTTGCTGGCCGTGAGGCTGGCCACCACGCCGTTGGCGAAGCCGAGGGTGGCATTGACGTAATCGATCGGGCCGTCAGAGCTGCGGCCCCCGGCCGCCGCCAGCCGCACCACCGGAGAGGCGGCCAGTTCGAGCACCAGATCGATGTCGTGGATCATCAGATCCAGCACCACCGACACGTCGTTGGCCCGGTCGGCGTTGGGGCTGTGGCGCCGCGCTTCAAGCACCACCACCTCCTCGTTGGCCACCACCCGCAGCAGCTCCCGGAAGGCGGGGTTGAACCGCTCGATGTGGCCCACCTGCAGCAGGCGCCCGGCGGTTTCGGCGGCGCGGATCAGATCGGCCGCCTCCTCCTGGGTGGCGGCGATCGGCTTCTCGATCAGCACATGCACCCCTGCCTGCAGGCAGGCCATGCCGACCCGGTGGTGCAGCAGGGTGGGAACGGCGATGCAGACGGCCTCCACCTCACCCAGCAGGTCCTCGTAGGTGGGGAACCAGCGGCAGTCGAACTGTTCGACCGCCAGGCGGCCACGGGGTTCGTCGGGGTCGGCGACACCCACCAGTTCGGCGTCCCGCAGCAGGCTCAGCACCCGCGCGTGGTGCCAGCCCATGTTGCCGATGCCGATGACACCCACGCGCACTGGGTTCATGGCAGGGGCGGAGCAAGTGGGCGCATTATCGATGATCAGGTTCCGTCCATGCTGGCGAGGGTGATCTGCACCCGCTCGATGCGGGGTCCATCCATGGTGAGAACGTCGATGCGGACGCCGTGCCAGCTGAGGCCTTCCCCCGGAGCGGGGATGTGCTGCAGTCGCTCGAGGACGAAACCGGCCAGGGTGTGGTGGCCGTCAGCCTCGGGCAGTTGCAGGCCCAGCTGGCGATTGAGTTCGACAATCTCCAGATCGCCCGCCGCCGACCAGGTGCCGTCGACGAGCTGCAGCAGATCCTGGGCCGTCTCGAGCGGGTTGTCGTCTTCGCCCACGATCTCGCCGGTGAGGTCGGAGACGGTGACAAGACCCTCGGTGCCGCCGTGCTCATCGACGACGACCAGCAGGGGCTGACCACTGCGGATCAGGGGCAGCAGGTCGGCCAGTGAGGCACTTTCCTGCACCTGGGCCACCGGCAGGATCCAGGGTGCCAGGGGGGTCTCGGGGCGCAGCAGTCCCCGGGCGATGGGCTCGGCCAGCCGCCGCAGGTCGAGCATGCCGCGCACGTCATCGAGGGAGCTGCCGATCACCGGAAAGCGGGCGTGCTGGCTGGCGTGCACCGATTCCATCATCTCGGCGAAGGTCACCTCCACCGGAAGGGTGACCATGCCGGAGCGCGGCATCATCACCTCCCGCACCAGCGTGTCCCGCAGGGAGAACACCCCCTCGAGGATGCTGCGCTCATCCGGCATCAGGCCCGTCACACTGCCGCTCTCAATCAGGGTCTCCAGTTCACCGGCCGACAGCACCGGCACCAGTTCATCCCAGTTGCGCGGCAAGCCCAGCAGCCGTAGCAGGCTCGCGCTGAAGCGCTCGATCAGCAGCAGCAGCGGCGCCAGGGTGCGGGTGAGCGACTCCAGCAGCGGCGCCAGCCGCAGGGCCGAGCCTTCGGGGCGATGCAGAACCCAGGCCTTGGGCACCAGTCCGCCCAGGAGGGTGGCCAGCAGGGCCAGGGCCAGGAAGACACCGGCATCGATCCAGGCCTGTTCACGCCAACCCATCCAGCCGGCCACCTGTTCCGCCAGGCCGCGGGCCAGCCAGCCCATGGCCAGCAACGCCAGGACCAGGCCCAGCTGGGTGGCAACGAGGACGCTGCGCATCCGGTGCTGCAGCCGGGCCACGGAACGGGCCCCGGGCTCCTCCGCCTCCTCGAGCTGCTGAACCCGGCTGGGCCGCAGGCGAATCAACGCAAGCTCCCCGGCAGCGAAGAAGGCCAGCAGGGCCAACAGGATCGCCAGGACCAGAAAGCGCATCGTTGGGTGAAGTTGGAAGCAGGTTAGGCCCCGCCGCCCGACTCACCCCTCGCCGCCTTCGCCGCCCTCCGGCTCCTGCGACTCGGGGGCCTGGCCGCAGCCCATGGTGGCCGTGGGCTGGATCCAGAGCCGGGTGCGCCGCAGCGACAGACGCGAACTGCTGTTCGAGCTCAACACCGCCCGCCTGGCCCTCTTCCAGCAAGAGGGGAACGACGACATCTTCGACCTGCTCACCCGCAGCTACACCAACCTGTTGAGGATGTGGGGCGAGTGAGGCACATGGGGGTCCCGGGGATCGAACCCGGCTAAGGCGAATTATGAGTAAGCCGGGAAGCGTTGCCGCGCAGTGGATCTCGGGGGTGCTGTGCCTACGGGATGCCTACTGGCGGTGGCTCGTGTGCCCAATTGTGCACCTAAATCCGGAGAGCAAGCGTCGATCTCACCGCCTCGCAATCCACCAGAAGGGGGTGGGGATCCAATTTTTGATGAACGGCACCGTGGCTGGTGGACACGCGAGGGACCAGATAGGAAAAACTGGTACTATGCGTCTCAATTGAGACTCGCCGCAAGGCGGCGCCCCCTAGAAAGCAATGCAGCGCATCACGAAGGGACAGCCATCAAAGCCAGCCAATCCCGGAGCCTCCCTCCCTCCCTCCGCCAGGCCAGCATGGGAGAGCCAGGAGGTCCGCTCAACTCAGCCTGCAGACGGCTGACAGGAATTCGCAGGCGGTAGGTGCTGTTCTGGCCAGCCTTCACCTTGAGGCCATTGCGCTATCAAGGCGCCACGCAGGGATCGCCAAGTCCATCGCCGCTGAGACCGCGATCGGCATGTCCTCTGCCGAAGCTGCGATGGGCAGGGTCATCGCGGACTGGAACGAGCGATGCAAGGAGCTGGCGCCACAGGTCAGCGGATCCCTGGCGATGCAGTCCATTGCTGAGGCCGAACAGAAATCGTACCCATTCAGGGGCCGGGACAGCTCGCAACGAACATCGGCCCTGCTGAACCCTTGACGGTGGCTTGATTCCCGGTTGCATCTCAGTCAGAGACTGCTTGCGATGGACGCCGCTCCTGCCGGGATTTCCAAGGCGGACTGGCTGGCGTGGCCGGCCAGTGCCAGAGCTCTTATCCGTACTCAGCAGGAGGAGACACTGGCGCTCCGTCAGGAGAACGAGCAACTCCGGGCCCAGCTCGCCGCCCTGGCCACCGAACTGGCCAGCCTGCGCGAGCGGATCGGCCGCAGCTCGCGCAACTCCTCCAAACCGCCCTCCAGTGATAGGCCTGGGTTCAAGCCACCCGAGCGGCGTAAGGGCAGTGGCCGCAAGCGGGGCGGTCAGCAGGGTCATCCGGGATCGGGGCCTGAGCTGCTGCCGATGGAGCGTTGCGACGAGGTGGTGGAGCACCATCCCGATGCCTGCCGCCGCTGCGGCACCCTGCTGCGGGGAGAGGATCCAGGGCCGCTACGTCATCAGGTGATCGAGATCCCGCCGATCACTCCTTTGCTGATCGAGCATCGATTGCACCGCCTGGTCTGTCCCTGCTGCTCCACAAGCACCTGCGCCGAACGGCCGGCGGATGTGGAGCACAGCCGCTACGGGCCCCGGCTCAGTGCCCTGGTGGGTCTGCTGGGTAGTGCTTTCCCTCTGAGTTTCAGCAAGACCCAGGCGCTGCTGGATAAGTTGTTGGGAGTGGAGTACTCCTGCGGAGAAGACTTCGTCTACAGCCGAGGAGCGATCGCTGCGATCCGCCAACGGCTGAGCGCAGCCCTGGAGCAATCGATGGAGGAGGCGCTGGCGGCGGCGCGGCAGCAGCCGGTGGCCTACGTCATAGACGAAGTCTTGCGCGCAGCGGTTGAAACCGGTGCCCCCACCGGCAATGCCGCCGGGTGGCCCCGGGGAACTTCCCCCCGAGGCTCCCACAGATCCGTACGTGACACTCTCGCGTCATACGGCTCCTGTTATCCCAACATTGCTGCCACAAGTGATGCCAATGGCTCCACTCGTTGATGGCAGCGCGTTGTTCTCTGAACCACTCGCATTCCTCCCAGCGAACTGGTTGATGCTTTGGCTCAGTTTGGATAACGCAGCCCCTTCGCTCCAGAGCCATTACAGCTCCTTCATCACTACTACGGGCTGCTCCGCCCCTGCCATGGGTATTGGTATTCGCCCTCGTGGTTGTGGCCACTTGTGGCTTTCCCTACCGCTGCGCGGAAGCCTGCGGCTAGAGCACCCCATGTCAGGTTCCCACGTTCCGTATCGAGGCCTGCGATGAGCTCATGCCGCCTGAACACCGGCTGCCGCGTGGACCGTAAGCAGGTAACGTCCACACTCTTCCGGGCACCGCCTACCTGCGCCCGTTTTGACAGCTTCTGGAAGACTTTTCGTAGCCCTTGGGCTTCCGCGCAGCGGTTGCGTCTTCAGCGGTTCGCTTTTGCTCATCTTCTCATCGCTCACCTGACGGCTCAAGTCCGCCTTTTCCCCATCGCTCACCACCACACCTCTTAAGCGCAGCAGCATGGGGTGGTTTGGAGCCTGCCCCTGCAGGCCGGCTCCGGGAGGCCAAACTCCCATCCTCGATACAGTTGCGTCAGTATTCATAGAGAACGTTTGACTCGTGGCACAAGTAGACGCAGTCTTCCGCGAAGCGGTGGGCGGCAATCCCGAACGCAAGCGCGGTTGGCAGTGGGTAATGGTCACACCGGTGGTGACGGTGTTTCTGCAGGGGCTGAGCCGATCGGCCGCCGCGGCGATCGAGCTGCTGGGGAACGCCTTTGGCGGCATTGTGGTGAGTGATCGCTTTTCTGCTTACAACCACCTGCCGGTGATGCAAAGGCAGCTGTGCTGGGCGCATCTGATCCGCGACCTGACCGCCATCGCCGAACGCCCGGGCGTCAGTGGCGAGATGGGCCGGGAACTGTTGGCGTTGCAGCAGCAGCTGTTTGTTCAGTGGCACCAGTGGAAAGACGGCACAATCGACTGGGATCAACTCCAGCAAAATTGTCGGCCGATCCGCCAGCACTTCGAGGGCGCACTGCAGCGGGTGGTGGATCTGGGTTTTGCGCGAAAGGAGCGAACACCATGGGCCCAGACCGTGCGCACTTGCCATAAGTTGCTGCAACGCAAAGAAGCCCTATGGACTTTTCTTGAGACCCACGGCGTCGAACCCACCAACAACGCTGCTGTAGACGAAGTCTTCTCCGCAGGAGTACGTGCCCTGCGCCAATCCGTCATCCAGCGCAAAATCAGGGATATGCCGAGCAACAGCCATGGCGTACAGTCCGCCAGCGGTGCCATCTGTCGTAGCCGACTGCTCACGGTCACCACCAGCCTGCGGCAACAGGGCCGAGATGTCTGGGAGTTCCTGGAGCAGGCCTGGATTGCCCATCACCGCGGCGGTGTGATGCCATCACTGCTGCCGGATCCCTGAGTTCAGCAGCAAAGGCAGCACTGCTTCTTTGCTCGCTCAGCCATGGGCGAGCAGGCGTAAACTCGCGCGGCGGCGCGTCCCGACCCCTGAATGGTTACGAAAACTCTTAGTGGGCTGCTGGCGCTGCCGCCCGGGCCTGCGGAGCTTGGTTGCTGTTCAGGACCGCGCTTGGGTTCAGTTAAGAAACCCCTGAAAAACCCGCTAAAATCAATCCAGATCCCAGACTGAGACTGGAACGGATGGCTGACCCCCTCCAGCTGGGCTTTACGGACTACGAGCAGATCTTCGCTAAAATGAGGACGCGTCGTCAGCGCTTCTTGGACGAGCCCCATGACCCGAGAATCCAATGAAGTTTTTTACAGACAACTGACCCCGTCCAGCCTGCAGTGGCGATGGTATCGATTCTCTCTCCTCATCGGCTGGTGGGTGCAGCTGCTCCCCGCTGCCAATACCGCCTGGAACCCGGAAGGGGCCTACGACGGCTGAGGCTCGGCCGGATCGGCTGCTGCGGCAGCCCCCGGCTACTGAATAACCGCCGGGGCCTGGGCAATCTGGTAGCCCCTGCCGCGCACAGACCGGATCAGATCGTTGCCGTCGTTCAGTTTCTTCAACAGACCCCGCAACCGGAAGATCCGCACATCAATCGTGCGGGTTTCCTCCGTGTCCACCAGGCTCCCAGTGGCCCTGAGCAGTGCCTGGCGGCTGATCGGACCGCCGGCTGTGCAGAGGGCCTCCAGCAGGGCTGCGTCTCCACGAGAGAGCGGCTCGCAGAGATTCCCGCTCACCAGTCGCCGAGAACCCACTTCGAACACCAGTCGCTCCCACTGGTATCGGGCGGCTGCAGGACGCAACGGCAGGGCCGCTGTCGAGTCCCTCCTGCGGATGTCGAGCATTTTGACAATGCGGAGCTGCAGTTCGCGGCAGAGGAAGGGCTTCGCCAGGTAGTCGTTGGCGCCGGCCTCCAGTCCCACCACTCGGTCGGAGGGGGAACCCATCGCTGAGAGCATCAGCACTGGAAAGTGGAAGCCGGATACCTGCAGGCTCTGCACCAGTTCCAGGCCGGTTTTTCCAGGCAGCATCAGATCAACAATGGCCGCTTCGGGACTGGACTCCAGCAGGGCGAATTCGAAATCCCTGGCAGCATGAAAGCTCCGGAACGTCCAGCCCAGGCGTTCAAAATAGGTCTCGATCATGCGGCAGAGTTCTACATCGTCGTCGAGCATCCACAGAACATCGGATTCCGCCACGGTGTGTGCCAGCCCAACAAGATCTTCACTGTTCTGCATCGGTGTTTTGCATGGGTGAAAAGATCGGAAGCGCCCTTCCGGCAAACAGGGGCCAGGGCGCGGGCCGGGCTGGGTGAAGCGAACAATTGGGGGGTACCTGCTCCACTGCCGTGTCAAAGGGTAAGCGTGCAACGGAAACGGTGACTGATGGGCTTAGGACCGATGCGCAACGATCCGCAGAAGCATGCTAACAATTTTTAATAATAGTTTAACCTCGCCCCTGTAGCAGTGGATCGACGGGTCATGGCCCATCCAACAGATGCGCAAGCCAATAGGCGACCGGCTGAGGAAAGAACTGCATGGTCCCTGCCTGGCATGAGGTTCAGCCTCGGCAACCTGCCGCTGTCCTGGAGGGACGGAGCGGAGCTGCTGCTTCTGTGGCTGTTGTGTGCAGGATTCAGCGGCCTGGTGCTGTTCCAGCCCCTGCGGGAGCTGCTTGAGCCCCAGATTCTGGAGGAATCGGCCGACCGGATCGAGAGCAAGATCCGCCTGGCCGAGATCGCCCTGGAGACCCGCGAGCCCGACGAACTGCCCTCGCCGCCGCTGGTGGTGGCCAGCTCCCGTCCGGACGAAGCCCACGGGAGACTGACCGCCGACGATCTTGAACTGGTGGAGACCCTGGCAAAGGGCCATAACCTCCGCCGCACGGTGCTCGTGGACCCCCCGGAGAGGGGGCAATTTCTGCCCGGATACTGGATCCGCCTGGACGTGGGGAACAAGCCAGGCAGCTACTGGCTCAACTCCCGCAGCGCCCTGGGCCTGAGCAGCTGGTTTTTGCCGGCCTGGCGCCCCCTGCTCCTGTTGGTGGGGGTTCTGCTGGGCACGCTGCTGTACCTGCACCTGCGGATGAACGCGCCGCTGAAGCGGCTACTGCATTCGATGGAACACACCCGGGGGCGCCAGTTCGACCTGATGCCCCCTCAGGGGATGAAGTCCGTGCGTCGTTTGGTGCAGCGGATCAACGAACTCTATGAACAGATCAATGCAAACGAGCAGTCCCGCCGCCTGTTGCTGCGCACCCTCAGCCATGACCTGCGCAGCCCGCTCACCCGGCTGCAGGTGCGCATGGAACTGGGACAGACGATCGAAGTCCCCAGCCTGGAGGGAGACCTGGCGCTGCTGCGGGCCCTGGCCGAGCAGATCTCAATCCTGGGCGATGCCGCCGATGGTTACCTGGGCCCGCAGGACTTCCTGCTGGACCAATTCTGCGGGCGCGTGGCCGCCAGCTACAGGCTCGGCACCGTGGAGATCGCTGTGCCTGCCTGGATCGTGCACCTGGACCAGGCAGGACTGCAGCGCAGTCTCAACAACCTGATTGACAACGCCGTGGAGTACGGGCGGCCACCCGTGCGGATCGGGGCGGAACTCAAGGGGATGGAAGTTGTGATCACTGTGGACGATCATGGCGAAGGGA
>Ga0247832_1007599_pt1 | contig 11207 bp, 6 predicted proteins | sample LaCruzMarch2015__10_FD_192407 | JGI IMG/M metagenome (GOLD analysis project Ga0247832, IMG submission 192407) | Freshwater microbial communities from meromictic Lake La Cruz, Castile-La Mancha, Spain - LaCruzMarch2015_4m | ecosystem: Environmental > Aquatic > Freshwater > Lake | place: Spain...
CACGCTATTTCTACAGCAATATTACTGGTAGTGCTACTCACAGTAGCTTGTATTCTTTTTTGATTTACACCATAGCCTAACTGAACTAAGCTGTGGCGATTTAATCTTATCCAAGGAATGCCGCGCGCTTGAGCCTCTTCCACTATAGAACCAGTGCTTGGCCCCAATCTTTCGTCTTCACGAATTTCGCGCATGCTTTGTATATCTTCGGCCAAATTGTAGTCTTCACTCTTAGCTAAGGCTTCACATATTCTCACTGCAGATTTAGCGGCATAGATCCCTACTTTTTCTTCTTGATAACTAAAAACAACATTATAAACCCCATGTTGGCCCGTTGTTCTGGTTCTTCCAAAGCCAGTATCCATTCCTGCAAGGGTTTGAATTTCAAGTGCTAAATGTTCAATTACATGCCCCATCCAAGTTCCTTCTTTTACACGGTGAAAAAAACCACCAGGCTTATTTTCGCTGCATTCGTGGGCATACATGGTTGGAAACATTTTCTCTAGTCTATCCGAAAAACCATCAATTTTATTGGTTGGAAAATCTTCCATATCTTCCAAATCAATTTTCATTACAATTAATTTGTGTCGTCTAATGCTCCAAAAATTTGGGCCGCGCATGGCTTTAATATCAAGGATTTTCATAGGTTTATGTATTTATTAAGGCTATTTATAACTAGTGAAACTTTTGTGCAATATAAGAAAAAAGGTATTTTAAATGTAAACAACAAAATATATTTTTACATGAGCTAACAGGTGAGCTAAACACCCAATAAAATAAAGTACTTAACCATTAAATGATTAGCTATCAAAAGAAAACTATTTTTTGAAAATTTAAATATTTATTGCTTGGTGTTATGACTCCTAAAAATTGAAATAGGGATTTCTTTTTTATTAAAACACTTTTTGTATTTTAGATCGATAACATAATTCTAAAACATCTTCAAACTCATGTTTATTAATCAATTCAAGGCGCTCGCCTTTGTCTTCTAGCAAGTCGGCAATAAAAACACGATCGGGTAAAATTTTTGCATCATGTTTAGTTAAATTAAAGAAATTACCCAAGATGCGCAACTCTTCAAATTGCTGCAGCGAATTAATTTTAAAATAAGTTTGGTGCTGTTTGTATTTTAAATAAGTGGGAAACATTCATCAATATATTTTACGAATATAAATGTATTATTGAAAGCTAAAAAATAAAGTGTATTTTTCACAAAAATATAATGAATCAATTATAATCGAATGCAAACTTTTATTGAATACATTGGTGATATTTTACTTGAGCAAATTAAACTTGGAAATGATCCCATACTAGTTTTACCGAACAAAAGACCGGTAGCCTATTTGCAAAAATACATGTCGAGCAAAGCACAACAATCGATATGGTTTCCTAAAGTATACACTATTGAAGACTATGTATTGCACATCACAAAAATGCAGTTGGCAGATCCTATTTATACGGCAAGTTGCCTTTATGATATCTATACAGAAACATTGCAAGATCAGGCCGATGCGTTTGATGACTTTGTAAAATGGTGGAACCTCTTAATTTCTGATTTTAATGATATTGATATGTATATGGTTGATTCAAAACAACTATTTAATTATATTAATGAGGCAAAGGCTATAGAACAGTGGAATCCGGGGGAGCAAGCGCCTACAAAACTACAACAGCATTATCTTACATTTTGGAAATACCTACCACTTTTTTATGAAAAGTTGAATCAAAAATTGCGTTCCAACAATTTGGGATATAGAGGAATGATTTATCGCAAAGCAGCACAAATGCTGATTAATAACGATATAAACATTGATAGTAATTGTGTAATTTTTGCCGGATTCAATGCATTAAGCACATCTGAAGAAATGATTGTTGAATATATCATATCATCAAAAAAAGGCGCTATTTATTGGGAAGCAGATGATTATTATGTGGCAGATGAGCAACAAGAAGCAGGTAAATTTTTAAGGCATTACAAAAGTAAATGGCAGCATTTTTCAAACTCTATTTTTTTTAGCAATAACAGTTTGCTTAACGAAGCAAAAGAAGTAAATATTATTGGCGCCCCAAAAAGTATGATGCAGGCCAGTTTGGCAGGTAATATTGCTAAAGAAATACTAAATAAAAATAACATTGACGCGGCACTGATACCTGCCGATGAGGCATTGCTGAGTCCTTTACTTTACCAATTACCTGCTATTGCAAACAAGGATATTAATATTTCAATGGGCTATCCCATTGTTTCTTTGCCACTAAACGGATTATATGCTATTGTGTTTGATTTTATCAATCAACTAGAAAAAGACAAACAGCCTTTATTTAGCACCAATTTAATTCATCAATTATTTAATCACCCCTATGCTGCTATCTTATTTAAAAACAATACAAAAGTAGCTTTTAGCGAACTTAAAAATTACAAACAAAAGCTACTCTCTTCAGGTAAAATTTATCATAGCTTAAAAGACTTGGAAGCTTTGAATGCACAAGCTGACTCCTTAAACTTTTATTGGTTGTTTGAATCTTTGATTCAACATTTTTCGCAACCTAATTTGATGACTAAATTCTTTACTCTAATTAATGAAAAATTGACTGCCAATATTGGTGAAAGTGATGTTTTAAAAGAATTATTATTGGTGCAAGTAAATGTCTTTAACGATATTATTCAAGCCATAAATAAAGTATTTTATCAAGGTGAGAGCACTAAAATTAGGCAATCGAGAACTTTATACAATTTAATTTATCAAAGTTTAAATAGTAAAACATTACCTTTTATTGGCAATGCTACCGGAGGCATGCAGTTTATTGGAATTCTTGAAACAAGGATGTTGCAATTTGAAGAAATTATCATTACAAGTTGTAACGAAGGTGTTTTGCCAGGTTCAAAAGTATCGGGAAATTCTTTTGTTCCGTACGATATTCGTTTTCATTTTAATTTGCCAACCTATAAAGACAGTGAGGCTGTTTTTGCCTATCATTTTTACAGGTTGCTGCAGGGTGCAAAAAAAATTCATCTCATATACAATACCGAAACTGATGAGTTTGGAAGTGGAGAAAAATCAAGATTTTTAACACAGCTTGAGATGGAATTAACTATAAAAAACAAACAGGCAAGCGTTAAAAACAACATCATTAAATTACCAGCACTAAATAATTTTGGAAGGAAAGCAATACAATTTGAACATAACGAAAATGTTGATCTAACCATAAAAGCCCAATGCGATAAAGGATTATCGGCTACTGCGCTTACAAGTTATAAAAACTGTTCGCTTCAATTTTACTTTAAATACATTGAGCGCATTAGAGAGCCCGATGAAATTGCAAGCGAAATTGGAGCCAATATTGTAGGTAGTGTAATTCATGTCGTACTTGAAAATATTTATGCTCCTTTAAAAAATCAAATTATTTCTTTACAACAAATTGAATATACATTTGATGAACTGGAAACTATGACCAGAGCAGCCTTTGAAATTATTGAAACTGGGGTAGATAGCAACAGTGGCAAAAACTTATTATTTGTTCAAACGGCTGTGAGAATTATTGCTAAGTTTCTTTTGCAGGAGCAAAGTGAAATTAAAAGTGGCGTAAAAATTAAATTATTACATACTGAGGCGCAGTTCGAACATGATTTAAAGGTTAGCAGCGAAAGCGTAAAACTGCGCGGAACCATCGACAGAATGGATGATTGCAACAATACAATTAGAATTATAGATTACAAAACAGGAAGTGTTGACCCTAAGAAATTAAAAGTAACAGCCATAGAAGATATTTTTGAAGATGCCGATTACGACAAGGCTTTTCAGTTGTTGTTTTACACTTTACTTTATCATAAAAATTATCCTACTTCAAAACAAACTGTTGAGGCAGGCATACTGAGTTTGCGTAAAATTAGTGATGGACTTTATAGCATTAATACAGATTACGAGAGCCAAGAATTGATGGAACTTTTTGAACAACAACTGGTATTGCTAATTAATAAGTTATTGGATCCTAAAATTGCATTTACACAAACCAACAATCTTGACATTTGCAGCTATTGCGCCTATGCCAGTATTTGTATGAAGTAGATTTTGTATGATATCGATTACATTTCAATTTAGTTCAATTATGGCATAGCCTTATTGAACTAATTTCAGGTACTATCGGCATTAACCATTGGATATTTATTTTTTAGTTGACTTAAAAAATAAATGCAATTGGTATTAAATGAAACCCAGTTTGAGCCCAGTTCAAACTAGTCAATCATATTTTTTGGTACATGGTTGGTGTCCTCGCCAAGCTATTTTTTTGAAGACTGGCCTAAGGTTGGTGTCCCTGCCAACCTATTGGTATAAGAACCAGTAATCTTCCTTTCTATAAATCAACAAAAGTTTCACATATTTTTTACTAATTTCGTGGCCAGCAATAATAAAAACAACCGTATTGCGTTTACAACTTGTTCGAATAAAAATTAAATTAAAATATTGTTTTGAGATTTTTTGCTGCCTTTAGTTTGTTACTTCTTATCATTATAGCCTCTTGTAAAAAGGAAATAGGTTTTATTACTGATAAAAATTCTAAGCTAAACTTTTCTGAAGATACTGTTTTGTTTGATACCGTTTTTACTCAGGTAGGTTCATCCACCAAGCAATTAAAAATTTACAATCCTTACAAAAAAAAGTTACTGATCAAAAGAATTTGGTTAGCAGGTGGGGCCGGTTCTCAATTTAAATTAAATATTGATGGTGTGCCAGGTAATGCTACTAATGATGTTGAAATAATGCCTAATGATAGCTTGTACATATTTGTAGAAGTTACTGTTAATCCTTTGAATGTAAATTCACCTATGATTGTTTCTGATAGTATATTATTCGAAACAAATGAAAGCATACAAGATGTTGATTTAGTGGCTTGGGGACAAGATGCACATTATATTAGACCCAATACCTACATCGCTGGTTTGCCACCCTTAAACATTATTGCTAAAGAAAACGAAAATATTACCTGGACCAACGATAAACCATATGTAATTTATGGTTATGCAGTTGTTGATAGTGCTGCATGTTTAAACATTGCCGAAGGAACAAGGGTGCATTTCGCAAAAAATTCAGGCCTTTGGGTATATCGTTATGGTTGTATTAATATAAGGGGCACCAAGGCCGCTCCAGTTGTATTTCAGGGTGCCCGCTTAGATTATGACTACCGCGAAATTGAAGGCCAATGGGATAGAATTTGGATTAATGAAGGAGCAACATGTAATATTAATTATGCCGAAATTAAAAATGGATTTATTGGGTTGCAACTAGAAACTATTTTTGGACGTGAAAATCCCGACAATACGCTGCTAAATCTTAGCAATACAAAGATAGCCAATATGACTGCATACGGCATTTTTACGAAGTATTTTAACCTCAGGGCAAGTAATGTTTTAATTACCAATTGTGCCGAAAACACGCTTGCCATTACTATGGGTGGAAAATACAGTTTCAGACATTGCACCGCAGCTAATTTTTACAATGCAGGCACCCAACGTCAATCGCCATCGGTGGTCATCAACAATTACAGTAGTGGGCAAGTATTTCCCTTAGACAGCTGTTATTTTGGAAATTGTATACTTTATGGCAATATTGAAAATGAAATTAGTATCGATAGTAAGCCAGGTCAACCCTTCAACTACATGTTTGAAAACACCTTGCTTAAAATTGACCCAGCAACCAATACTGACAATATAAATAACTACAAAAACATCATTAAAAATCCAGCTAATATTACTGTTGACGGTGCGAGTGCCCAAGCGCTATTCGTAAATCCTAATCTATTAGATTATAGATTAAGAGCTACTGCACCAGCCATCAATACCGGATTGCCTTTATTGGGGCAGCAAGTACCTATAGATTTAGATGAATATGCACGCGATGGGCAGCCAGATATGGGTTGTTACGAATATCACTAATTCAATTATTTTTATCGAGTTCTAGCGCCTCCTGAAATACTTCTGCAATCAAGGCAAGTGTTTCATCGTTAATTTCAAAAATCGAAATGCCTTTAATCATTGTTCTTTTTCGAGCTTCCAATTGCGGTCTGTTTGTTAATTTAAAACCCTTTATAAAACATACTTCTACCCCATTTTTCTTAATAGGATTAATGTAACAAATCCACTTTCTACCATCATAAAAAGGAATTCTAAAGCGTAGTTTAGTTGAAACACCCGAAAACGTCATTATCAATTGATGCAAATGATAAATTAGATGCTGCTGATGCGTATTTTCAAGGCTTTCAATATATTCATCTACTGGTGACATAAATTTGATTGAGCCTAAAAATAATAAAATTAATTTCCAATTTTAAATCTTAAGCTAATCATTACCTTTGCGGATATGAAAACCAAAACCCTTAAAAAGAACAAGGTTAATGTAATTACCCTTGGATGCTCTAAAAACATTGTAGATAGCGAAGTATTGATGGGACAATTGCGCGCCAACAATATTGAAGTAGAGCACGAAAGTACCGAAAATGATTCTTCCATTGTCATCATTAACACCTGCGGTTTTATTGATAATGCCAAGCAAGAGAGTATAGATACCATTTTAAGATTTTCGGCAGCAAAAAAGAAAGGACAAATAGATAAATTATATGTTACGGGTTGTTTAAGCGAACGCTACAAACCAGATTTAGAAAAAGAAATTCCGAATGTTGATGCCTATTTTGGCACAAGAGAATTACCCCGAATGCTTAAAACACTAAAGGCAGATTATAAGCAGGAATTGTTGGGTGAACGTATACTTACCACACCAAATCATTCGGCCTATTTTAAAATTTCTGAAGGTTGCGATAGACCTTGCTCTTTTTGTGCTATTCCCTTAATGCGCGGTGGACATGTTTCAGTTCCTATTGAACAATTAGTTTCCCAAGCCAAGCAATTAGCAAAAAACGGCACCAAAGAATTAATGATTATTGCGCAAGACAGCACCTATTATGGATTAGATTTATATAAAGAAAGAAAGCTTGCCAATTTATTAGAACAATTATCAGATGTAGAAGGCATTGAATGGTTGCGCTTGCATTACGCTTTCCCAAGTGGTTTTCCGCTTGATGTATTAGAAGTAATGAAAAATAATCCAAAGGTGTGTAACTATATTGACATGCCTTTACAACATATTACTGACAACATGCTTAAAAGCATGCGCAGAGGCACTACCAAGCAAAAAACTATCGATTTAGTAAATATGATTAGGGATAAAGTACCTCACATTGCAATAAGAACAACTTTGATAGCAGGCTATCCAGGAGAAACAGAAAAAGATCATGATGAAATGGCCGAGTGGGTTACAAACAGTAGGTTTGATCGCTTAGGCATATTTACCTATTCTCACGAAGATAACACCCATGCTTTTGCTTTAAATGATGATGTTCCAGCAGAGTTAAAACAAGAACGTGCCGACAATATCATGAGTATTCAACAAGGCATCTCAAAAGAATTGAATGAACAAAAAATTGGAAAAACATTTAAAGTGTTGTTCGATAAAAAAGAAGGAGATTACTTTGTAGGGCGCACCGAGTTTGACTCTGCCGAAGTTGATAATGAAGTTTTAGTTGATGCTGCTAGTAATTTTGTAAGGGTCGGCGATTTTGCAAATATTGAAATTACAGGAGCCGAAGATTATGATTTGTTTGGCGTGGTGGCCGATTAAACAGCAACACCTATCACACAAATATCATCAACTTGCTCTAACGAGCCTTTCCACATTTCAAAGAATTTATCCATGATATCATATTGCACTTGCATGCTGTTGCTTTGCTGCGCTAAAATCAATTCGCGCATTTTGCCAGTCTTTAATTTCTTTCCTTTTTCTCCACCAAACTGATCTGCTAAACCATCAGAAAAAATATAAAATTTATCGCCTTTTTCGAGTTTAATTTTGTGTGTTTTAAAATTGGTAGGGTTATCAAATTTACCTATTGGCTGCCTATCAGGTTTGTACTCTATCATTTCTTGATTGCGCACCAACCAAAGTGGATTATTAGCCCCAGCCCAGTATAAATGAAGCGTTTTAAAATTAAACACACAAAGAGAAATATCCATTCCATCGCGCACTTCCATGTCGCTTTTCTCAAAAGTTTCTATCACTAAACTTCTTACTTTATCCAAAATTTTTCCAGGATCGAGCAAACAAAATTCTTTAATGGCTCTGTTTAAAGCATTACTACAAAAAATACTAATCATAGCGCCTGGCACTCCGTGACCCGTGCAGTCTGCTACAGCAAAAATGATACAATCTGCGGGATTAATATCAACATCGTTTGGTTTTAAATAATTACCTAAATCATCTTTAGCAAAAGTGTCCATCCAATAAAAATCGCCTGCTACAATATCCTTAGGTTTATAAAAAACATAAGAATTTGGGAGGTACTTATTTAATAATTTATTAGATGGCAAAATGGCCTCCTGCAGTCGTTTGGCGTATAAGATGGAGTCATAAATTTCTTTATTTTTTTCTTCAAGTATTTTCTTTTGCATAGAAATATTACTTCTTTGGTGCTCCACAAAATCTTTTTGCTTTTCTATAAAATCTTTTTGTCTTCTTGTAAACCTTAATCTATGTACAATAAATAAAGAAAACAACACCAATAATATTATACCAGCAATTAAACCATCACGCTTAGTAAGTTCTACTTTTAAATTGGCTTTTTGGGCTTCAATTTGGGCTAATTGCAATTGCTTTTCTACGGCATTTTTAATGCTATCTTCAGCCGCTTTTTTATCGAACTCAAACAATAATTCTTTTCGTAAAATATCTTTCTTATTTTCTTCTCCATTAATGGTATCGCTCAGCGCCACAAACTTTTCATACTCTATTAATGCTTGCGCTTCATTACCCTTAAGCTTTTGAATTTGATATAACTGAGAACGGGCATCACGCTCTAAATAGGTATCTTTTAATTCTTGCGAAATAGCCAGCGCCTTATCTGTGCTAATTTTTGCTAAGTCCAACTTATTTTGCCCCTTGCTAATTAATTTACTTTGATAATTTGATTTAAACATCTCAATATAAGCATTACTTAAATTAAGTGTATTAGCAGCAACATCTTTTTTAGAGTTTAGTTTTTTATAACTTGCTATTGACTCTTGAATATATTTAATAGCAGTATCGAATTCCTTTTTTTTGATGTACGAACCTGCAATATTACCAATGATATTTGCCACACCACGTTGATCATCTACTAGCTTATATTTTGTTAATGATTCATTTAGATATTGCATGGCCTTATCCAGTTCTTTTTTTTGCACGTAAAGAATACCAATATTACCTAAGTGACGTGCCTGTCCTCCTTCATTACCCAATGCCTTATCAATTTCCAATGCTTTAAAAGCAAACTCAAGGGCTTTATCGTTATCGCCAGTTTGCATGTATACGAGTACAATATTTCCATAGCATGCCGAGAGTCCTTTTTGAAAATCAATTTGCTCGAAAAGACGAAAAGAATCAAAGTAATAATCTAAGGCCTTACCATAGTCAGATTGAGAAGTATAAATCAATCCAATATTCATCATGTTACTACCCATGCCTTTTTTATTCAGCAATTTGGTTTCTGCATCTAATGCTTTTTTGTAGTATTGTATAGCTCCAGTATAATCTGATAACCCATAATAATTAACGCCAATAAAACGATTTGCTTTTGCTTGCCCCGAAATAAATTTCAATTGCTCGGCAATGGCCAAGGCTTCAACACCAATCTCAACCCCTTTCTTCGGATTAATAGAATAATAAGTAAAAGAAATATCGCACAAAGCATTTACACGATTGGTATCCTTTTCTGTATTATTTTCTAAATATTTACTTATTGAATCGATTCGTGCCTGCCCCTGTTTTTGGGCAAAAGAAGCATAATAACTAAAAAGTATAATTATCGCTAAAGCTATACTACTTTTAAAAGAACAATAAACTTTACTATAATTCATAAATGGTTTTGCGTTTATTACATATTTCTTCTGTATTGTCCACCCACTTCAAACAAGGCATTGGTTATTTGCCCCAATGAACAATATTTTACTGCTTCCATCAATTCATCAAACAAATTTTGATTGTTTATAGCTGCATTTTTTAAACGCTCAAAAATAAGTTCACGCTTATCTTCATTTGTTTTTTGCAGTTGCATTAACATGCTAATTTGATATTCTTTTTCTTCTTGTGTAGCTCTGATTACTTCCATTGGTATAACTGTTGGAGAACCTTTTGAAGACAGGAAAGTATTTACACCAATAATTGGATATTCCCCTGTATGCTTCAATGTTTCGTAATACAAACTTTCTTCTTGTATTTTGCCTCTTTGATACATGGTTTCCATGGCGCCTAATACCCCACCTCTTTCATTAATTCTATCAAACTCTGTTAACACAGCTTCTTCTACAAGATCGGTAAGTTCTTCTATGATAAATGAACCTTGTAAAGGATTTTCGTTTTTTGCTAAGCCTAATTCTCTATTAATAATTAATTGAATTGCCATGGCTCTTCTTACACTTTCTTCGGTAGGTGTGGTAATAGCCTCATCATAAGCATTAGTATGTAAACTGTTGCAATTATCGTAAATAGCATATAATGCCTGCAAAGTAGTTCTTATATCATTAAAGTCTATTTCTTGTGCATGTAAAGAACGGCCACTTGTTTGAATATGATACTTCAACATTTGCGAACGCTCGTTAGCCTTGTATTTTATTTTCATGGCTTTTGCCCAAATTCTTCTTGCTACACGGCCTATTACAGCATACTCAGGATCTATACCATTGCTAAAGAAAAAGGATAAATTGGGCGCAAATGAATCAATGTTCATCCCACGACTTAAATAGTATTCCACAAAAGTGAAACCATTGCTTAGGGTAAGCGCCAGCTGCGTTATAGGATTGGCGCCAGCTTCGGCAATATGATACCCGCTAATTGAAACAGAATAAAAGTTTCTTACATTTTGATCAATAAAATATTGTTGCACATCGCCCATCAAACGTAAAGAAAACTCCGTACTAAAAATACAGGTATTTTGTGCCTGGTCCTCTTTTAAAATATCGGCTTGCACGGTGCCACGAACCGAAGCTAGTGTTTCTGCTTTTATTTTTTGATAAATCTCAGTGGGTAACACTTGATCACCAGTAATACCTAACAACATTAAACCTAACTTGTCATTACCTTGCGGGATATCGCCTTGGTAGGCTGGACGCTGTGTTCCTTTGGCTTTGT
>Ga0247832_1007606_pt1 | contig 11197 bp, 6 predicted proteins | sample LaCruzMarch2015__10_FD_192407 | JGI IMG/M metagenome (GOLD analysis project Ga0247832, IMG submission 192407) | Freshwater microbial communities from meromictic Lake La Cruz, Castile-La Mancha, Spain - LaCruzMarch2015_4m | ecosystem: Environmental > Aquatic > Freshwater > Lake | place: Spain...
ACCTTTGGAAAGTATGGTTCTCTCCCGAACATCGAAGCATTGGCTGATAACATCAAGCTGGAATAGGCCACCTGCAAGCTCCAGGTCAGAATTTGAGATGGTGCCATTTGGGTTTTGGTCTGTGATGAGCCTGTCGACGATGTATTGAGGCCACTTGTATCGCCATAGGATGGGTTTTCCTCGGACGTAGCCTTCGCGAGGAATGATGTTGTCGCCAAGGAACCATACCCCCCCTGCCCCAATGCCAGACGCGTCGTGATGACCTTCAGCTGCAGGTAGGAGTGGAATTAGTTCAGCTATTCGAGTAGGGCGTGTGGCAATGTTGTTGTGCATCCACCGAAAATCATCTAAGGCGTTGTGCACCTCCTTCTTGAGGGCTATTCGACCTTTGGCTTTGTTGGTGAGGGCGTGCTGCATTGTGCTGAAGATGTTGCGGGACCCTGGTAGTGCCAAAGCCATTGACCGTAGCTCCCCCAGGATGGCATACCATTTCTTAACACTTGTGCGGCGCTGAGTAGCGGGGATGGAGTTGAGGATTTCTGCCAGGCGGTCGACACGGTGTTGCGGCAATTGGATTGTCATGTTGATGGTGTCGATTATCCAACCCAATATCAGCTTGAGTGTGCCAAAGGAGCAGTCTCCCTCTCGCAATTTCTTCATGGAGACGGGTTCCTGACGTGTGGGATTGTCATTTGGTAGGAGTGGTTCAAAGACGTCGTCAATGGAATGTAGAAGTGCCTTGCGAACCCGTCGGCGATTTGTCAAATCGGGATCTTGTGCGGCACCAATGAAGTCATCAACAAACACGTCGGTATAGGCCAGAGGCTGTTGTGATGTGGGTAGTGATGGGTCTCGGGTAAGGCCAAGGAGGGGAGGCGTTACCAAGGGACTGAAAGTTGGGTCTCGGGTAGGGCCAAGGAGGGGCGGCGTTACCAGGAGACTGGGAGCTTTGGTTGGGTCTCGGGTAGGGCCAAGGAGAGGTGGCGTTACCAGGAGACTTGGAGATGTGGCGCTGGTAAGGCCTGGTGGCGTTACCAAGGGACACGTATGGTCTGAGGACGTTACCATGGGACATGATGGAGGCGGCGAAGGGATGGACTCTGCCAGATCGTCAAGGTGGTGAGGTGGCATGTCGACGTTGGAGTTTAGCCTCTCGTTGGCCATGTCTGCGATCGTTTCGGTCGCTGTAGAGAAAATGGGTGGGCTGTTGGACCATCCCATTGGCAATACTAGTGGGAATGCCACCAGCGGTTCCTCTCCAGGCAATGTTGGAAATACCACTCCCAGCTTTGGGATGTCATCGATGTTGAGGGCGATTCGATAAAATCCGTCGCTGATGTCGATTTTGATGAGGTAGACGGGACCATTTTGGGGGTCGGCAAGTAGGATTTCTCGGAGTATCCGATCGAGGGCGTGGCCAAATTGCATCGATTCCTTGGCAGCCAATGGCAGAGTGTCGGCATTGATACCCCACCAACTGTAATCGCAGATCCATCTGGGTCGCCTGTTTCGTTGAGGAACAACTCCTGGCGGAGACAGTCGAAGTCCTGGTAGATCCTTTACTGCAGAGTATGGCAGTACCAACCATTGCCCCCGTGACATCATGTCCTTGAATTCATCCTGAAGGAAGGCAATGTGGTCATGACACGACTTATGCGGGCCCCGTTGGAGGGCGCGTAGGATTTGTTGACGAGTCCAGGGTGGCGTGGCGAACTTGACAGGCGCGCCGCGGTACTTGTAGATTTTTAGTAGGCGGCGGGCCGGGTGGTGAACATTTGCAAGCGATGAAAAATCACCGGTTGGGCGGCGGTGGGCGACAAGACCATGCCACCCAAGTGTGTCGAGCAATTTTACATCACGGGAAATGCACTCACCTAAATCAGTTGGGACACTTTGTACCAGGTCAATAATAGCAGGCCTCCTCTGTTTGCGGACCGGCTGGGACGCGGGCGACAGGTTAGAGATGGATGCAGGTCGTTTGACGGGTAGACTGGATTGGGCAGGTGTAGCTGTAGTAGGGGTGTGATGTATTATTGGTGGCGACAGAGGAGTGGTAGAAGTAACGTTTAGCTTAAAATTTTCTACTGTTGTCCTCACGCCGAGGAGTCAGGCGGATGGTGCTGGAGGAGCATAGCCAATAACACACCACGCTTTCATGGGAGCCAATTCGGCGGCGCTGTACTGGACATGGTCCGCCACACAGGGACAGTTGGTGTTGCATTGCCCCTTGGAGTGCCATGCCAAGCACATTGGCTCGGAGAGGTTGACCTTGGACCTTGGAAGAGCTCCCAGGGTTTGCTGAACAATCTTATCACGCAGGGCCTTGCACTTGATACTGCTGACCTTGTAGCTTCCAAATAAGGCTTCATTGAAGCTGGTGTTGACCGTACGATTGTCAGTTGGAGTTGGGACAATAGCCCCACCCGGTCCCGCTGGAGGGGGGAAGACTAAACCCCCACCTGCACCTGCTGGAGTAGGGGGCGGAAGCTGGGGGGTTCGACTCGGTCCGGGAGGCTGGGGGCTTCGACTCGTGTCGGGTCCGCCTGGTGGATGCAACTGTGCAAAGTGGTCGAGGTGGTACCGAGCTGACATGGCAGGAGTGATAAGGGGCTCCCAGCGAACTCCATTCTGGATAGCATCCACAATTTCGTATGGGTCCAGCACCGGGATGTGACGGCCTTGGTTGATGGCAGTTATAAACGACTTGAACCTGAGCTGGGTGAATTTCAGATGGTGGAAGCTTTTGAGACGGCACTTGCTAGGCTCATAGGTCAAGTGATTTGCCCAAGGCTGCTCGAAGGCCTTCATAACCTCAGTGTGCTTACTCAAGTACACTGTGAGGGGGTGCCCCATGGGCAGCACGACGCTGAGTAGGACTTTCATTCGGCGGAGGATGTTGATGGACTCGTCGGGGCCTGGGATAGTAATTTTGTTCTTCAACAGGACCTGAGCATCAGCTAGTGATGGGGCAGCGTCACCGTTCATGATGAGTTGGATTTGGTTGTTGAGGTTGTGGAAGGCTTCTTCATTGGTATCCGTGAACTGAAACGGGTTGGCAACCGAGCCACCTTCAAGCGAATCGGAGAATGGGACCCAGTTCATACCGATAAGGTTGTTGAGGAAGCTCAGGTTTGGGAGGTGATGCTCATACATGAGGCCGTCCTGAATGTACGCCTCCTGGACAGCGTTGTGGATGACCACGAGCCTACTTGCCTTAGGAGCATTTGCCATACTAGCCCACACGGCCGCCAATTCACCTTCCGTGGCGACACCACAGAGGCGGAGGAGCTGGGCTAGGTGGTCCGCGCCCAGCATAGACAACACCGTCTTGACGTCCTTGGCCTTGCGCTCCTGGCGCTCTTCATTGGCACGTGTAGCAGCCTGAGAATGACCATCATTAATAGCGGTGATGAGGGGTGTTAAATTCACGCCGATGCCTCCATCCTTCCCTAGACCAGTGAGGTGAGAGCGCAGGATGAATTGCGAGTGGATGAGGAGGGATGTATTTCGTGCCACAGATGCTGGCACGGCCACTAGCACGGCTGATGGTCCTGGGCCCTGTCCCACTTGTCCCGCGGTCTTGGTCATGGATGATAAGACGAAGGTCGTGAAGGGGGCGAGGGCGATGGCATTTCCGTCGGCTTCGATAACAGGCTGCATCTCCTCCAAGAATTTTCGAGGCTCCACCCCCTCCTGGTTAGAAAGGAAGTATCCCAGATACTTTGCAGGCATGATGCAGACCTTGCGGGTGCGAACGGTCTCGGTATCAGCATCGCCGACGGCAAACGGTCCGAAGGAAGTCAGTGTTGCGTCGGCCGCCAGGAGGATATTGGCACTCATCAAAGTTGGCACTTGGACTTGAGCGGACAAGTTGAAGACGTCGTCGGGCAGGTGCACTACGGTCGACGCACCCTGGATGAGGTCGCCCCAGAACGCGTGCACCTTGTTATGAATTGTTGGATCTTCGGCCGTGCCCAAGGCAGGCTTGATGGCGAATGGGAGGAAGAATGGATGGAGCTTACCGTCGACGAAGGCGACGAGACCCACGGCCTTCTGCTGGGCGGTGGCTTCCACTACTTGGGCTCGGACGGCAGCGGGTGTGGCCGGGACGGCGACACCAGTGATGTCGAAGGGTTGCATGAGGGCGGTATAATTACCGGTGTAATGATCGTTCGCCGCGATCGATAGGAACTCGCCGAAGGTCGACGGAGTCGACGTCGGTGGAGTGGGAGCGAGCATAGCAGCAGCCATGGTGAAGGGCGTTGGTGGTTGCTTGCGGAGGGGCCGATTAATCTACTACTAGCATGAAGAGGATTGAAATGGTATCCGTCTCGCGAGGAACAATTTTATGTGGTCCTTGCGATGACGGTCGGATCCAGTTCAACCTGTCTAAAACCTGAAGCAGCACAAGGCACTTCAAGTCTCCATCACTGCTCAAAACATCAGTCAAATCTATTATTACGTAAATACAATACAGAAACGGAAGGAATCTTCTTCACTTCAAATTTGAACGAGGAAGGTCGAACACAAATTTCTTGAAGCTGCCGTTCGACAACAAATAATATTGGGCGAAACTAGAATGAAAATTGCGTGGCAATTGGGATTTATCTGTTGAAATTGAAATAACAATGGTGATACGATCATGTAACCAACGCTCGACGCCAATTTCATCTACGCGTCACCTCTGTTCAGGCATGGCTTATTGTGCCGTTCTGCTACTGTTGGTCGTTGACGCCGCTGGTCAGTCGCACACGACATCTATCGTAAGAAATGACGATGGCATTTTGTACCGGAATGATATCGATGAGATAACAACAGGTGGAAGACGGAATCGTTTGCAGCTACATCGTGACAAGCAACTTCGACGACTGAAGAAACACGGTGTAAAGGGGCCAAGGAAGAAGGAGATTGATGATGTGACAAAAGAGGATATGGTTTTAATGCGTAACGGTAAAGATAAGCAAGGGAAAAGAGTCAAGCTAGGGAAGTCATCAAGCTATTATGATACGCAAGGCAAGACGCCACAGCAGCTTGAAAAGGAGGGATACGTCTGTGTCGAATATGCTCGGCCTAAATCTGGCAAGATGGCAAAGACGGGGACTGGCAAGTCTGGCAAAGGATTAACGGTGGAAGAGGGTTCATCAAAAGGCTCGAAGAGACACCTTGCTTTACTAACAAATGACAAGGTAGTCAATGGTGAAGCGAAGTTTGAGCTGGTCGAGGCACATGAGAATCGTCGTGCCTTAAAGAAGAAAATAAACGATAACAAAGAGATGGCTGCTAAAAGTTGGACAGAAGAATACGATTATGAAACCACGAAAAATATTAAGCATCAGGATGCCGTTTGTGTCAAGTGGGAACTTGTCGTTGAGATTGAGTGAGTGATATATTATCTAACCTTTTGCTTTTACTTGATGTCTAACATGAGTTTCGTTTACTAAAACATACCTTTTGCCAAAAGAACACACATGCCCACAGAGCTTCCTACGCTGCTTCCTACGCTGCTTCCCACACTTGTACCAACGCTGCAGCCTACCATTGTGGAGATCATGTGAGTCTATTAATGTCTAGATATTGCATAGTTTTTGTCAAGTGGCTTCGTTTACTTACGAAATGAATGCATCGCTTCATGTCTTGTTCGCCCATCTTGCCTTGACTCTTGCCGTTTCTTGATAGAACGCTCGATCCTACACTACTTCCAACTCTGCAACCCACCATGTTTCCTACAATGGCCGAGAAGCCCGATGTAGTCGACGATAGTCTTACAATGAATGAGAACGAGGGCACAGTCTGTGTGGATGTGCTCGATAATGATACACCACCTAATGGCCAAACACTTCTAGTAACAAAGGTCACTGGTGGTGACAATGGTGTTTGTTCGATTGGTCCCGACTCGACAAAAGTGTGTTACACGCCAGGGTTGGGATTCGTGGGTAAGGATGGTTGTGAATACACAGCGTGTGACGATCAGGAGCCACCTCAGTGCGGTACGGCAATTGTAGGTCCGATTATTGTGGAAGCCAAACCAACATATATGCCCACTCTACAGCCCACGTCCGCGGACAAGCCCGTGGCAATTGATGACAAAGTCAATGTGCCTAGTGATACGGGTACTACCTGCTTTGATGTACTTGAGAATGATATACCAGGGATAGGACAGACGACTTTGTTTGTAACGAAGGTCACTGGTGGTGACAATGGTCCGTGTTCTATTAGCAACGACAGGGATAAGATGTGTTACAGTCCAGATACAGGCTTTATGGGCCAGGATAGTTGCACATACACTGCTTGTGATGAACAGGATCCACCACAATGTGACGAGGCAGAGGTGGAGATTACTGTTGGATTGCCTTTTGTAGAAGATAATGCCATCACAATGAATAATGTTGACGGTAAAGTCTGCATTCCTGTTCTTGACAATGCTACACCAGTACCAGGAACCACTCTTTCAGTAACTTCGGTAAATGGTGGCAAAAATGGCGAATGTACAACAAATGGGTCCGATCCAACAGAGGTGTGTTACGAGCCAAATTTGGACTTCACTGGTGTAGATGAGTGTCAATTTGAGTCTTGTGATGATCAGGACCCGTCAATTTGTGCTCCATTGGCGACTGCGATATTTACAGTCATTGGCGACGATTCTGACACCATGCCTAACAATGGGAGTACAACATGTGTTCCAGTCCTCACAAATACACCAGATCTTACTTTGACTACGGTTACTGGTGGTGACAATGGTAAATGTACCCCTAGTCTCGATGGGATTGAGATTTGTTATACTCCAGATGCAGGATTCGCGGGCAAGGATGAATGTGAATACGAGGCATGCGATGACGAGGATGAATGTGCTTCGGGGACTGTAACAATTGATGTTATACCAGATGACGAAGTTACAATGGACGCACAGGCCTGTGCTACAGTCATCTTCAGTCCAGATCTTACTTTGACAGAGGTCACAGGGGGGGATAATGGCAAATGTACGCCCAGTGCAGACGGGAAGCAGGTGTGCTATACTCCAGATGCAGGTTTTGTGGGCTTGGATGAATGCAACTACGAGGCATGTAATAGTGAGGGTAAATGTGCGAAGGCGACAATTACAATTACCGTCATAGCTAAACCAACATCGGGTCCTTCCGCGAGTCCATCAGCGATTCCATCAGCAGTTCCAACAGCAGTTCCAACAGCAGTTCCAACAGCAGTTCCAACAGCAGTTCCAACATCTACACCAACAGCAGTTCCGACACCAGTGCCTACATCTACACCAACGTCGGCTCCATCACTTCCATACAAGTGTCTCTTACAAGGAGGTGCAATCTCCGAATACTGGTGGAATATCCCTGGATTAACCATTGACAGTTTGATAAGTGGAACAAACAACTTCCAGAAGCCACCAGATTTGGTTATAATTAATACGGACAAGCTAGAAATTCCACCAAACAGGATTGATCCAGCGACGGGTCAGCCTGTCGATAACTATGGTACTCGACTTAAGGGATTTATTGTACCCCCAGTTACTGGCGAGTACACTTTCTGGATAGCGTCGGATGATCAAGGTCAATTCTCATTGAGTACTACTGAATTCAGGACCGAATTGGTGAAAATATGTTATGTTTCATTGTGGGTGACAGATACTTCGGAATACGACAAATATCCTGAACAGAAATCAGCGCCTGTCAACCTAATTGGTGGCGAGTTATATTATTATGAGGTGAGTCATAGTTGAGCCTAATGATTTTGTTAATGTTGTTGTTGCTCTTTTACAAAACCTAATCTGTCTCATGTTTTCTCTTTCAATATTCATAACAAAAGGCTCTTATGAAGGAAGGTCCACTTGAGGATTATTTATCTATAGCATGGCAAGTTCCTGGCAAGTCACGAGAAATGGTACCAGGGGAATATTTATATAGTTGCGCGGACCCAAACTTTGATTATGATGGTAAACCGAATACTCGTTCTCTTTCCGAAGACGTCTCCACGGAGAGGCAAAATATTTAATACCACGAAACGTCGTCACCCTGTGGGTACTTGATTTGAACAACGCATAGCTAATTTTCATTCTGTGTTATATGTTTGTCTATTGTACAATCCGAGCAGTGGCAGCAGCAGCCATGAGCTCTCGTTGATGTCTCTTAACACATTCAGTACTACAATATGCATACTCTAAACGTTGAAACATTTGACTACGTCGTTTACCTTTGACAACTTGTTGACAAAAGTCACATACATTAGTAGCTGTTGTGGATGATAACTTTGGTCGGAGTCCGTCACGTATACGTTTAGCATCCTCCTGTTGCTTACGTTCCATAGCTTCTTGGCGTTCTTTTTCAGCGGCAGCCTCTAACTCTGCCTTCTCCTCGGCTTTTACCTCCTTCTGTCGTGTACGTTGTCTCCGTTTCTTCTCAGCCGCCTTATCCTTCTTGGCCTTGATATCATCTGAAGTTAATGCTGACGGGACCTTAGCATCATCATCCCATGCCCAACTGTCCTCACCTAATACACCACGTGCTAATCGATATGCCTCACGTGTACCATCAGTCAGTGCAGTGCGGTAGGGTGGTAGACCATGCTTATCGACAATAGTTGGATCGGCATGACCATTTATGAGTAAAGTCGTAACGAGACCTGGAGCAGCATCAGCATTTGTGGATAACATGGAGGCCATGTGAAGTGGTGTACGTAAATCTGGTCCAGCAACGGTATTGACATCGTAGGCAATAAAAAATGACGGCATCATCTTATCTACCGTGTCAGTATCGGGGAATGCTGCTGACTCTACCTTAGTGTTGAGAAAGTCTAGCAATTCAATCAATCGTGCTAGATCTCCATCCATGACAGCATCATGCAATGGTGTGTATGGTGGTGGCGGAGGAGGAGCAGGAATTTCCAATTCTCTCGTAGCAGTGGTAGTATTATCCACCAAACTCTTCACTTTTGTCGTATCACTTACAACCCTCTTCTCATTATTTGTAGTCACCGTTTCTCCATCTCTTCCTCCTCCTCCCGACGATGAGGATGAAATGAGCGTCGTATATTCTTCATTTGACAATTGACGAACTGAACATCCTAATACACAGTCTAATACTAATGAGGCAGCCTCAAGTGTTGGCCGGCCTACATCCAAGGGAATGTCTCTCCATCGACAATCTCCCTTAACTAACAATCCCACCAATCCTCCCGAATCATCAGTCGAATATAAATAATCGCGTTTCATCCCCTTCGGACAACTAACATAAACATATATACAACGTTTTACATAACCACAATTATGAAATTTAATCCATGCTGCATGTACATCCTCCCGTAGCTTCTTCTCCCCCTCTCGTCGTAATTGGGCACCTACGCTCTTGGCCTTCGATTTTGACATGTCATGACTAGATTGTGATCCACCCTGTCCCTTGCGTACAGTATATCGTGTTGATGTTGTATGTGTTAGCATTGTCATTGTTGTTGCTGCTGCATTGGTTGTTGTTAAGGAGTATACTGCCGCTACGAATCGACCACTTCGTAATAGTACAACAATAATTGTGGGTGACAACAACAGGTTGTTACCACAATTTCTTCCATGTAATTTGTTCCATGACAATAGTAGATCTGTTGCCATTGCACTTTGTTTTGTTTGATGTGTATTATAATTATCATCATATGTGCGTATTGGACGCGGGAATAGACCAGTGGGTATTTCCATTGCCATTTTCGTTAACATTGCATCAGCTGCATTACTGCAAGATTCGTTATTATTGTTGTCATTGCTGTGATTGGCTACAAATGTCAATATAGTAGACGGTGCTCGGCCCATGGATTTGCTTTCGTGCTTTTTCCTATTATTGCCACCTCCTCCAGACCGGCTATTGTTGTTATTACTCCCCTTGATTTTTGGCGGGTGATTCCGCGTGGCACCACCATCGTTGTCGTCATTGTTATTGTCGCTATCGGTCGTGGAGGAAAATTCGTCTACCATTCGTCCTGTTGTCGTCGAACTGATGTTGGAAAATATTGGTTCGTCTTCCTCGTTCAAGGTTTCCAAGAGCGACGACGATGTCGTGTCCGAGCCCTCACTCTGCAAATCATCGTCTTCATCTTCATCTTCGTTATCAACATCGCCACCGCGCCGCACGAATAATCCCGCGTCGTCTTCGTACCCGACTGTTTCTACTTCTATCACCCTACTACTACTACTACTTGTTTGGAGTATTGAAACAAGGGCATCATGGACAACGGAGGAGTAGAAGGGGACGAGGAACGGCGGCATAATTTTTTTGGAGGTATAGATAGGATCTCTACATAGATACCTAAGTATATTTTGATAGGATTCCATCCAAAATCTCAGGGTGAAAATTAATCCTACTGTTGGATTAAGCAAATGGCTTTTCATGTGCCACTACCGATGATTTGACTTTTATATTACCACGACCGCTGTCAAATGGCTTTTAAAGTACCCTTAAACGACCGTTATTGGGCTTTTGTCTTGCACAGCACCATTTTTTTTGTTTTTATGCCTGTTTCTTTTAAATTGCCATTACTTGTGAATAATATGGCTTTTAGTTTACTGTTTTTTTAAGAGTATCCCTTTAAAATTACCGTGCATTGTTATATCACTTTTACTTTACCTGTTCCATATTTTGTCGCTGATTCCTAAATTTAGCGATCCAGTCATGAGTACCCTGCCCATGTTCCATTTAAAATACATGTTTTGTTTGGATAAATTGCTTCTAAAATGCCCGTCCTTTAGCATATCGCTTTTAAATTACCGCGTCGGGCAGTGAGTATCGCTTTTAAATTACCGTGCCGCGTGATGATACTCCTTTTAAATTACTTGTTAGCTCAATTATATGGCTTTTTAAATACCTCGTGTTATTTAGCTTCTAAAATACTGGTTACGCGTGCGTATACCTTTTAAACTACCTAATTGTTTAGCGTAGAGCTTTTTAATTGCTTGATGTGCGCAGCACAAGATAGGCACCTGTATCCATAATCCCTTTTATATTACCACCATATCCAGGATTAGGACAAGTTGCCTCACACCCCAGTAATATGCATATCCTTGATCCACTATCAAGTGTCTCAATAAAGAAGGTAATAAAAAAGACATTAAAACACAAGAGAGGCATTATAAAAGTGATTACACATAAAACCAGTCACATATGTATTATAAAAGCTCTTTGATACCACGGCGAGGTAATAAGAAAGCGTTATACTT
>Ga0247832_1007609_pt1 | contig 11194 bp, 7 predicted proteins | sample LaCruzMarch2015__10_FD_192407 | JGI IMG/M metagenome (GOLD analysis project Ga0247832, IMG submission 192407) | Freshwater microbial communities from meromictic Lake La Cruz, Castile-La Mancha, Spain - LaCruzMarch2015_4m | ecosystem: Environmental > Aquatic > Freshwater > Lake | place: Spain...
CATCCCCCGTACGCCCTTAGTAACTTGACCATCGGAATCTCAAACTCGAACCCAACCCTCACCCACCAGGCGTGAACCCAGCAAGCTTGCATCGAGGTCGCATCTGCGATCCGTTCGCACATCTAGTCGAGTCAGCATTGCTTTCACAACACCAACCCTCAGATTGCTTTTCGCCTATTATTCAATTGCGCTCGTTCGAACCAGCTTCAAAACTCGGGCCACTCACCACACCAACAAAGGAGCAGCAAGTAACCTAATTTACTTCACCGGTTTCAAACTTTCATTGCTGCACACATCACCAGTCACGGCTTTCGCCGCACCAATCGATGTGCACAATAAGATGCCATCTACCAATCCAACCTAATTGTCAAAGATCATTTTCCCGCATGCCAAACCCTTTCAGATTCGATTTGCGAGGGGTCACTATCGTATGGGCTGCTTCGACTGGCGTCAACTGCAATTCCCATTTTTTCTTTCGTGACCATTCCGCTGACCGTTTTTTTCGCCTGAGCGACTGTCCCGGTCAAGGGAGCGAGAATCATCCAGATTTCAGTCCTGGCCGCAAGGCCTTTTCTGAACTTATTCTGAATTGATTTTCGAGTGGAGGTGAAGGGACTTGAACCCATGACCCTCTGCTTGCAAAGCAGATGCTCTCCCAACTGAGCTACACCCCCGAAATCGCCGCTGCAATCGCTTGCAACGGCCTGTTCTCTTGTACTTTTTCTCAAGTGCGGACGCCTGGATTCGAACCAGGGACCTCGTCGTTATCAGCGACGCGCTCTAACCAACTGAGCTACGCCCGCATCAAATTCGGCGTCACGCAAGCGTACTCCAAATTTTGGACAAGAAATCCTATCGCATGAGTTTCTGCTGTCAACGCGTATTCGTAATATCTACCTCACGACCCGACGCTGGAGGACAACTTTATCGGTGGATTCTTGGAGTTTCTTAAGAACAAATCCCAAAATTCCTTTTCAAAAATCTCTGTCCCGCCTGCGACGGGAGTTTCCTGGAGTTGATCGTGCCATGCTCCTGGGACCACATTTAGCCCTAGAAACGGGGAATAAGCCTCTCTCGGGTTGTCGAATTTCGAGGCAATAACCGAGAGCTGGAAATAAAAACAGCCTGCGTGTATGCAGGCTGGCGTGTGTTTACCAAGAATCCGACTTGCAGGAATCCTACGAATCCGCCAAAGGCTTCTTCTTCTCCGTGATGACCTTGGACTCTGCAGCCATATCCGCATTCATTTCTGTGTATTCCTTCCACTCGTCAGGAACATTGTCTTCATGAAAAATCGCTTCCACTGGACACTCGGCGACGCAAGCTTCACAGTCGATGCACTCCTCAGGATGGATGTACAACATCTTTTCCCCTTCGTAAAAGCACTCGACTGGGCAAACGACGACACAATCTGTATATCGGCAGCCGACGCAGGGCTGAGTAACAACGTGGGCCATGGTCTAAAACCTTTCTTCCGGTCGCTAAATAATCGTAAAATTCGAAAAAACGAGGCCTAATCGGTCTCAAGGAGTGCTGCTTCGCGGCTGTGCACAACATCACCTATTGTGTTGTTCCGCACAGAAAACGCCACAGAAACACCCTACAAACCACCCAGTTCACCTGTATGGCATCGTAGATGTCGATGTTTGCAGTGTCAAGCAACCTTAATCTTCTTGCTGTCGGCTCTCGCTCTACCTAATATTGAAGGAATCCCAAAGCGCCGAAAAGACAACTCCGTGTTCCCCGGGATTATGCACTCCTGCGTTCCTGTCTATCAACACAGCTCTTGGTTACCCCAGACTCACCGTGACCCTTTCCAACCTCGATCGCGAACTTCTGCAAGCGTGCCTTGCTAAGGAAACCAATTCTTGGGAAGACTTGTGCGATCGCTTCCTAGGACTCATCGTGCACGTGGTTCATCATTCGGCAATCATGAGAAATGTTTCGCTGACCCAAGACCTTTGCGACGACCTGGTCGCTGATGTTTTCGTCGCGTGGATCGATAAGGATTTCGCAATCCTTCGCCGATTCCGAGGGCAAAGCTCACTCGCAACCTACCTCGCCGTCGTTTCTCGAAGAATCGTCGTGCGACGCATGTCCCAACTACGTCTTTTTGGAAACCAACCCTCCTTCGAAACGCTCCAGCAGGACCCCGTCGATCGAGAAGCAAATCGCTACGACCCAAACGATCTGGAGAACATCCAAAGCTCTCTGCAAAAGTTAACGACCTCCGAAGCAACAGCGATCCGCATGTTTCATCTGGAAGGTAAATCCTACAGCGATATCGGCTCTCACATCGGCTTAGCCGAAAACAGCGTCGGGCCCTTTCTCTCGCGCGCTCGCGAAAAAATGCAACGAACTAGCAAGTAGCCTCTGCCTCTCGATGGCTCGACCGCGTCCAGCATTCAAGTTTCAATAAAATCAAAATGGATTTCTGCGTGACCAGACGTGTCATGTGTCCGTACGAAACTACTCCCACCGAAGCGAATTTCAAAAGAACATTGGAAATGCAAGCGTTGATAGGAATGATTGAAGAGTTCTCGTTTTGAGACCGCACTGGCACTTAACCGCCCAACGTTTTGAAACGACTTGAACTTTTTTCATCCAATCATGCTGCACACTGCACGATTCTGTCCAACAAAAACGAACTCCAAACGAATAACTTGAGTCTATTCGTTGCGGAAACCAGTTTTTCGACAGATTTCCTAACTTTTGGAACGGTTTTCGTACATGGACCCTCCAATGTAGGACGCGGTCTTATGCGTTTTTTGACCCAACAGATTGCTAGCCAAATCAAGGAAGAATTCAAATGTTAGTATTGAGCCGCAAAGAAGGCGAACGAATTGTCATCGGAGACAACATCACGCTGGTTATTTCCAAGGTCTCGGGAAACCGTGTCACCATCGGAATCGAAGCTCCAAGGGATGTCAAAGTTATCCGTGGCGAACTGCAAGAAGGACTTTCGCTCGAGCCAATCACCACCTTGCCATCGGATGGCAAGCCCGTCCGGACCACTTTGAGAGACTTCGCTTCGAGTGTGTTACCCATGCAGCGTCAAGTAGGCTAGATTCGACCGACTTTCGAGGATGTTTAGCCTTTCGCATAACATCACATGGATGTCCGTGGGATAATGGTCTGCTGGTTTTCATGAAGTGGGTGGCGCCTTGAGTCCGACGGAACCCAGCCCCTGAACGGTTTTCTGTCTTTCGTCGCAGCGATCGAGCGGGTACAGTGCATCGACCCCTTCGAATCAGAAAGCCAACTATGAAAGTCCGCCCACTGGTCTCGCTTTACCGCTTCATGGCGAAATCGCTGCGATCAATTTCTATGTCCACGGGGTCTACCACACACCGGTTCCAATTGAGAACACAATTCAGGTTGCGGCGCCTGGTTCTTGAACGACTTTCGGAGCGTCTGCCCTTCACGGCCGAAGGCCAGGCCTTTTCCCTCAGCCAACCTTTCGACATCTCGGCGATTGGCGGCGCGGTTTCTGGATCCATCCTCTGGGGTGACGGCACTTCGTCGGTTGCAACCCTAGGAGCGCAACCGTCGACTGGTCCTCTTACTGTGCGGTTTGATTACTCTCTTGATTCCCTAGGGTTTTTCGCAGCCCAAGAACGTCGTACTCTCCTTCAGCAAACCGCTAACTCGGTCGTCAAGAAATTCTCAGACCAACTGCTCGCGATTACCCCTAGCGGATCCAGCACCTGGACGGCACGCTTCCGGAATCCTTCCTCAGGAGCACAGGAGAATCGAGACAATCTTGCGATCGCAGCTAATGAAATCCTTGTTTTCGTGGGTGGACGGCCGCTCAGCGCCAATGAATTAGGACGAGGCGAGCGAGGCGGCTTCCAAGTCTCCTCACCTAATCCAACCTTCATCAACACGGTCCAAGCGCGTGGCCAAACCGGAGCTCTCGCAACGCCTGCGACCGACTTTGGCCCCTGGGGTGGCTCGATCGCCTTCGCATCGACCGCAAACTGGCATTTTGGTGCGACCACGGAAGGCCTGGATCCCAACGAGTTCGATTTTGTTGGCGTTGCGTCGCACGAACTCTTTCACGTTCTTGGGTTCGGCCTAAGTGCCAGCTGGAATGCAAAGGTTGCCGGCGGATTCACAGGCCAAAACGCAACCGCGGTCTACGGCCAATCGCCAGTTCCTCTTGCGGATACCGCTCACTGGCAACAAAACATTACCAGCAACGGCCAAAAGGTTTCCATGTCTCCAGAAACAACAGGAGGCGTTCGTAAACTTCCAACGCGACTCGATTTAGCCGGGCTCCAAGACATCGGCTGGCAATTGATCAACCCAAGTGTCCAAGTGACAGGGTCCCATACCTATGGCGATAACGGAACCTACAACGCTTCCGTCGTTCTGAACGGCTCGACCCTGGGTACCGTCACCTATCCATGGAACGTGTCCATCACCAACGCAGCCCCCGTCCTTGCCGCGAAAACAACTCAATCGGCTACCGTGGGGAGAATAGTGAGTTTTCCGCGAATTGGAGAATTCACCGACGCAGGTTTTGGAGCCGCTCAAGCTACCCCTCCTCGAACCGAGACGTTTTCGTACACAATCAACTGGGGCGACGGAACACCCGATTCAACCGGCGCCGCCACCATCGAATCTTTAGGCTCGGCTGGCGTTAGCACCCGAGGTTTTTTCAATGGAAGCCATTTGTATGCACGCGAAGGAACGTTCCGAGCGATCATGACCGTTGTCGATGACGACGGCGGCAGCGCACAGCAGCAATTCGATATCGTCGTAGGGCCTCCTCCCCAGATTCTTCTTGCGATCGACCGCAATTCCATCAGTGAAGCGGCCGGATTGAACGCCGGTTCGCTCACGATTCGAAGAATTGGATTCGACACCTCGGTTGCATCCACGGTTTCGCTGGTCAGCAGCGATTCTTCCGAACTAAAACTTCCAGCTCAAATCACCATTCCTATCGGCCAAACAAGTATCTCAGTACCCGTGGAAGCAGTCGACGATTCCATCCTAGATGGGACCGTTCGAGTTCTGATTTCAGCGAATATTGGAGCCCTCAACAGCAATACGATTTCCGTAGATGTTCTCGATGCAGAACAGCTCACCATAACGCTAGATCGAAGCACGATTGTCGAAAACGCTGGGGCGGGCGCTTCCGTTTTGACCATTCGACGGTCCAACTCGGATACGTCGCAAGCGTTGACGGTCCGACTAACAGGCAGCGACCCAACAGAGGCGAGTGTCCCAAGCGAGATTACGATCTTAGCTGGAGCTTCCACTGCAACAGTAGGAATCACTGCAGTCGATGATGCACTATTCGACGGAACGCAAACGGTTGTCTTCACCGCCTCCGCTGGGGGCTATGCCGACGGCAGAACAACCCTCAGTGTGTTCGACTTTCAACCCGTCTCTTTAGTTCTACAATCCAGCTTATTGATCGAAGAGGATCCCACCAAGCGAACCACCCAAGTCGAACTCTCGATTCGTTCGCCAGCACCCACTGGGGGGATAACGTTGCAACTGAGCAGTAACGCATCGACGCAACTTTTGATGCCGCCAACCGTTTTTATTCCTGCTGGCCAAAGGTCAACACCCTTTTCGGTCACCGTAGTTGATGATTTCGTGCCTCAAGGAAATCGAAATGTTCGGATCTCTGCGAGCGGGCCTGGTATGACTGCCGCATCCGTTGATCTGGCTATTTCGGACAATGATCCTGCATTTTGGACCAATCCAAACAACCCCTTCGACGTCAATAATCAAAGCGGAATCGACCCCTTGGACGTTCTTATCCTGATTAACCAAATCAATACGACGGGAACGAGATTACTGGATCCGTCGAAGGACCGCGAGCTAGGATTCATTGACCCCAATCGCGACGGACGAGTCGATCCACTGGATGTGCTTGCAGTAATCAACGAGATCAATCGCGCTCGCTAGTCAACCAATTCACGAAGCACTCTGAGGTTGATGGCGTCCCAGTCTTCGCCTTCGTCATTTTGCTCTTTTTCAGTCTCGAGATACATCGGTAACTTTTTCAGAAGCTTGTGGTTCAAGACTCTTCGAAAGCCATCTAGACCAATAGTTCCAAGACCAATGTGCTCGTGACGATCCACTCGCGAGCCACATCCTTTCTTGCTGTCATTCAAATGAATGGCTCGAACTGCCTCCAACACGCCCAGCTTCGACGCTTCCTTTTCCCAAGCCTTAAACCCATCCTCCACCGACATGTCGTACCCTGCTGCATGAGCGTGGCAAGTGTCGAAACAAACCCCGACTTTTCGATCGCCCCCAGCGCGTCCCAACAACCAGCTCAACTGCTCCATGTTCCAACCGAGGTTGGAACCTTGCCCCGCCGTGTTTTCTAGAAGCAACCAAGCGTTTTTAGGAGAAACGCGCTCGTGGATTATCTCGATCGCTTTTGCAATGCGTTCCAGTCCCAATTCGGGCGTCGATTCCACATAGGCACCAGGGTGCATCACGACACCATCTAACCCAAGCTGCTCCGCTCGCTGCCATTCCACAACCATGGATTCAATCGATTTGTTCCAAAGTTCTTCCTTCGGCGACGCCAAGTTAATCAGATAGGACGCATGCGATAACGGCCGTTGGACGCCGGTTCGTTGCAGCGACTGCTGAAATTTTAAGGAGTCTTCCTCGGTAATTGGTTTTGCAGCCCATTGGTTATTGTTCTTGGTAAAGAGCTGGACAACGTCCATTCCATACTCGGCCGCAGAGTCGACGGCCTTGAAATAGCCTCCTGCGATACTCATGTGCGCACCCAACTTCACCATCGCGATCCATGCTCCTGGACAAATGAACTATAAGCAATTCCATCGAGATTCAACTCAGGTTCCCTCCGACGCCCCCAACTTTGCTCAATCATAGTGGGAGCCATGGAGTGCCTGGCTAGAATCTACCCGCGAATCGCAAATCAGCAACGCAGCTTTGCCCTTCGATTGTACTTCCCCACAATAAAGATCGTTGCACAGCTCAAGACTAAAGAGAGGGAGGCGGGCTCCGGAACCGCACTGATCGAGACGAAGTTATTGATGAATGCCGCTTGATTTCCGATGTAGTTGATGCCGCTAAAAGTACCGTTGTTCGCAACGAATGCGTTGGTACCCAACAGCAGCAAATCTTGCTTCTGGGTTGTTGTATTGAAGTACTCTACGAACATCGGAGCACCCGAGTCCCCACCCACGAAGCGAGATTCGTATTCCACCCAGTTGGCGTTAGAACTGGGGTCGTAATCCATGATCAAAGAGTCGTTGTCCGTATTCGAAAGAAATGGCACATTTTCACTGTATCCCGTGATTCGGTTTCGCCCAAAAGCTTGCGACTGCTGAGGGATATGCGATGTCGGCGAAAGCCCGACCAAATATGCATTCGCCCCCTGAAAAATCCCAGCATTCCCAACCGAGAAGGCGCTGCCAACTGGGGGAGCCCCCGATAGCAATGTATTGGAAAAAGAGAACGAACGAATCGAGTTCGGCACATTCGAGTCCAACACGCCAATCCACAGATCCGTCGATCCAATCTTTTGATTGGCTGCCGTCACGGTTCTTTGCACTGGAGTGCCATTAGGATCATTCGACGCATAAAAACTGACCACCGAACCTGTTGCGGGCCTTGCATGGAATGCTGAAACAACAACATTCGGAGCAATGAGCGTAGCCCATTGGCCATTCGTTCGGCCAATTCCGCTCAGGTCGAATTGCGACGCGATAAAACTGTTGCTATTCGTAAATCGATCATTGGTCGGCGCCGTGTACCCATCGATTGTGATTGCAGCCTGAATTGATCCCAACCCAGCCCAGCAAACAAAAAGAACCAAAATCAATGTTCTAGCCATCCCCATGCCCCCTTACATTCAACCATTCCTGCAATCCGATGGATTCCATGCTACTTCAAGCTCCTGTCGATTTAAACTCGCAATCGACAAACAAGAAGCCTGGACCGACCCAAAGCTTGATCCAGCCTCTACGGACCGACCTTTGCTTGAACTGGGATTTTTTCCTCTGCATATCGCCAGTTTTTAATGTACCAAAGCAAATCAGCCATGTCCTGCGGGGAAATCTGAGCTTCCATACCGTCGGGCATGAGAGAGGCCCCCGAACTCTTGAACTCCTCAATCTCCGATCGCTCCAAGGTAGTCGAGCCGTTTTGCCCGTACAACGTCAGGGTTTGGGAGTTCGCGTCCTTGAGCAAACCTTCAATCACTTTGCCGTCGTCTGTTCTGGCCATGTATCGAAAATAACTTGCATCAATCGAACGATTTGGATCTAGGACAGAAATCAACAACTTCTCGAAGGTTTGGTCCCTCGAATCGGATATGTCCGGGCCGATTGCTGTCCCGACAGAGTTCACGCGATGGCATGCAGCACAATTCTTTCCGAACACCATCTTGCCACGACTTCCGCTTTCATCGGCTCGAATCGCTCGTAAGGAGTCGGCATATTCTTCAACCACCTTCTGACGGTTCGTTTGCAGGGAGGATTCAAGAACCGAAGCGAATCGAGTCGCCAACGACGGGTCCGAGATCGTCCGCAAACTCTGTACCTGCGACGCATCCAACAACCGAATCGAAAATGTCCCTGCTTCCAATCTCTCTAAAAAATGCAGCATCCGGTTAGCGTTGCTTCGAATCGCTTGAAACATCTCGGAACGCAGCTCGGGAAGTGCTGAACCGAAATGATCCAAGAGCCAATCCGAGAATTCCATGGTGTTGTGAGCAGAACAGACTCTTATAGCCATTTTCGAAAGCGAAACGTCTTGGCTGTTGAGCAAATCCAGGGAAAGCTTCTCTGCGGCCTCTGAGTTTATCGAAGCAAGCATTCGGACTGCAGCCTGTTGATTGACCGGATCTGAATCTTGTTGGGCCGCTAACAAAATGATCTTTTCGATTTCCGACTCAGCAGCCGTTGCTAACTTGCCACTCCCGAAAAAACCTTCCATTATGGCGAAATACAACCTGCGAACCTGAACGTTCGCCGGAACACGCAAACCTTCTTCACAAAGAGCCAACCAGCCTTGATTCGACGATTCACTGGTTTGGGTTGCCACTCGGCCGGCTAATCGCACCACCGCTTCACGCGACCCCACCCCCAAGAACGCATCCGGCGAACCAGCCATCGCCAATCGATACTGTTCCAACAAACATTCCAATTCCTTTCGATTGGCTGCGGCAGCGGCCATCCAAAGTTGAAGATCATCACCATGCCTCATGAGAGCCTTGGCTGACGCCTTGGCAACAGAAACGCTGACATCCATCGAATCGTTCAAGTCAGAATCCGCTCGTTGGCGAGCAAAAAACCACATCGCCGAGCGTAATTCTTCCCGGCTCGATGCCAAATCATCGATGGTTTGGATCACGGCCGAATCCCATCGCCGGCCCCATGCTTTCGAGGACTCTCGCAAAGCATGCCATCCAATTTCACGACGCTCCGCATTTTCCGAGCCCAACAAGCCAGACACCAGATCTTCATCCAAAGCATCGACTGCCCCCAATAGAAAAGCAGCCGTCGCAACAGCACCATTGGATGTCGTAGAGCCCGCATCCACGACTATGTCACGAACTGACTTCAATAAGGAAGTGTCTTGAATACCGGACATTCGCTCCAAAAACATCCTCGCCCCAATCGATCGATTCCAGGAATCAGAATGACGGATCCAGCCAGTTATATCTGGAGAGCCAGTTATATCTGGAGAGTTGGATAGGGAATGTCTTGAAATGGAATCTGTCTTGCTCTTATCGCTACGAACAACTCGATAGATACGGCCGTGTTGATCACCATAACGTTGATCTGGACGTTCTTTCAATTCCTTGGGAACCCAATCGGGATGTTCGATCACAGCTCGATACATGTCGACAATGTAGATCTCGCCTCCAGGCCCTTCCATGATATCCACGGGGCGAAACCACGGATCATGACTTGCAATCCACTCTTTTGTCGACGGCTGATCCACCACCAAGGATCGACCTTGAATCCGTCCAACGGAGCGTCGCTGGACTAGGCCCCCAGTTGGTTCACATGTCAGCACGGTTGCAAAGGGCGACGTCCCTGACTCGCCCGCATCGAACAGATGACTATGCGTCATCGTCACTCCACACGCCGCAGTAAACTGCCCAGCATGAAGATTCGATGTTGTCCATGCATTCACTAGCGGATAGACCTGCGATGCCGCCTCCCCAGGCGATACTTCGTGAATAGGGCTCGCAAGGCCCGCCAGTGGACTCAAACCAATATCCCTTCTTTCACTCAAGATTTCAAAACAAGGCTGCCTGTTGGAACATCCATAGCGATGCCCCATTCGATCTAACGAATGACCGAATTGCGATGGACCAGCGATGCACTCTATTCGGCCGGTCACCATATGAATGCGAAGATCTGCCCCCATGAGATCAACCGATTCCGACGTAGGTTGCCCGAAAGGAATCTTGGAGGTGATCTTCCCGCCGCGTAAACCACTTGCAATGTACATCCAACCGTCCGATGCGATCATCGGATGATTGGCTCGAAGTTGAGGATTCTCCGCAGCAAAACCCTCCAACCAAACTTCTTGTTCATCGGCATGCCCATCGCCATCGCGATCACGCAACATCAACAGCTTCCCTTGAACGGTTACAAGAGCCCCATCCTGCCAAGGTTGAACCCCGGTCGCGAACAGCAATCGATCGGCAAAAACTTCCGAAGACTCAAAAAAGCCGTCGCGATCTTGATCCTCCAACACGACGATCCTACTTCTGGGCTCTTGATCAGCAGACGGATAATCTCGCATCTCCACAACCCAAAGGCGGCCTTTTTCATCGATCTGCATCGAAACGGGATCTACAATATTGGGCTCGGATGCAACGAGTTCCACCCGAAACCCATTTTGCGTTTCAAACCAGTTTAAGCTCTCGCTTGGGCTAACGGGCGAAAGGGGGAAATCGGGCGATGCCTTGGCGGACGTTTTCACCTCAGGGGCTCGTCGTCGATGCAGCTCCTGCACGACTCGGTTAAGCCCCTCTACCATCTTGGGCTCAGCTTGCTCCTCAAGGCAGCTCGAACGGCAACGCCAAGTGGTATACCCACCCAACTGAAACATCTCCGGAGGGGGAATGTATCCCATGTAACCATTCGCCAATCCGACATTCATGGTCAAATCAAAGGGGCTTTGCTGCCGAATTTTCAGCCCCGATTCGTTGTAGGTCTCGCAAGGATTC
>Ga0247832_1007613_pt1 | contig 11189 bp, 10 predicted proteins | sample LaCruzMarch2015__10_FD_192407 | JGI IMG/M metagenome (GOLD analysis project Ga0247832, IMG submission 192407) | Freshwater microbial communities from meromictic Lake La Cruz, Castile-La Mancha, Spain - LaCruzMarch2015_4m | ecosystem: Environmental > Aquatic > Freshwater > Lake | place: Spain...
TAGATGGCGTCGTGTATTCATGCGTCCGCCACGCTTTCATGGTTTGAGCAGTCATAAACTCACCCTTATTCCGGCTTCAGATCGAAGCGATCGATGTAATGGTTCAGCCGTTCACGGACATAATCCGGCACAATGCCGTATTCTTCAGGCGAATAGCGATGCACGCCATGCTTGCCTTGCGGATTATCAGCGATAAAAGCCTTCATCGCCTTAGCGCCCTCATCCGTCATCGGGATATCGAACGCCTCGTAGATTTTCTCGATCACGCCGAACTGGTCGCGCACGAAGTCCGGAAACATCACATCGTGCAAAATGGCGTTCGGCCAGGTGTTCTCGGCCCGCAGCTTCAGAGCCCGCTCCCATACGCCCGCAAGACGGTCGATCCAGTCCTCCGCGATCTCCGCCTTATCGACGTGATTGCTACCCATAGAGCGAACCAAGGCTGTGAGACTGGCGAAGGACGTCATCGACTTAACCGGATCGCGATGCGTGAACACCACGCGCGCATCAGGATAGGCTTCCAGCATGCGCTCCAAGCCAAACAGATGCGCACCCGTCTTCAACACCCACCGGTCAAGCATATGGCGGGATTGTAGATGCTGAAGCTGCTTCGTGTGAAAGTCATACACATGCCGCCAGTCCAGATCATGATCGACCCAATGCTGATATTTGGGCACGCGAAATTGATTGTGAAAGAGCGGCGTGCTCATGGCGTCGCCCATCATCACCACGCATTCCTGCGATAGCTCTGCACCCATGGGGTGCATCGCTTTGAACGCGATCTGAAGCTCATCCATTTTCGGCAGCATGGAGGCGCACAGGGCGATACGCGAATCGGTTCCATAGGTCGCTGTTTGCGGCGGCGGCGACGGGAAGGTCACCTCCCAAGTCAGCGGCGCGCGATTGTGCGGATCTTGCGCTAGAATATCGTGCAGGATCGTCGTGCCCGTGCGCGGAAAGCCAATAATGAAAACGGGCTTCACGATCTTCTGCTTCGCGATGTCAGGAAAACGCTTGCGGTCATTGACGTAATTCAAGCGGTTCACGATATGGCCGAGGCAGCGCTCCTGCGCGATCCATTGGCCCACCGGGTTCAGCATCGCTTCGTTTTCGAGAGACTCCACGAACAAAGCCAAAGGTTGGAGGAACGGCCCATCGCCGAGATCGCCCAGGCCATTCGTGCGCTTGCGCGCTTCCTCCAACAAAGACTCGACGTTGAACGACAGCTTAAAATTGTCCGCGCTCATACTCAGGCTTTCCCCTCTAATGCGATATCATACTTTTGGATGTAGGGTTTGAAACGTTCCATAATCGCGCCTGCATCGAGCCCGAATTCACTCACGCCATAAGAATGCTTGCCGTGCTTGCCCTGCGGCCGCGAGGCGATGTGCACTCGCATGGCCTCTTCCGGCTGGCCTTCGATCGTATCGCCGAATTGGCCATAGACGCGACGCATCGCAGCGATCGGGTCCGCCATCAGATCGGCATAACGCACATCTGCAATAAGGACGTCTGGACGCGCGGCGCGAAATTTTTCAATGGCGTCCACACTACGCGCCAGCATGCCAGTCCATTGTTCAGCGATGTAGGCTTTGTGATCGGCGTCGGAAAACGTACCCGTGAGCGTTGTAATGAGACTACACGCCGACGTGACGACCGAAACTGGATCGCGGTGCAACAACACAATCCGTGCCCCGGGCAACACGCGCACGAGCTGATCCAAATGCATGGCGTGGTTTGGCGCCTTTAACGTCCAGCGTTTTCGCACACCACCACTTTGCAGAAGCTGCAGCGCCCTTTTGTAGTAATCATAGGCCGATGTGTGATCGACAGTACTGAGCCAGCGCCCATAGTGAGGGATGTTCGCCATCGCTTCCCAGATAGAAGAACGAAAATCCTGACCCGTTATGCTTATGCATTCAGTCGGGCCGTCCGGCTCCTCACTCTGCACCACTCGTAAGCGTGGATTGATCTGATCGACCATCGCCATCTGCGCGCGCGTCGCCGCGATTCGTGGATCAGCTGAGATTGTATCGGGCGTCGGCGGCGGCGTAGAATCGCTCGCCTCCCAGCGATAGAGAGGCCGATGACGCGAGTCCTTCTCCAAGAGGTAGGAACATAATGTCGTACCGGCCCGGAAAATACCGACAACCACAAAGGGATTTTCGATCTTTTCGGTCAGAACTTCAGGATGGGTCTTGATCCAGTCCGTGACCTTCAGGCGATTGGCCAGCGCGCCAATGATCGCCCCGGGCAGCGCCATTTGCCCGAACCCATTTAGTTGAGCTTCCGCCGATAGCGACTCACATAAAATGCCGAGTCCCTCACGATAGCTCTCGGCCCCAAAATCTTCCAGGCCCGTGCTCTGGCGCGCCGCCGCGACCAGCGCGTCCGGATCATAGGCCATATCCGCCTCCCTCGGCTGAGTTCGAACGCGTGTGCGGCTTAAACCGCCACGTTCCCTTGCTGGGACCATAGTGACGAGCTTACTTGTCACCCGTCAAGGGGTAGTTTTGCATTCCAGCGTCAGTGCGAAAGGCGGCCTCATCTCCATTGATGAACAATGTTGTCCGGCGGCGGCATTTCATCTGCCGCAGCGCATTGGTTTTCAAACGTCAAGAGCCATACTCGCATGAGAAGAGTAGCTGACGACTTATGGATGCGGCCGATTAAGCCAGACGCCCACGCTCATTGTCCCAAAACAATACGCATTGTGAAGACGAATGACTTAAGCATCGCTCAAACGGGTGAGTAACCGCGCATCGCCCCCCTATGCTAGGGTCGCTTCTCACAATGAAGGAGGGGCGTTACGGCATGCGCTCTTAGCCGCGGATTTAGGTTGAGTGGATGGATAAGGCATGCAGACGACCCTCCGAGCCAGAGGCCCTTTGAAAAATGCACTCATAAGCGCACCAATCTTCGCACGCGCACTTGAAACGCATGGCGCGCAGATTGCGATTGTATCGCACACCACCTCGCTCACTTACACCGACCTTGCGAATGCCGCGGACTCATTTGCCCAGCGTTTAATGCCGAATGTGCAATTGGTCCTTATCGAAGGGCGCAATGAGATGGCGGCGCTTGTTGCATATCTTGGCGCGCTTCGTTCTGGGCGTGTTGTTCTCATGCATCCCCCCGGTCAAGATATTGACGCTTCGGAAATTACCCGCACCTTCGCACCCGACGCCCGCTATTTCTGCGTGGGCGATGAATGGGTGCTCGAGCAAACCGCATACTCAACGCCCTGTCACGCAGACCTTGCGCTACTTCTCTCCACATCAGGCACAACAGGCGCAACGAAGCTCGTGCGTTTATCTGCGGCCGCGCTCGAAGCCAATGCGCTTTCAATCGCGGAATATCTCGGTCTGACCGCAACCGAAAAACCCATAACAACGCTGCCCATCCACTATTCTTACGGGCTATCGGTCATCAACTCCCACCTAGCCGTAGGCGCGACGATATTGCTGACCGACGATTCCGTCGTCGACGACGCCTTCTGGGATCTTGCCGTTCAATATGGCGCGACCTCGCTCGCCGGCGTGCCCCGCACATATGAATTACTGGAACGCGGCGCGCTTTTGTCCCGCGCGCCCAAAACATTGAGGATGCTGACGCAGGCGGGCGGACGACTGGCGCCATCGAAGCTCGCCTATCCGTTGCGCGAGATCAAGGAGCGCGGCGGCCAATTCTTCGTCATGTACGGGCAAACCGAAGCAACAGCCCGCATTGCGTACGTGCCGCCGCACCTCCTGCAAGACAACAAGGATTGCATCGGTATTGCCATTCCAAATGGCGAAATTGAACTCCGGGATGACAATGGTCACAAGATTGACGCCGTCGGAAAGTCCGGTGAGCTGATCTATCGCGGCCCCAATATTATGATGGGCTATGCACAAAGCCCTGAGGACTTGCAGCGCGGGCATGAAATGTCCGAACTCGCAACCGGAGACATCGCCGAACGCAATTCCAGCGGACTGTTTCGGATTGTTGGGCGCCGGAGCCGGTTTGTGAAACCCTTCGGCCTTCGTGTCGCCTTGGACGAAATTGAGAAAACGCTCGAGGGAGAAGGCGTTCAATCGCTTGTGGCGGGCACGGATGATCTGATCGCGATCGCCGTCAAGGATAGCGACGCCAAGGACATATGGGATTCCAAACGCCAAACGGATTTATGCGCACGATTGTCCGAGCACTATCGCCTGCCCCAGAAACTATTTCATATCCTTCCCATGAATGAATGGCCGAGCCTGCCCAACGGCAAACCGGATTATGCATCTTTGGTTTCGCAGGCGCAGAAATCACTGCGGAGATTATCGGACAGTCCAAAGACGGTCAGCGCACTTTTTGCCGACATCTTTCTAGGAATGCCGGTTGATGATGATTCAAGCTTTGAAAGCCTGGGCGGCGATTCGCTGAACTATGTCGAACTCGCGACGGGCCTTGAAGCGATCCTTGGTGAATTGCCCAAGAACTGGGATCGCCTCAGCCTCCGGCAACTTGAACTCTTGCGCTCGACCGCAGGTGACCAAACGCGCGGATGGTTTTCGCGAGCAGGTATCGATCCCGATGTCGCCTTGAGGGCGACAGCAATCGCTGCGATCGTCTTCCATCACGCCGCCGCTTTTGAAATGCTCGCGGGCGGCGTCGCCGCATTGCTGTTGATGGTTGGCTACAATTGGGCCCGTTTTCAAAGGTCCGCGATTATCGCCGGAAGCGTCTGGCGCATCCTCCCCCGCCTTTTCGCCGCGGTGCTCGCGCCATACTTCCTGGTGGTGGCCGCGTTTGAAATCGCACGCGGCGGAACGCCCTTGTCCGCGTGGTTCCTCTTCGCGAACTACGATGTAACATTGCATGGCTTCATGCTGCCGTTTTGGTTTGTGTCCGCTTACGCGCAGGCCACGCTTCTTCTGGTTCTTCTATCGTCCGCAGGCCCAGGCGTCCGGAACGCCGTGAAGACATCGCCCTGGCGCCTCGGCATGATCGCCGTGGGCATTGGATTAATCGCCAAGGCCGGGCTTTTTGAATTGGGCCTTTCCGTTCCGTTTCGCAGCCTTGATCAAGTCGTTCCGCAATTGGCCCTGGGCTGGACTTTGGCCTTTTCCGATACCCGCCGGCGCCAGGTCTGGGCGGCGATCGCGGCGTGCGCCGTCGCTGTTTCAAGCATACTGGGGGATGACTCGCTCTTCTCGAACGACTGGTCTTTGCGGGAGCCGTACTGGATGCTTCAAGCCATGTGGATTCTGATCGCCACGCTCGGCATTCTCTATGTGCCGCGCCTGTCGGTTCCACGCTGGAGCGCGGCGACCTTGTCTGCTTTGGCGGCCGGCGCCTTCACGATCTATCTGACCCATACAGCCGTAATCTGGGTGATCGGGCGCGCAGTGGGTGATCCCATTCCAGGCGCGGCTGCGGGCGTGGCCGCCTTGCTTGTGGGTTTGACGGCGCACTTTGCCGTTCATCGGGGCGCGAGGCTCACGCATGCCGCTTGCGCAAAGAAGAACAAGCACGCGCCAAGAACAGAGACAAAAGCTCCAAACGATCGCTGACCGGGGCCAATAGCCGCCACCCCGGCAACGCGCGTTAAAGCACCAAGCCCCCGCGCCCGGACACGTCACGCGCACACCAAGGCATTGAAATTTATGTAAAATAAAGGCGGAATGGCTCCCCGGGTAAAAGCGGCCCGGGCGTTCGCGAGCGTTCGTCGCGGTCCGTTATGAGAGCCTTTTCTCCTTGTAAATGAAGTGGTTTTCGAGAACCAATGTTCGCGTGCATTCTCAGCGGTGTGCCCCCTTCCGAAACCCCAAAAGGGGACAAGGAAGGGGGCACAGCGAGGAATGGCTCCCGAGAAGTGCTCTTCCGAGGCACCAATCCTACTGCTCCGAGGGGACATGGATTTGGAAATCAAGAAATGAGCGTGAATCGCCTGACTGACATGATGGTGCGTCAGGTCCACGAACCCGGCTGGTATATCGATGGTGCGGGGCTGCGTTTGCGCGTCCGGCGCAATCCAAAAACCGGCGCTGTGTGCCGAACCTGGGTGCTCAGGTTGACGCTTCCAGGTGGCGGCAAACGAGAGGTGAGTCTCGGCACGCCAGCGGTTGTCGGACTCGCGGAAGTCAGGCGAAAGGCTGAAGCTATGCGTGAAGCTGTGGTTGCTGGCGAACCTCTGCCGACGGCGCCGGTCGTAGTCGTGTCTTCGCCGCTGACGCTGACCTTTCGCGAAGCCACCGACAAGTTTCTGGCTGTCCACACCAAGTCGCTCAAAAACGCCAAAAACGCTGCGCAGTGGCGGACGACCATCGAGACCTATGCTTGGCCATCAATCGGTAAGGTGCCTGTGGACCGGGTCGACCGCAGCATGGTGCTTGCCATCGTAGAACCGCTCTGGGGGGTGAAGACCGAGACGGCCAACCGGGTCCGTGCTCGGATCGCTGCGGTGCTCGATTGGGCCGCCGAAGCCGGTCACCGTGACCCGAACCTGCCGAACCCGGCGCGTAAAGAGCAATTTCGAAGATCGCTTCCCGCGCAAAGCAAGGTGCAGAAGCCCAAACACCACGCCGCACTTGCCATTGATCTAGTACCCGATTTTCAAGGAACGTGATTCGTGATTCAAGGATCACATGATTTTAGAAGCCCGAGAAGTTCGGCTTCGGCGGGGCGACCGCCAGAAGCTTGTGGCCCGCTGCCGATCGCCGCTTATTATTCAGCGGGATTTGAAACGAGCGCGGATTGTTCTGCTGGCGGCGCAGGGTCGCAGCACGCGCTCGATTGCTCAGGAAGTGGGCGTGCAACCGCGCATTGTGAGCTTGTGGCGAGGGCGCTACGCTGACTATGGCCTGCAGGGCCTGGAAGACATGCCGCGTCCGGGCAAGGTTCCGGTTTATACGGAAGCCACGACCGGCAAGCGTATCCTTGAGCTACTGGATAAGTCTCCGCCGGAGGGATACGGGCGCTGGACCGGTCCGCTTCTGGCCGCCTCTCTTCGTGACGTCGATGTGCAATATGTCTGGCGCTTCCTGCGCAGGCAGAAGATCAATCTGGCGGGACGCAAATCCTGGTGTGAAAGCACCGATCCGGACTTTACCGCCAAGGCCGCCGACATTGTCGGGCTCTATATCGCCCCGCCTGCCAAGGCGATCGTGCTTTGCATCGATGAAAAACCCTCAATCCAGGCGCTGGAACGGGCGCAAGGCTACTTGAAACTACCAAATGGACGGGCGCTGACGGGGCAGAGCCATGACTATAAGCGGCATGGCACATCGACCCTGTTCGCTGCCTTCGAGGTCGCCACAAGCAAGGTGACCGCCGCGCACAAGGCCCGCCGACGCCGGGTCGAATTTCTTGACTTCATGAAGACGGTCGTCGCCGCCTATCCGCGCAAGGAAATCCATGTCGTACTGGATAATCTCAGCACCCATAAAGGGAATGAGGCCTGGCTGAAGCGCCATCCGAACGTACACTTCCACTTCACGCCGACCAGCGCCTCATGGCTCAATCAGGTCGAGAACTGGTTCTCGATCCTGCAGGGAAAGTCCCTTGCAGGCGCATCCTTCACATCCGTCGCGCAACTGAAAGATCACATCGATGCTTTTATCAGTTCCTACAATGAGGGCGCCGCTCCGTTCGTCTGGACAAAAACCAAGGTCCGCCAACGGAAGTTCAAAAACCGCCGTATCAGTCAATTGTGATTCCGGGTACTAGTTGGGCTTCGCAATTCTGCGTAGGAGTTTTGCGACGTATACAGCGCTTCTTAATTACCCCAACCAAGCCCGCGTTCTTGGGCGGCTTCTCGCTGGGTATGGCAATTTGAAACTCGACCCCGCGTATCCTTTTTGGGCCCTCCTCACGGAGGTCCGGTTCGGCGATATTGCAAAATGATAGCTTATATGCTATCAGCCGCAGTCATGGACCGGGTTGTCATTGACACCAATATTTTCGTGTCGGCGTTGCTGAACGCGGATGGGGCGCCGCGTGCGGTCTTAAGACTGGCGCTGACTCGCGAGATCATGCCTGTTTTCGGCAACGCGCTGTTCGCCGAATACGAAGATGTTTTGGGACGTGAGGCGCTGTTTGCGAAGTCTCCGCTGAATTCAACGGAGCGCAGTGCCTTGTTCGAGGGATTGTTGTGCGTAAGCGAATGGGTTCGCATATATTATCTTTGGAGGCCGAACCTCGCTGACGAAGCCGACAACCATGTTCTGGAATTGGCGGTGGCGGCAGGCGCAGCGGCGATCATTACCGCGAATAAGCGCGATTTTGCGCGCGCTGATTTACTGTTTCCGGGCGTGCGTATTGTGAGCGCTTCGGAGTTTCTTGATTGGAGGCGACAAACATGAGCGTTATGACGATTCGGTTGCCCGAGGATCAGCACGAACGCCTGAAGGCGCTTGCGGCCCATCGCGGTGTCAGCATGAACAAGCTCTTCGAGGAATTCGCGACCCAGGCGGTTGCAGAATTTGACACAGAACTCCGATTCAAGGCGCGCGCCGCGCGCGGCGACGCTGTGGCGGGTCTGAACTTGCTCGACAAGCTCGATGCCGCGTTTGACGGCGAGCGTTCGTAAGCGCCTGCGGTTGACACAGGCAACAGCGGGCGCAGCGGGCAATCGCCCCCTTTGCACCGCGTCGGCTCATTCTGCGCCGAACGATGGCAAACTCGCAAAGAAGGCGTCAGCTAAGTCCACATCGATGAGCGTTTTGGCCCCGAGTTTTCTGGCCTGAATGAAACCATTTCCGAGAAGTTCGTACATTTTCGTTCGGCCGATGCCGTAGCGGATCAAAGCGTCGCGGATAGAAATTGATCTTGGCTCGGCGCGAAAAGCCGGCGGCGCTCACGATTGGCGGAAGTAAGCGTCATTTTGCGTCTCCAGACCGAGCCGGATTCGCGGGCGCGTTCAGGTCACTGCCGTCAATGCCGCATCGACTGTCCGGTCGCAAAGTTTGCAGGTCGTGTTCCTGTTGTCGCTGGACTCTCATCCTGATTGTCGCCGCGCACCTCTTCGTTCGCGAGATCTTCGAGCATTATCCGGAAAGATCGACGATCCGGAAATTGGGCGTAGTTCTTTCCCTGTCCGGAGAAGTCGGCAAACAACTCGATGCAGTGGGCCACGTCCACGATTAGCAAGAAAGGCGGCCAGCCGTGTTCCTTGGGAAGGGCTTTCGCGTAGCCTTCAGCCTGACGGCGCGCGCGCTCCATCACGAGATCCCAACCGGCCGTCCCCCGCTTGGCAGTGCCCGAACGGGTCCGGCCCGCATCCTCCGCGCCATGGAGTGCGACGCGAGCGGCGTCATCCTTGGCTGGCGCCCTTCCGGCCTTTACGCTCTGCTTGGCCTCACAGACGAAACAGCCCCGTTTGTAGAGGTCGATAAAGCCCGTGCTGGTTGAGCCATTGGCGTGCTTGAAGGTAACAATTTTATCGAACACATAGCCGTTTGCCGCTTCGTCCCGCTGCGCTGGATGTGGACGCTCAGCCCCAATCAGCTCGGAAAGCTCGCTTAAGAATATCTGGTAGTTCGCGCGCTCCGCGCCTTCGGACTTGGTCCATTTGTCTTTGAATTTTTGAACGTCCAGACTCAAACGCAGCTCTCCCACACTCCGCTGACTTTGGCGTGCGGCGCGAGAAGTGTCACTGTTTCCGTTCCGCTAAGGGTCCGTTGTCATCCCTAGCCACTGCCGAATACATTGCGGAAAAACTGCCGCAGATGTTCGCATTTGTTCGCGTTTAGACGCAGCACAAAAGGGGACATGGGAGGGGACATGACGAAATCGGCAACCCGAAGGACGCCCATGGCGTTGATTTTCATGATGAAAAACGCGCGGAATGGCTCCCCTTTGTATGCCAATATCGAACCATATGTCTGGCGCCCAATCCGGAGATTCGGCGTGTTCTCGAGGAAATACGAGAGCTGCAGTTGTCGGCGTAACGAACCGGCCATGCCCTCGCCTCGGTAAGGTGATGTTATACTTGACGTACCCAGCCCAGGGGGTTGTGTTTAGATCTCAGACGAAGCAGGTTGAGTGCCCTCATGGGGAACGCACAATGGCTATGCTAATCTTCGTCGTCGTATTGATTGTGGCAGCGGCAATCGGGGGTTTTGGCGTCGGTCAAGTGACCGGCGACGCATTCTCAATCCTAGGCGCCGCAGGCGGCGCGGTTGCAACATTTGCCGTTCTGATGGGGCTCGGCGCCTTCTTTGATGCGCAAGAGAAAAAGCGCGACAAAAGCATTGACCACGTCTTCGACCGCATGGTCACCGGCAAGGAAAAACCAACGCGGGCAGAGGTCGAGGCGGGCAAGAAACGCATGCGTTAGCGTCGTTAGCCGTGCTCTCCCTTGGGACTCGCTGGCGGCACGATCTTCTTAAACGCGCGTTCAAACGATTGGCCGCTCTCATCTACCTCCATAGCGCAGTTTCAATGAAGCGCTGCTTCTGAGGTTTTTCGTCTTTAGGCTTCTGGTTTTTTGCTGGCATCTTTGCCCTCAAACAAATTGCGGGGTTCAAGCCTACGACTTTGACCCCACCACCTTTACTCGGTGCCCGTGAAACCGGCAGCAGCTCACGGTACACTTTGAGAAACCCGATCAACCTCCACACAACAACCCGCCTGCACTCGGCGCAGCAGATCGCGCGTGTGTCCAAAGGGTGGCTTCCCGGCAAAGGGATTGAGCTTGCCGTCTTAGGGTTCAAACACCTTAGACCTATTCGAGAAGCTACGATCCAAGTTGAGACGTACTGAAAAAAAGAACGGCCTCGACACTTTTTCCGCGGCGGTCGCCGACAAATGTTAATTAAAAAAAATTCGCCCGATGTCGGAGCATTGCATAACTAATCACGGTGATATCTACTCCCGCTTATTCCAAAAGCCGTTCGAACAAATTTGGGGTCTCAAAATGAAACTCCAAGCTAGAACAATGCTATTGGTGCCTCTGGGGAGGGATTGCGATGCCATCGGCGGATTCAGAACAAGTACCAAGAGACCTTCTCATTGAAGTTCTTTTGGATGCTTGGAAGCTTTCTCAAGCATTCGCACGACTAATCGCTCGGCTCAGCCCCGAAGATGGAGCTCGGTACGCCGGCCAACTTCGATACTTTCACAAGCGCGCGTCAGATCTGCTGGGTGAAGCCGGCTTAAAGCTAGTCGTATTGGATGGTCAGCCATTTGAGCCGGGGGCTGCAGCATCGCCACTCAAC
>Ga0247832_1007620_pt1 | contig 11178 bp, 8 predicted proteins | sample LaCruzMarch2015__10_FD_192407 | JGI IMG/M metagenome (GOLD analysis project Ga0247832, IMG submission 192407) | Freshwater microbial communities from meromictic Lake La Cruz, Castile-La Mancha, Spain - LaCruzMarch2015_4m | ecosystem: Environmental > Aquatic > Freshwater > Lake | place: Spain...
AAACACAATGTGTTTTCAAAAGTGTTTTCATATTTCCCATTAATTTACGTAACGCTCAAAAATATTTCGGCGCGGCCACCTATTTACGTACTATTTTCCAAATACGAGGATTCCTTTGTCTTCCAGATCTTCGAGATGAAGAGGTCGTCCGAACAAATGCGTTGAACGCCTTGAAGATTCTTTTAGTTTCTTTTTCAGCGACCCGCTATTTTCTTGTGTTTAGTAGCACATCATTGAGCACTTAGGTTCGCTGAGGACATTATCGGCATGGCGACCGCAGTAGTTGAAATTGAGGGTCCCCTCTCGCCACCCTCATGCTGCACAAGCATCAACTCCAAGGCAGCCTCCGCATCAACGTCGAAATCCACCGAGGACCTAGCAGCAATGCGTCATCTTCGTTCTGTCATTGAGTCAATAACGTCCAATGAGAATATGTCCTTGGCAGAACGCAAGACGAAACTGGCCAACTTGGAACACTTGTTCCTCACGGCAGAGCGACAACTGCTCTCCCATGATGGGGTTGCAGAGCCCCTCATTGCTGAAGAAAAGACAACGAAGAAAATAAAGAAGGTTGGCTGGTTGAAGTCGGTACTTCGTGTGAAGCAAGATGGTCATTCCCGGAAGAATAACAACTTTGTCGCAACAGAACCAAATGCACCCGCAAATAGTAAACAAAGTGGTGGGGTCCTGGAAGCGTTGGATGAAAAAGAAGTAGTGACGCAAGAGGCACGTGACGATGTTGAAAACAAAGTTGTTGCAAATACTGCCACCACATGTTCTCGAGACGGAGCACCACCACCACCTACATCACCGGGTGGCGGGGGTGGGGGGGATAATGAAACTGACTCCATAATGGAACTACGGATGCAAAACTCCGAAGCATTCCTAGCATCGGTATGCTCTCTCCGTAGTCTTGGGACGTTTGAACGAGACTTTATCAATAACATTATTGCCGAACAGGCGGATGCCAATAATGATAATAACAACAACAATAATGATGAAAAGTCAACCACGACATTTGAGAAAGATTTCTTGGCACGTATGAAGAGTAAGTGTGTGGTACCACCACATCCTACTCAAGTCTTTGTAAATAGCAATGGGAACAATCCTGATGACGATCATGACGATGATTTGACTTTGGATACTCAGTTGAGTGAGACAACATTTGAGAATGATGCCCGGTGTGCCATGAAGAATGGTGGAGATGGGATGATATTACCACCGACTCAGGTAATAACACCCACAAAACAACAGAATTTTGTAGACAGTGACGAGTTGTCTATTGCAACCTTTTTGTCTGAAACAACATTTGAGCGTGATCAACGCAAGAGGAAGGAAGCTAGTGCTCACGATGGTAAATTACAAGCTGTCGTCAAAAGAAGTGCACCCACAGCACTTGCTTTACATATCGAGAATACACTCAGCATTGACGATTCACAAATAAGTGTTTCAACCTATGAAAAGGATGTGGCTGCATTGAATGCATTAGCTGAGAAAATTGGTAGAAAGCCATCAACACAATCCAAGGTTGTTATGGAGGGGATAATGAGTACGGCGAGTGATCGGTCATGCTCGACATTTGAGCAAGATTATGGCTATGTTTCTACTACCCAACGTGACATTAGAATACCCGCATCACCACCACAACTTCGGTCACAACAATTCCACGCTGAAGCACGAGTTGCAGTGACTATGCCACCCAAATATCAATATCCAAATGACACACGTTCCTTGGTAGGAGCTAAAGTTTCTTTCATTGGGACACCGCTATCCACTACTGCTTTTGAGAATGATATGATTAATGATGGCCCACAAGCCAATAAAAATTATAACCCCGAATGGTTCCAGGGTATGGAAAACAGAAAGAAAGGACCGGAGAGAAAAAATGTTGGTTCAGCCAAGAAGAAGAATGTAGTTTCTCCACCATCATCATTGGATAATAGGAGTAGGACGCCAGACCTTAGCGATGCCATGAGAGCGGCCAATGCCAAATTAGATGCAATGGCTGCTGCCAAGAGACAACAGTCAAAGATTAGCCCATTAGATGTACAACTGTCGCAATATAGAGTGAGTACAGTTGGTGGTGGTGGTAGTAAGTCAAGGAAGGAGGAAGGGGAAAGCACATTTTTGGGTAAATTTCTGAGTCAGGCTGAACAGTTCATATTTAAATACTAACGACTACCGGTTTGTTGTGGAGAGTTGTTTGGTGTTCGGTCGCAAACGATATAATCTTTCCCAGATATTATAATTATTGTTGTTATATTTTTGCGCGTCGTCACTTTTCTGTTGCGTTAACAAAGCATCTACGGGTCAATAATGTATGAGGATAAAGCGTTTCCAACTAAGCGTATGCTCGAACAAAAATGGAGTATAGGAAGATTACAAATCACCCTGAAATTGATATCAGGGTGGATATGACATGCAAACAATGTCTCGCTGATGGTTGGAATCACGGAGTTGAAACTATCACAAGTGCGAATTATTTTCGTGCTTTGCACAAAATGGGTCGGTTGCCAAAGGGTGTTGAAGATCGATTGAGAATTTCTGGCTTTTCGTTTACTGTGGAAGGTGAGATGATGTCTTGTTTATGATATTGATCTATTATTCTCAGTTGTCCTTACGTTTCTTTTGTCACAGCTCACCGACTCAAGCTAGAAATGTTCAGAAATGATACTACTTTGGAGCAGAGGGCGCGGATGGGAATAAGGAAGGAGCATGCTCCCCGGGCACTCTTCTCTGAATTGGAGGATGGCATGATCAAAAGGCTTCAAGAGGAGGTTGGGAACAAGTGGACATACATTACTGAACGCATTAATGAGTCATCGGAGTGTGAGTGGGATCCTGTTCAAGTACGTACTCGGTTTATGCAACTAGAGATAGAGGAGGCTGACGGACACAAAAAGAAGCGCAGGGTTAACTGGACTCCTGATGAGGATGCTCAGCTTATTTCTTTATGCAAAAAGTGGCTTAAGAGGCAAACGTCTACGTATGGAATGTATGCCCATATTGTAACCAAAATGCCGGGGAAAACTATACCTGATCTAAGGAATCATTGGGAGCGTAAACTATCGAAGCCGAAACCTGGGCGTATGTGACCTCGTTGACTGTGGCCTCGTTGACAGAGCCAAGAAGAAAGTCGTAAAGAAGCGGAAGTCACTTCCAGTTGACGTACCTCGGAGGGTACTTCCTGACAGGCAGCGAAAGACTACAACTTACAATGAGAATGAGCACTTAGCGAATCTTGGACTTGACAAGAATGTTAAGATGTAGATTAGTTAATGGTTCTTTCCTCTTTTTCTGTTGCAACATAAACATAAACACCCCTGCCTCGACTTCATCATCTGAATCATATCTAGTCATATCTTCGTGTCTCGCACGAGCCTCCGCTTTAATCCTCTTCGCCTCCTCAGCCTTCTCTTTTTTCCTCGTCTTCTTCTCAACACGAGCCTCCGCTTTAATCCTCTCCGCCTCCGCCTTCTCTTGTCTCCTCTTCTCGATAAACTCGGCATTTGCCTTCGGCTGAGACTTTAGTTGCGCCAGCTCCGTCTCTAACTCCAATAAACGACATTGAATCCCTGTGTAGTCAGTGGTGACATTCGCAAGGTCTACTTTCGTCTCTTCAATGTCTCTCTCCAATTGTTTCATTCGCTTCTTGCGTTGAAACTCAATAGATCTTCCAAGACACAGTGACTTATATTCAGCTTGAAGAGCTGCCAGTTCCTCTTTGGACTTGGAAGAGAGGTCATTTCCACCCGGTAATGATGGAGTCAACTTGATCATGTCAGCAAATGACAACGGCTGCACAAACAAACTTGCATTGCGACGGCTATTCACTATGCCAATAACGTTGTTGAAATCGTCACAAAGCTGTTTGATGTCTCGATAGATAAGGGAATGTTGAATCTCTTCGGTGAAGAATGTTCTAGTCGAGATACGGCCGTAAAACGAAAAGTGGAATGAATCCGGATTCTCAAAGATGATTTCGACTCCAGCCGACTTCATGCTTTTCATCAGTTTTCTGATAAGCGTGTCATTGACTGACTGACCGCCGACATTGTGACAAACGAACACACCGTTCAAACGCTGTACCAGTTTAGCAATGGCGATGTAAACAGGCACCAGCGCATCGGCCTCGCGAGCTTTTGCTTGAGCACAATTCTTGCCGCCATTCACTCTTTCACACTTTTCACGCATGTTTTCCATCCCACGAACTGCACCTATCTTCTGTATGAACGGAACAATGATGCAATCATGCATCATTGCGCTTGGACAATTGGCTCGCGCTTGACCTTCTAAATGTTCACATGTTGCCAATGACTTATCATAATAGTCACACAATCCCTGCACCAAGTAGAAGATGCATCCTTCACGAAGCCCTTGAACAAGGCTTTTCAGTGCCACACAACGGCACTCTGGAAAATGAGGAAGATGGTAGTCTATTAGTCGGCAACATTCATCACGAAGCTCTTGGATCGTAAATCTGTCGGACATGACCAACAAAACTTTACTTGTGCATCCTGCATTTTTACGCACATAATTTATATCACTAAATTTTAACTGATATAAAAGAACTAACTGGAGAGAGAATAGCTTACATCCACGCAGTATCTTCTTTGGTAGGTTCGTGTGCCGATTCGATCCCCATTCATAGAAGAACAATTGTGAAAATACAGTAAAATACTAAACACAGAATCACTGCCAATTCATCAAGTCTATGAAGCTATTCACACAAATCCAAGCCATTACGAATCCGAGTCTCCACTAACTTCAACTGCACATTCACTAAAGAATACCCACGCTTTATTCCATGACGCCTCTGCATTTTCATCCTCGGCTAGTAAGGAATCATCCCACTCACCAATGTTACAATACTTAACTAAATCCACTTGACATTCAAAGACATTTCCTGACAGTTTGACCAAGTCTCCACCAACATATGTAGTCTTGGTAATGTCATAGTCATCGGGACATGGGGGAAGTGTTGTTACCATGGTAGGAGATGGCGTTAGTGCATCATTGTCACCAGGTGGTGTCATTGTAGGAGATAGCGTAGGATGTGTATCTTCGCTAATTTGAGTAGACACCATCACTGATGGAGCCATGGTAGGAGACTGTGTGATAGTGGGAAGTACCAGTACTGGAGGTTCTGCTGGGTCATTAATACTGTCATCGCTGTCATCGATGTCATCCTCCACTTGTACAATAATGTCGTTTATGTCATCATCGACATCAACTTTGTCATCGTTGTCATCGATGACCTCCTCGCATGGACCAACCAAAACCCATGCATTATCCCACAATTCAAAAGCATTTGGATCAGTCGTCAATAATGAATCATCCCACTCGGCAATATTACAGTAGGTTACATGAAGTGTCATACATTCGAAGATATGATCGTTAAGTGTCACCATTTCTCCTTCAACATATGTCGTCTTGGTCATATCATACGCTGGTGGACAAGTGGGAAGTGTATCAACAACAACGTAAGGCGTAGCTGCCATAGTAGGTAGCGTGGTATCAACTTTACTAATTTGAGTGGACACCATTACAGTTGAGGCCATGGATGGAGATAGCGTGGTAGTAGACAGTGGTAGCCCTCCAGAGTCGTCTCCTTCTAGTACTGGAAGTTCTGTTAGGATAGACCCAGTGACGGAACATGGACCCACCATTATCCATGCATTATCCCACATTTCAAATGCATTTGGATCCGTCGTTAATAATGAGTCATCCCATTCGGCAATATTACAGTAGGTTACATGAAGTGTAATACATTCGAAGATGTAATCGTTGAGTGTTACTGTGTCTCCTTCAGCATATGTTGTCTTGGTCATATCATAGGCTGGTGGACAAGTGGCCATGGTGGTAGGGGATGCAGTAGTTGATATTGTGTCAGTGTCATCGTTTGGAAGAGTGTATGTGTCAGTAATAGTTGTTACAGATGGAGTCATGCTAGGTGCTACTACATTATCATCGGCAGTGATACACTTGCCAACGTTGACCCACGCACTATTCCATTTTTCCTTAGCATCTACATCCTGTTCCAATAATGAGTCATCCCACTCGGCAATGTTACAATATATAACTTTATCTACATCGCATTCAAAGATATAGCCTGGTGCATCTTGTATCGCCTCGATCTTGTCTCCACCGACATAGTCCGTCTTGGTTGTATCGTAAGCATTGGGACATGCAGAGAGTGGTGCAGTGGGGACATCTGAGACAGTAGGATTGTATGTCGGCACTAATGAAGGCTCAGGCAAAGGAGGAGAAGGAGGAGGATTTACTACGGCAATAATCGATGGGGCCGATGCTGGTTTTCCAGTGGGTGTCATGCTCGGCGTTGCAGTAGGCTTGACGCTAGGCGTTGCAGTAGGCTTGACGCTTGGCTTAGAAGTCGATGGTGTCATAGTGATTGGCAATTGAATGGAGTTCGTCTTTTCATCGCCATTATTAAACCTCATTTCTCCAACAACCTCAGCGACGACCTTTCCCTTCCCTTTCACCTTCTTTCGATCGCGCTTCTTCTTCTTTTTACTATCGTCCGCTTCTTTAGCACTCTTGGCATCACCTTGTTTTTCAGCCTTGCCTTCTAATTTACGACCGACGGTAGTACTTTGTTCTTTGCTAAGCTTGGATCGATTCAGGACCTTCCTGGACGAAATTGTGTCTGAAGTAATGGCAGCAGCCGAAGCCGAGACGACTAGGAGGCTGGGTATGGTGATGCTAACCTTCATCGTTGTCAACTGTGTATTGTCGAGTTGTGCTTTTCACGGCTTCACTGAAAATTCAATGTAAGAATTGCTCTCGGACATCGAACACTTCTCCTTTGAGAACGTCGATGTTGATGAACATAATACCGAGTAGGCTTGGCCTACGATATCGTACCTGAAGCTCGACCGACTCATGATCATTCGCAAATGCGAACGATTTGAATTTTTTGTTTTGGTACGATATCCACGACTTCCTACGTGCAGATTTGCCAGCACTTCCTCACACGCACCGAGTGTTTGCCAAACATGTGAGATGAGGGGAGGCTAACGTAGCGGCACCGAAAACGTTGTGAAACGATCCATTATTCCACACACGATCGCACATAAACAATGAAGGCCATCAAAGTCTGCCTCCTCGTCGCTACGGCGTCAACCATGAGTTCAGACGCGTCTAGTGTCAACGAGCGTATGCGTCTACGTGGAGTGGAAAACCCTGCAAATAATGAGAGTCAACGTCGAGTTCAAGAAAAAGGGGAGAAGAAGAGTGCTATCGCAAAGGAAAGCACCGTGAAAGAGATTGCCAACGAAATACAGGAATTGGATGACAAGATCATCAAGGAGAAAGACAAGTTGGACGATGAGAAGAGTGTGAAGGAACAATTGAAGGAGTTGAAACATGCGAAAGAAAAGGGTGAAAAAGACGTGGTCAACGAACTTACAGCTGATCTCAAGACAATTGATATTGTGATTAAAGCCGATGAGAAGAAGTTGAAAAAAGATAAGAGTGTAAAGGAAGAATTGAAAAAGGAGAAGAAAGAGAAAAAGGCAAAAATGCCAAAGGTTAGTGGTATCAGTATGTTTCTGTCTTCCTCACTAATCAATAATCATCTCATATTCATGCTAATTAGGAAAAGAAGGCGAAGGAGGAAAAGGTAAAGGATGAAAAAGTTAAGGAGGAAAAGGTTATGGAGGAGTTGGTGGAGAAGATTCACAACGTGGAGGTAAAGGAAGAGATTGCATTTGAAGAATTGGAGACCTTGGAGGAGGAAATTGATTCAATTACCATTGTGAATTCCAAGTTTCTTGATACTGATAGTACCAAAACTGTGGTGCCGTCTTCTAAACCAACAGTCAAGCCCACCACGAGCCCAAGTGTCTCGCCCACACTAAAGCCTGTTACAACTTTGCCAGAACCTGAAATGCCGACGTTCTCACCCACCCTAGCACCATCGGATCTAGTTGTTGATGATGTTACAGAAGTTGCTGGTGAAATGCCATCTTGTCCTCTTGCCTATGACAAGACCAAAACTTCATACAAGGTGGGAGACTTGGTAACGATCACTGGCAACATCTTTGAATGCATGTCACCGTATGCAGTCTACTGTAACATTGCCGAGTGGGATGAAGCATTGACAGCGAATGATCAGAATGCAGAGGATAATTGGAACACGGCTTGGAAATACGTTAGTCCATGCTCTGGTTTGGTCTCAGTGATTGAAAATTCCGTTTCTACCATGGCTCCATCCACTACACTTACATCCTTGCCAACATTCTCTCCCACAGCCGTTCCATCGGCAGAAGCCGTCATCACACCTGATGTTGTAATGCCTGAACTTGAGGTTGATCCAATGCCAACTTTAACATGCCCTCCTGTCTACGATATCACAAAGACAAACTATGTTGGTGGAGAAAAGGTCTTAATTACGGACAACATATTTGAATGTCACACACTGTATGTATATTACTGCAATGTTGCTACCTGGGATGATGCACTGTTGACTTCTGATCCAAATGCCCAAGAGGCATGGAATAGTGCATGGGTATATGTTGGTTTGTGTGAGTAAACACTGGTCGCAACATTGCTATATGTCAGCCCAACACAGAAGCATTGTGGGTTCTTGAAATGAATTTAGCTGAAGAGAGATGACACAAGTCAAACGTTGTATTATATCACCAATAGATTGGATTTACATTAATACTTGATGTGCCATGCCCCCTAGTTGAGATATAAAGTGGATATTTTTCATTAGCTCACCGCTTTCCTCTTCTTACGTGTTGTATCAAACAACATTGGCCTGCTTCTTAATAGTGCAAACAAACCATCACAAATGCAGCTGGCCTTCCAATCACGTCCCATCCAAGCAATTGCAGTCAGAAATACTTTGACTTTCATGTCCTCGAATGGCTGCATATTTGAGTTTGTGATTGGAATGGTATGTGCTCATGATACTTGAGTTGTTACAAAGACCACATATCCAACAATATCAGTAACAAGTAACAACACCCAGTGCTGGCTCATGCCAATCTTCCCAATTCCTTCAACTTCTGTTGGTAATCAATGTTTCTGCAAATGCTGTCATGAGGTCCATTAGTTTTATTCTCTCTGAAACCCAGTTTTGTCAATGCTGCATTACGATTCCAGAGAAGTGCAGAGAAAGTCACCCAAGCTGTTATGGTGACATCTGCATCATTGCTGAGGTCCAAAACTCTCAAAGTAGTGCTGTATTCCAGCACACAATAAAGATCAATTACTTCATCATTGAAGGAAGTTTGATTACTTAAATTCACGTTCCTGCAAAGGCAAAAATATGACACTCCATCCAGATCTCATCAATATTTTCATCTTCATTGTAGTGGTTTCGCAAACCACGGAGATCCAAGATCTTTAGTGTTAAATTGTGCTGGTGCGGTGCGTTAGATGAACTGTTGAGCCGATCAATCAATATGATGATCCGTTATGCAAAAGTTCATCTAGTTTTTGGTGCTATATTGTATTGTGGCAAGTTGTCATCCATCATGGCATAACATGTTCTTACCTTTCTCAAACACGAGAGTGTTGAGATAGATCCCAGTCTAACAAGAAGGTGGAGTCTCTGTATGGGTAGTTATGATTGAGATCCCCCATCCACTTCATACTCATAGCAGGTCAACTTCATACATATATAAAGTGTTTCAGCACCTGCTACTGCGGCTACAGGTCATAAGGATGCAACCCCATACTGATATCTGCTCTTGGAAGAGGTTAACAACACATGGAGGATGCTGTACATTATGACTCCCATCCAGTTCATGCTCATAGCAGATCTACTTCATACATATATAAAGACTTTCATCCCCTGCTATTGTGGTTAATGGTCATAAGGACACAACACCATACTATCCATCGATGTGACAGACCCTTGGTTCTTCTGTATCAATAACAAGGCAATTTATAGCAAAAAGTCAATAAAGGTCAAGGTCATGGGGAACAAATATTGTGACACCATGGGCATGGTGTGAGATGTAAACCGCTTCAGAGTGAACTATAATTCCATCTTATATACATAGAAATTGTTTCAGCACCTGCCACTGTACTGGGAAGGCATAGTGGTGCTTACCAACATATGCGTGGGCCCAGATGCTGCTGGACAAATCCTTCTTGGTGTATAGTGACACCATAACTATACTTCCATATTATATGTATAGAAAGTGTTTTAGCACCTGCTATTACTGCAGTGTTGAGGTGTGACAATTCATCCCAACCTGTAAATGTTATAAGGCCCCATGGCCATGGCCATGATGCCTCACCTGTGACCTGTGTCCTGTGTCAGTGTCACATCTGGGAACAAAATAAAAATAACATCACTATGACTTTGCTAGTAAACCATTTTAGAATGGACATATATGGAGTGATTACGCACCTTCTACTGTGGCAGGCAGTCATGAGGATATAACAATAACAGCACGTGGATACCTGGTGGTAGCGTGGTGGTGGTGGTAGGAAAGAAAACAAAGTCATAATTCTAATAGTATGTTATTATGGGGCAACCCATCCACTTGATATCTGTTTCACATGTAGTCTATACATACATATACAAGGTTTTCTTATATACTTATATGCTGCTCACTGTCATAAAAATGCCACCTGTCTTTTGTGTATCATATCTGAGTACAAATCAACACACTGTCACGACTGTAGAGGTACAGACCACTTCAGACTGGTCTAACATCAGTCTTAATATACAGAAGGTATCTGATCACTTTCTACTGTGGTCAAAAGTCATATGGTAGCATCCCCATACCAATACGCACCCCACTCGTACTGTGGAGCCATGTAATGAAATTAGTTGATTTTTTTAACTGCTGCACAAGTTAGTCTTTGCTGGCAATCTTCAGAAATTAGCTTTGTTAGTACCTTCCGATGATGTGTGCAAAAGATTGCCAGCAGTGGGGTTATGTGGTGTAAATGGATTTCTAAGGGGACATAATAGCCGTTTTGGAAAATTCGGTGCCCAAACCCTTACCCTATGACCAAGAGAGAAGCGAAGCTCCTATGGGTTCCTTGATTAGAGGCTACATGGAGTGGGGCCCGTCCACAAAAAATGGCGGTCGGTAAGAGGCGAGGCCCTTTTTTACGTTCAATTACACTGCTAATTATATGAAACAATGGCCAGTAGTATCAAATTGGTATACTAAAGTACATGTTTTT